>Ga0206119_100117_pt1 | contig 65689 bp, 69 predicted proteins | sample 3A50Ametagenome_FD_148608 | JGI IMG/M metagenome (GOLD analysis project Ga0206119, IMG submission 148608) | Enriched microbial communities from leaf-cutter ant dump, University of Wisconsin, Madison, United States - 3A50A | ecosystem: Environmental > Terrestrial > Nest > Insects nest > Nest dump...
ACGATGGCGTCGGTCTCGGTGTTCTTCGTCGCGGTGGCGGCCGTCGTGTTCGGCCTGATCGCCGCCTTCGGCGACATCCGCAAGCTGCTCGGGGCGATGAACTCCGAGCGATAGCTCAACCGAAAACGGGTGCTGCGGCAAGCCGGTCGCGGCGCAGCCAGCGCGCCAGAAGCAGCACCGCCACCGCCGCCAGCCCGCTTGCGAGGCCGATCCAGATGCCTGTGCCGGCGAAGCCGAAACGGAAGGCCAGCAGCGCGCCGAGTGGCAGGCCGATGCCCCAGTAGCCGATTGCCGCGTAGATCATCGGCACGGTCGTGTCGTGCAGGCCGCGCAACATGCCCGAAGCCACCGCCTGCGCGCCGTCGAATATCTGGAACAGGGCGGCGAAGGCGAGGAAGGAGACGGCAAACGCGATGACCCGCGTGTTGGCGGGGTCGGCAACGTCGATGAAGGCGCCGATCAGCGGCCGCGGCCACAACAGCATGACCAGCGCCATCAGCGCCATGAAGGAGACGCCGAGACAGAAGGCGGTCCAGCCGGCGCGGGTCACGCCTTCGCCATCGCCCGCGCCGTAGGCCAGGCCCACGCGCACCGTCGCCGCCTGGTTGAGCCCCAGCGGCACCATGAAGGTGATCGAGCATATCTGCAGGGCGATGGCGTGGGCGGCCAGCTGGTCGGCGCCGATCAGCCCCATCAGCAGCGCCGCAGCATTGAAGATCGTCACCTCGAAGGCAAGGATGCCGGCAATCGGCAGGCCGAGCCTGAGCAGGCCCCAGAAACGCGGCCAGTCCGGACGCCAGAAGCGCCCGAACAGCGCGTAGCGGCGGAACCGCTTCTCCGTCAGCACGACGACGACGAGCCCGAGGAACATCAGCGTCGACGACAGCGTGGTGGCGAAACCCGATCCGGCGATGCCCATGGCCGGCATGCCGAGATGGCCGAACATGAACACCCAGTTGAAGCAGGCGTTGGCGGCCACGGCCGCGAACACGATCACCAGCGCCCATCCCGGCCGCTCCAGCGCCGAGATGAAGGAGCGCAGAACGATATAGCCATAGAAGGGCAGCACCGCCCATTGCAGCCAGCGCAGATAGATGCCGGCCTGGTGCGCAAGCGCCGGCTCCTGCCGGATCAGCAGGAGGATGCGCTCGCCGTTCCACAGGAACAGCCAGATCGGGACGCAGACGAAGACGGCCAGCCACAGGCCCTGGCGGACGGTGCGGCGGATGTCGCGCACGGAATGGCGCCTGCGGCCAAGCTCGACAGCCATCATCGGCGAGGTGGCGAGCATCAGGCCGAGGCCGAAGATCATCACCATGAAGTAGAGGTTGGAGCCCAGCGCGCCGGAGGCGAGCGTATGCGAGCCCAGCCGTCCCATCATCATGACGTCGGTGGCGGTCATGGCCGTCTGGCCGAGATTGGTCAAAACCATGGGCCAGGCGAGCGCCAGCGTCGCCTTGATTTCAGAGCGCCAAAGGTAAGCCGGCGCTCGCACGCCGGCATCGACAACAGCCATTTCGCCTGTCCTCGCGGCGCGTCGGCAGTTGCCGGAAGCCGCACGTTTCGGCATGGAATCGGAAAATGCCGGCCATGCGCGATGATCGGCTTGTCCCTGAAACCGGGCGTCTTGGCAAGAGGCGTGCCGGAACAAGGCATGGTCCAGGCCCTTGCGTGCCGGATCGCGGGCGGGTCTTCTGGCTGCGGCGATTCGAGGATGCGCATGGAAACGGTCACGATCAGGGCAAAGGGAATCTCGGTTTCGGTCGATTGCAGCGTCGGCCATCTGGCCGATCTCGCCATCGAGGCGGAAGGACGGACGCTGAGGCCGCTGCATCGCGCGCCGTGGCTCGACGAGCCGCCCGAAAGCCTGCCGCCCGGCCTGCCAGACGGCGTGACTCGGTTGTCCGGCGACTTCCTGTGCGCGCCGTTCTCGGCCGCGGATGTGGAGGCTGCGCCGCTGCACGGCTGGACGGCGAACAGCGCATGGGATCTCGTGGAAGAGGCGGCGATAGACGTTGGCCGGCGGGCGCGGTTCCGTCTCAGGCGTACCGTGATGGGCGCGACCGTCGAAAAAATCCTGACGCTGCGCGACGGCCATCCTTTCCTCTACCAGGAGCACGCCTTCATCGGCGGCGCTGGCGCCATTCCCGTCGCCCATCACGCCATGACGGTCATGCGCGAAGGCGGAATCCTCTCCTTCTCGCCGAAGCGGCTCGCCGCCACGCCGGAGACGGCGCTGGAGCCGGACCCCGCGCGCGGCCGGTCGCTGCTCGCCTATCCCGCACGCACGCCGGACCTGACGGACTTTCCGGCGGCCGACGGAAGCACCATCGACCTGACCGATTACCGCATGGACCGGCGTCACGAGGATTTCGTCACCCTCGTCGAGGCCGATCATCCGGGTCCCGGCTGGACGGCGGTGGCGCGGCGCGCCGAGCGCGACGTCGTGTTGGTGCTGAAGGACCCGGCGATGCTGCCGGTCACCATGCTGTGGATATCCAACGGCGGGCGCGACTACGCGCCCTGGAGCGCCCGTCATCGCGGCGTGATCGGCATCGAGGACGGCCGCACCGCGATCGGCCATGCCGCCTCCATCGGCGACAACTGGCTGAAGCACGAAGGCATCGCGACGGCGTTCGAGCTGGCCGAGGGCCGACGCGTGGCGATCCGGCAGGTGATCGGCGCGACCGACGCCACAGGCGATCCGCCCGATACGGTGACGACGGAGGCGGGACGGCTCAGGCTGGACTGGCAGGGCGGGACCACGCGCGAATTGCCGTTCGACGACGGCTTCCTGACGGGCGCGGCGGGATAGCTAGCAAGCCGCTAGCTACCGAACCGTCGTGTACCCCCACCCCTAACCCCTCCCCGCAAGGGGGAGGGGAACACGGAGCCCGCTCTAACTGACCTCAACTATTGCGATCGTGGTGACGCAAGCGACAAGGGTAATCCCCCTCCCCCTTGCGGGAAGGGGTTAGGGGTGGGGGTATTCAACAATCTGAACAGAGGCATGAAATCCGCCATTTGAACTTCCGGCCGCGCCAAGACAGAATGGCGCGAGCGGAGACGATGCCATGTCAGAGATCGCCCATATCGCAGCAGCCATCTTCAAGCGCGCCGGCAAGGCTGGACGTTTCGTGGTCGCCATCGCCGGGCCGCCGGGGGCAGGCAAGTCGACCTTGTCGGCCGCCCTGCGCGACGTGCTGCCGGAAGGCAGCGCCGAAGTCGTTCCAATGGACGGCTTCCATTTCGACGACATCATCCTCGAGCGGCGCGGATTGCGCGGGCGCAAGGGGGCGCCCGAGACCTTCGATTTCGCCGGCTTCGAGACGCTGATGAAACGCATCCGCACCGGCGAGCCGGATATCGCCATCCCGGTCTTCGACCGCAACATGGAGCTGTCCCGCGCCGCCGCCGGGATCGTCGGCTCCGACACCCGCTTCATCCTGGTCGAGGGCAATTACCTTCTGCTCGACGAGGAGCCCTGGTCGAAGCTCGCGCCGCTTTTCGACTTCACCATCTTCATCGACGTGCCGCGCGCGGAACTGGAACGGCGGCTGCGGCAACGCTGGCACGACCACGGCAAGAGCGAGGCCGACGCGCTTGCCTGGATCGCCTCGAACGACCTGCCGAACATCGAACGGGTTCTGGCCCGGCGGCGCGAGGCCGACCTGATTGTGGGAGATGGCTGATCTATATCCAGAACCGGTGAACGCTTCCTGGAGATATGCGTCAGGAACCTCGGCCGCCTCGAATCGTTATCGCGAAGCGGCGATTTTGCCCGAACGAGGGACTCCGATGGCAAGCACGACGAAGAAACCCGCCTCCGGCGCAGGCAAGAGCGCGTCCAAGGCGACCAAGAGCGGCTCCGCCAAAACGAAGGCCGCCAAGACGACACAGGCGAAAGCCGGCGCGGGTCCGGCCATCACCGGACGTTCCAAGGACACGAAGCCGGCTTTCGGCAAGGCCGTGCCGAAGAAGGTCAGCTCGGCTGCCGTCAAGGCTGCGCCCAGGATCACCGCGAAGGCAGACGGCGGCAAGTCCGTGGGCAAAGCTCCCGCCGCCAGGGCGGGCTCGGGTGACGATTCCATCGGTACGAAAGTGGCGCGCGGCGCGAAAGCCGCAGTGAACGTCGCCGCCGGCGCCGTCGTGGTCGCGGCAAAGGGAGCGGCGTCGCTGGCCTCCTCCGTCAAGGGACCGAAGGACCGTTCAAAGCCGAAATAGGCCGCCGCTCAAGATTGGCGAACCAGGTTGTGGCAGGTCAGGGTTTTGCCGGGATGGCCAGCCCACGCTGGACGGCGGGCCGCGCCAGGCCACGCTCCAGCCACGCCGCCACCTTTGGAAAATCGTCGAAGCCGACCAGCTCGCGCGCTTCGTAGAAGCCGATCAGGTTGCGCACCCAGCCGAGCATCGAAACGTCGGCGATGGTGTAGTCGTCGCCCATGATCCAGTCGCGGCCTTCGAGGCGATTGTCCAGAACGCCGATGAGCCGGCGCGACTCCTTGCGGTAGCGGTCCAGCGGCCGCTTGTCGGCGATCTCGCGGCCGGCGAATTTGTGGAAGAATCCGAGCTGGCCGAACATCGGGCCGATGAAGGCCATCTGGAAGAACACCCATTGGATGGTCTCGTAGCGCCCAGCCGCGTCGCCCGGGAGAAGCTTGCCCGTCTTCTCGGCCAGATAGAGCAGGATCGCCCCGGATTCGAACAAAGCGAGCGGCTTGCCGCCCGGGCTATCGGGATCAAGGATCGCCGGGATCTTGCCGTTGGGATTGAGCGCCAGGAATTCGGGCGTCCAGCTCTCGTCCTTGCCGATGTCGATATAGTGCGCTTCGTAGGGCAGTCCGATCTCCTCCAGCATGATCGATGCCTTCACGCCGTTCGGCGTGGGTGCCGAATAGAGCTGCAGGCGGTCGGGATGCCGTGCCGGCCAGCGCGTTGTGATCGGAAAGTCGGAAAGGTCGGTCATCTGGCGGTCCCTGGGAAAGATGGTCGGCACTCGGGGCGGACGCAGAAGCTAAGGCGGCGGCCCGCCCCCTTCAAGAGTGGCAAGCGGCGGCGGCGGCCGCGTCCGGTCAAACCGCCCTGAATGCCAGCACGGCGTTGGTGCCGCCGAAGGCGAAGGCGTTGCTCAGCGCTGTCCGCACCGGCCGCTCGCGCGCCGCGTTCGGCGTCACGTCGAGGTCGCATTCGGGATCGGGCTCGCGATAGTTGGCCGTGGGCGGAACCAGTCCGTCGCGCATCGCCATGACGCAGGCGATCATCTCCAGCCCACCCGACGCGCCCATGCAATGGGCGTGCATCGACTTGGTCGAGGACACCGACAGCTTGTAGGCATGGTCGCCGAACACCCGCTTGATCGCCGCCGTCTCGATCTGGTCGTTGGCCTTGGTGCCGGTGCCGTGCGCGTTGACATAGTCGACGTCCTCGGGATTGAACCCGGCGTCGGCCAGGCAGGCCGTCATCGCCGCGGCCGGCCCGTCGACCGTCGGCGCGACGATATCGGTGGCGTCTCCCGACATGCCGGCGCCGGCAAGCTCGGCCAGGATCGGCGCGCCCCGCGCCGTCGCATGTTCATAGGTTTCCAGCACCGCCATGCCGGCGCCTTCGCCGATCACCAGCCCGTCCCGGTCGGCGGAGAAGGGCCGGCAGGTTTCCTTGGCGACCGCCCGAAGCGCCTCCCACCCCTTCAGCACGCCATAGACAAGCGGCGCGTCGGTGCCCCCGGCCAGCATGGCGTCGGCGCGGCCGAGCCTGATCTGGTCTGCAGCCAGCGCGATCGCGTGATTGGCCGAAGCGCAGGCGGAGGTGACGCCGAACACCGGCCCGCGCAGGCGATAGTTCATGCTGACCTGTCCAGCCGGGGCTCCGGGCATGATGCGCGGGACGGAGAACACGTCGGCGCGGCCGCGCCCCTCGATGAAGAGCCCGCGATAATTCTCCTCTGTCGTCCGGGCACCGAAGATGCCGGTTCCGACTACAGATCCGACGCGCCTTTCATTGTCTTCGGAGACGGTCAGGCCGGACTGGCTGATCGCCTCGCCCGCCGCAATGACGGCCAGCAGGCTGAAGCGGTCCATGGTAACGAGCCGCTTGCGATCGATGCCGTGCTCCGGCAGGGCCTTGATTTCTGCGCCGACGCGAACCTTGAGTTCATGCAGGGGCGTCGTGGTGATTTCGCCTATGGCCGAGCGGCCGGCCCGCATTTCCCGCCAGATGGCGTTGACGTCGACGCCCAGGCCGCAAATGCCGCCGAGGCCGGTGATGACGACGCGTCGGCGCATGGGCGGCTCAGGCTTTCTTGGCGATCAGGGCGCGTACCGCTTCGACGATGTCGCCGACGTTCTTCAGATTGCTCCAGGCATCGACCGTGTTCATCTCGATCTCGATGCCGTAGGCCTCTTCGAGGTCGAAGATGATCTCGGTGAGTTCCAGCGAATGAATGCCCAGCGCTGACAGTTCCGTGCTCGTGGTGATCTCCTGGCCGCCGTTCTCGGCATGCGCTGCGATCTTCGCGATGATGTCCCGTGCCAGTTCGTCAGCCATTCGCTCCCTTTCCGACGCAAACTTCCTGTCGATGACGCGCTGGCGCCCCGCCTCCATTCCCGTTCCGGATCGGGCGTCCCCCTCGACGCTGCATCCGGCAGGCCAGTCCTGTATAGAAACCGAAATCCCGGCAGGCAAGTCCGCGAAAGCCTATCGATCGCTTTCCGGCAAACGCAAGCCGAGGGTGCCGCCGGCAGGCGACAAAAGCAGTGAAGCGGCAGACCCCACCTTCGCGGCCGTTACGGGGTCGGCTTCGCGGCGGCGTAGACAACCACCTTCCGCGCCCCGTCCTCGAACTCGACGGCAAGCACGTCACCCATCAGCACACGGCGCGAATCGATGGCGTGATAGAGCAGCGCATTGGCCTCGATCTCCTGGCGAAGTTCGGCGACTTCGTCGCGATGCTCCTCGATCTTCTCGGCGATGCGCGGCGGCGGGCCGCCTTCGCTGCGCGCGGTGTCGCTGAGGAAGACGATATCGACCTGATCGACATTCGAGGTCTTGCGGACGGTGCCGATATTGTCCGCCGTCCGGTCGATCGCCGCCAGCACCCTACCCTCTTTCGCCGAGGCCGTCGCCTCGTCCTGCTTGACGTCGGAGCCAACAATGTTGTCGACCGTCTTGCCGTCGAGACTCTGCGCAACCGCCGAGGCGACGCCAACCGGCGGTGCGCTGGCAGCGGCCAGCAGGATCGCGGTGAGAATTCGTCTTGCGGTGGCGGTCAAGAATCTGCTCCTTTCGCTCGCCGGGTAATACGTCCGTGCGTTCGGGGAAAAAACGGCCTGTCGCCGGCATGGTTCCTGAGCGATCATGCCGACGACTGTGACGATCGATTGACGAGGAGGAAAAGATGGTCGCCAAAGCCTATTCGGGAAGCTGTCAGTGCGGCGCGGTCCGCTACGAAGCGACGGTCGATCTCGACGAGACCGTCAGTTGCAACTGCTCGCGCTGCGGCCGGCTGGGCTCGATCCTGGCCTTCACGCCGGAAGACCGCTTCGAACTCACATCAGGCGAAGGCGAACTGACGGAATATCTGTTCAACCGCAACACCATCCATCACCTTTTCTGCAAGGTCTGCGGCATCCAGTCGTTCGCCCGCGCGACGACGCCGGACGGCAGGAAGATGGTCGCCGTCAATGCCCGCACCCTCGAAGAGGTCGACCCCGACGCGCTCGATCCGAAGAAAGTCGACGGCAAAAGCTTCTAGGAAAGCGTCCATGCCGGCCGGCATCGAATGCGACGCCTGTGCGGGAATGCACGGCTCGACCACGGACGACCGTTCGCGGCGCGCCCGCTGCCGGCGAATGCCCACCTGTGCGCCCGCGACGGTGCCGCCGATAGCGCAACGGTTTTTTCTGTTCTAATGTCCGCCTGACCCGCAATACCGCCAGCGACGGCAATCTCGACGCATGGACCAAGCGCCCCTCTCCACCCACGACATCTTCCCGCATATCCGCATCGTCATGGGCATGGTGATCGGCCTCGGCGTCACGCGGCTGCTCTCGGGCGTGGCGCGCATCATCCAGCATCCCAGACAATATCCGCTCTATCCGATCCATCTCGCCTGGGTGGCGATGCTGCTCCTGATGCTGGTGCATTTCTGGTGGTGGGAGATCGACCTCTACGTCGTCACCGACTGGACGTTCGGCAAATACATCTTCGTCGTCTTCTACGCCATCACGCTGTTCCTGATGTGCGCGCTGCTGTTCCCCGATTCCATGCTGGACTATCGCGGCTACGAGGAATTCTTCTATGCGCGGCGGGCCTGGTTCTTCGGGCTGCTGGCGCTGACCTATGTGCTCGACGTCGTCGACACCCTGCTGAAGGGGCGGGACTATTTCGCCCGCTTCGACAACGAATACTGGATGCGTACGCCGGTCATGATGGCGCTATGCATAGCGGCCATCGCCGTTCGCGACTGGCGCTATCACGCCTTGTTCGTGACGGGTGCGCTGATCTACCAGATTTCGTGGATATTCCGGCTTTTCGACACCATCATCTGAACCGCGGCGGCCGGACCGCCAGAGGAGTGCACCTTGAAATTCACCATGCAGGCCGACTTCACCAAATTCCCGCGCGCGACGTCGGTGCTGCACGCCGCCGAGGCGGATGGCACCGCGCCCGCCGGCCGCGCCATGCTCGCGCATGACGAGCGGCACCTGCGCCGGCGCGCGCTGCCGCTGGAAAACGGCGAGCGCATCCTCGTCGATCTCACCGAACCGGCGACGCTCGGCCAAGGCGACCGGCTGGTGCTGGAAGACGGGCGGCAGGTCGAGATCGTGGCCGCGGAGGAAGATGTGCTGGAGGTGCGCGCCAGCGACGCCGTGCAACTGGCTGAACTCGCCTGGCACGTCGGCAACCGGCATCTCGCGGCGGCGATCTTCGCCGATCGCATCCTGATCCTGCGCGATCATCCCAAGGAAATGCCGGCCATCAAGGCTATGCTGGAAGGACTGGGTGCCGAGGTGAATGAAACCACCGCGCCCTTCGAGCCGCTGCGCGCCCCGCATTCGGAGCATGGCCACGACCACGGACATGGGCACGATCATGGGCACGGGCACCACGATCATCACCATGACCATCGTCATGGAGACGGCGAACGCGATGCGCACGGCCGCCTGCCGGGGGACCCGCATTACGGACACAACCATGCCTGAGGCCGCCAAGCACCACTGAAGCTGCACGCGCTAATTCCCGAATCCGTTACAGGCGGTCGTCAGGTTCTGACTGCCGGAGGGGACGGAAACGAGCTATCCTTGTCGCCGTGATGGCGGCGATGCTCCGCAATGCAATATTCGAGATTGTTCCGTTCATGACCGCACTCGCCTACACCCTGTCCACGATCCTGCTCCTGATCACCGCACTGCACGTCTACTGGGCGATCGGCGGCGTCTGGCCGGGACGCGACCCGGCGTCCTGCGCGCGGGCCGTCGTCGGCTTCAAGGACGTTGAGGAGATGCCCTCGCCCGCTGCGGCCTTCGCGGTGGCCGCCTGCCTGGCGCTTGCCACGCTGTGGCCGGTGGCGCTGGAAGGCGTCTTCGCCACGCCGTTCGCACGGCCGGGACTGGCGGCCACCGCCGTGCTGATCGGCCTCGTTTTCCTTGGGCGCGGCCTTGCCGGCTTCACGCCGTGGTGGCGGGCGCTTGCGCCCCAGCAGCCTTTCGCGCGGCTGGACATACGTCTCTATTCGCCGCTCTGCCTCCTGATAGGCATCGGCTTCATCATTCTCGGCATTGAAGGGTTTTCTCCCTGACTCGACCGGACGGACCGCCCGCATGGCGATCCAGCGGCGACAGCAGGGACTCAAAGGCCCAGTATGGCCCTCAGTTGTTCGACGCTGTCGGCGACGAGAGCTCCGTCGGGGCCCTTCATGCCGGAACGCTCCGGCCAGAACACGGTCTTCATTCCGGCGGCGAGGCCCGCGCTCGCCCCGGTGACGCTGTCGTCGATCGCAACGGCGTCGGCCGGATCGACGCCGACGAGCCATGCGGCGCGCAGGAACGGTTCGGGATGCGGCTTGCCCTCCCGCACATCGTTGCGGCTAACGGTCTTCATGCCGGCATAGGACAGGCCGACGGCGCGCAGATTGGCGTCGACGATCAGCCGATCCGAATTGGAGACGACCGCCTGAGCGACGCCGCGCGCCTTCAACTCGCGGAAAATCTCGAGCGCGCCCGGTCTCGGTTTCAGACCATCCACATGGGAAAGGTAATAATCGTATTTGAGCGCGATCCAGCGGTCGAACGGCATGTCCAGGCCGAACTCGTCGCGCATCATCACATAGACGCTGGCGGCGGTCTGGCCGAGAACGCGCGCGTGAAGATCGGACGGCGGCGTCAGGCCGACGCTCCGCATGGCCGAAACGAGGGCAGCGTCGTGCAGCGGCTCGCTGTCGGTCAGCGTCCCGTCCATGTCCCAGAAAACGGCTCTCGGCGTCATCGCAACTCCGTCATCGCAACTCCCCTGGGCCGCTCCTCCTGGAGCGGCCCATTCTCTACACCGTCTCATAGAGCATTCGAGCGGCGAATTGAAACAGCTCTTGCGCGCCTCGGCAAAAACCCGGCACCCGATCCATGCGAACAATTGCCCTTTTGGATAGACAATTGCGCATTCCAGCATTTGCTGCGAAATAGGCGCGGGAGGATAAAGCGGCATGAACGTACGCCAGGACAGCACAAGCACGCGGCGCGACGAAGCCGCCCGCGCCGGTTGGCTCTATTACGTCGCCGGCAATACGCAGGACCAGATCGCCGTCAAGCTCGGCATATCGCGACAGACCGCGCAAAGGCTGGTGTCGCTGGCCATGTCAGAAGGATTGATCCGCGTACGCGTCGATCATCCGATCGCCAACTGCATGGACCTCGCCGAGCGGCTGCGCACGCGCTTTTCGCTCGCCATGGCGGAGGTGGTGCCCTCCGACCCAGGCTCGTCCTCGACCACGACCGGCATCGCGGAAGCAGCCGCGGCGGAGATCGAGCGCTGGCTGCGCAAGCCCGAGCCGGTCGTGCTCGCCATCGGCACCGGCCGCACGCTGAAGACGGCGATCGAACAACTGCCGCCGATGGAATGCCCGCAGCACAAGGTCGTGTCGCTGACGGGCAACATCTCTCCGGACGGTTCGGCCGCCTTCTACAACGTCATCTTCACCATGGCCGACCGCATCAAGGCGCGATCCTTCCCGATGCCGCTGCCGGTGATCGCCTCCTCCCGCCAGGAGCGCGATGCGTTGCTTGCCCAACCGATGATCCAGCCGACCCTGGAACTGGCCGCGCGGGCCGATGTCGCCTTCGTCGGCATCGGCGATCTCGGGCCAAAGGCGCCGCTCTACGAGGACGGCTTCATTTCGGAAAGCGAGCTGAAAGAGCTGCAGAAGGCCGGCGCGATCGCCGAGATCATCGGTCGTGTCTACGATCGCGAGGGTCGGCTGATCGAGAACATGACCAACGAACGGGTTGCTTCCGCACCATTGCCGTCGCGCGAGAAATCGCTGGTGGTCGCGCTGGCGATGGGCGAGCGCAAGCTCCCTGGCATCCTCGCAGCAGTCAGGCGTCATCTGGTCAACGGGTTGATCACCGACGAGCGGACCGCCGAGGCGCTGCTCGCGGCCTGACATCGAAAGCGCCGATGCCGCGCTGGGCAGCGGTCCTGTTTTGACAGGAGCGTGATCTGAGCCAATGGCATTCGTTTGCACTGCCGGAAGCCGGCGTCTAACCTAGGAACGACCGCGTTTCGACGCACCCGAAGAGGACGACGACAGGAGCCGTTTCATGGACAAGGGGAAAGCCTTTCGCGATCTCCATGCCGCGACGTTCGTGATGCCGAATCCGTCCGATATCGGCACGGCGCTTTGGCTGGAGAAGGCAGGATTCAAGGCGCTGGCGACCAGCAGCGCGGGCTTTGCCTTCTCGCAGGGCCTCGCCGACGGCGCGGTCGGCTTCGAGGCGATGATCGCCCATTGCAAGGACATGGCGGCCGCGGTCGGCGTGCCTGTGTCCGCCGATCTCGAAAAGGGCAAGGGCGATAGCGCGGCAAGCGCGGCCGAAACCATCTTCGCGGCCGAAGCGGCCGGCCTCGCCGGCTGCTCGATCGAGGATTTCTCCGGAGACAACGGCAGGCCGATCTACGATTTTTCCCATGCCGTCGAGCGTGTCGCGGCGGCGGTCGAGGCGGCCCGTTCGCTGAAGCGCGATTTCGTCTTCACCGCGCGCGCCGAGAATTTCCTGCACGGCCGCGCCGATATCGACGACACGATCCGGCGCCTTCAGGCTTTCGACGAGGCCGGAGCAGACGTGCTGTTTGCGCCAGGTATTGCCGACGAGGCGACGCTTGCCACGATCTGCCAAGCGGTCGGCAAGCCGGTCAGCGTGATCGCGCCGCGCGACGCCTCGATCGATCGGCTGGCGAAGGCCGGCATCAAACGCATCTCGCTCGGGCCACGGCTTACGCAGGCGATGTTCGGCGCCGTCAACCGCGCGGCCCGGGAAATCCTCGACCGCGGAACCTTCACCTTCATGGACGAGGCGCTGCCGTTCGGCGAGCTTCAGGGCCTGTTCTCCAGATGATGGCCCCGCTCACCGTCACCGACATGCACACCGGCGGCGAGCCGGTGCGGATCGTCACCGGCGGCTATCCGCCGATCCCCAAGGGCACGATCCTTCAAAAGCGCGCCTATGTGAGGGACAATCTCGACCATCTGCGCAGGCTGCTGATGTTCGAGCCGCGGGGCCATTACGACATGTACGGCGCGCTGCTGGTCGAGCCGGACCTGCCGGACGCGGATATCGCGGTGCTGTTCATGCACAATGAAGGCTATTCGACCATGTGCGGCCATGCCGTCATCGCGCTCGGCCGCTATGCGGTGGACCAGGGGCTGGTGCAAGCCGTCGAGCCGGTGACGACTGTCAACATCGAGGCGCCGTGCGGCCTTGTCGTCGCCTCCGTCGAGATAAAGGACGGCAGGGCGGGCTCTGTGTCGTTCGAGAGCGTGCCGGCCTTCCTGTTCGCCGGCGACAGGACCGTCGATCTTCCAGGCCACGGCGCCATCCGTTTCGACATGGCCTATGGCGGCGCGTTCTACGCGCTGGCCGACTGCCGGCAGTTCGGGCTGGCGTTCGGCCGCGACAGGGTGCGCGACTTCGTCGATGCGGCGACGGCGCTGACCGAGGCGCTGAAGGCCGGGTTCCCGCTGTCGCATCCCGACCATGCCGACCTCGCCTTCCTCTACGGCTCCATCCTGACCGACGGCGGCGACGGCAGGGACGAGCCGACCCGAAACGTCTGCGTTTTCGCCGACGCAGAGGTGGACAGGTCCCCGACAGGCTCGGGAGTCACCGCGCGGCTGGCGGCCATGCATGCCAAGGGCGAAATCGACATCGGCGAGGTCCGCACCTTCGAGAGCATAGCCGGCTCCCTCTTCACCGGGTCGGTGGCACGCCAGACAAAAGCCGGCGACCGCGAGGCGATCGTCGCGCGCGTCGGCGGCCGCGCCTTCTATTCGGGCAAGGCCGAGTTCACGCTGGAGGACGGCGACGACCTCGGCAGGGGTTTCCTGCTGCGGTAATCCCGAGGGTTGCAAAAGCGGGTGGAGCGGCTAGAACCGCTCGCGGCCGGCGCAACGCCGGCCAGCTCTTTGTCCATCGCATTTCCTCCACGCGAACCGACGTTCACTTCGCCCGAAAATGCCCTAAAGGAAGCCGAATGAGCCAATACGACGTCCTGTGCATCGGCAACGCCATCGTCGACATCATCGCCCAGTGCGACGAGGGTTTCCTGGAAACCAACGGCATCATCAAGGCCGCGATGAACCTGATCGACGCGCAGCGCGCCGAACTGCTCTATTCGCGCATGGGGCCGGCGCTGGAGGCTTCTGGCGGATCGGCGGGAAACACGGCCGCCGGCGTCGCCTCCTTCGGCGGGCGCGCGGCCTATTTCGGCAAAGTCTCGAAGGATCATCTCGGCGACATCTACACGCACGACATCCGCGCGCAGGGCGTGGCCTTCGACACCAGGCCGCTGGATGGAGAACCGCCGACGGCGCGCTCGATGATCTTCGTCACGCCGGACGGCGAGCGCTCGATGAACACCTATCTCGGCGCCTGCGTGGAGCTCGGGCCGGAGGACGTCGAGCCGTCCAAGGTGGAAGGCGCCGCCGTCACCTATTTCGAGGGCTATCTGTGGGATCCACCGCGCGCCAAGGAGGCGATCCGCCAGGCCGCCGCCATCGCCCACGCGGCCGGTCGCGAGGTTTCCATGACGCTGTCGGATTCCTTCTGCGTCGACCGCTACCGCGAGGAATTCCTCGAGCTGATGCGCTCGGGCACGGTGGACATCGTCTTCGCCAATTCGCACGAGATCAAGTCGCTCTACCAGACCACGTCATTCGACGAGGCGCTGGCCGCCATCCGCAAGGATTGCAGGCTGGCGGCCGTGACGCGGTCGGAAAAGGGATCGGTGATCGTGCGCGGCGACGAGACCGTCGCCATCGAGGCGACCGCGATCCGCGAATTGGTCGACACGACTGGCGCGGGCGACCTCTATGCCGCCGGCTTCCTGCACGGCTATACGCAAGGACTGGACCTCAAGACCTGTGGCAACCTCGGGTCGCTGGCCGCCGGCCTCGTCATCCAGCAGGTCGGCCCGCGCCCGCGCCAGAATCTCAGGCAGGAAGCGATGAAGGCCGGACTGCTGTAGTTTTCACGCAACGCATCTGTGTCCCGGCAGGACTATGCTTGCAGGTATCGGCACGACACGAACGGCGGCGCCCCCCTAACCCCTCCCCTCAAGGGGGAGCGGGAGACTCCGACATCGCCGTTTCCTCCAAAATTGCAGACATGGGTGGTTGCGACGCTGCCCTAAAGTCCCCTCCCTTGAGGGGAAGGGTTAGGGGTGGAGGTACACAGTGGTCGGCTTTGGCGAAGGGTTCGAACTAAAAGCCTCACCCGCCATAGCGCGACGCATAGTCCGAAATCCGCTGCACCACCTCGCGTGAGACCGTGACGCCGTGCGCCGCAGCCTGCTCGGCTGCCTCGGCACCGGCGCGGCCGGGACTATGGACGCCGTAGCGGCGCCTCAACCGCTCGACCTGCTCGCCGGCGCGGCGTTCGAAATCGGGATCGAGCAGTTTCGGCTCGATGGCGACGACGAAAAGCCCCGTGCCGGGATTTTCGGCCCCCTCCATGAATGACGGCGCGTCGAGCGACCAGTTGGCGCCGGTCACGCCCGCCGCCAGCATCTCCACCATCAGCGCGATATTGGCGCCCCGGTTGCCGCCGAAGGCGAGCAACGCGCCCTTCATGGCGGCGGCAGGGTCGGTAGTCGGGTTGCCGGACGCGTCGAGCGCCCAGCCTTCGGGGATGGGATCGCCATCCTCGGCCGCCTTGCGGATATTGACGAAAGCGGTGGCGCTGGAGGCCTGGTCGATGACCAGCGGCGGGCCATCGCCCAGGGGAGCGGCGAAGGATAGCGGATTGGTGCAGTAGACCGGCTTGATCGAGCCCGCGCCGGCCATCAGCGCCGGGCCGTTGGTGGCCGCGAGCGCCACCAGTCCGCGTTCCGTCAGCCGCCTCGTGAACCAGCCCAGCGCTCCGCAGGTATAGGCGTTCTTCTGCGCGAAGATCGCCACGCCGAACAGCTTTGCCGCCTTGGCGAAGTCGTCGAACGCACGGTCGAAACCTGTATGTGCCGCGCCGCCTTTCGCATCCGACGCGAACATGGCGAGCGCCGGACGCGTGACGACCGGCTCGGCCCCGCCATCGATGCGGCCGTCTTCCAGCGCCTCGAGGTAATCGAGGAAGTGCGACAGGCCGAGCGCCGTGCTGCCCTCCGCCTCGGCGGCCACGGCGGAAGCGGCAAGCGCCGCCGCCGTCTCCTCGCCGGCGCCGGCACCCAAAGCGGCCATGCGGCAGAGTCCGGAAATCTGGTGGAGACTGAGTTGCATTGGTTCGATCCCGCAATCGAAAACCCGCCCTGTAACCGTCCTAGCCGATCCGCGTCGGGATACGGGCTTCAAGCCGGCGGAACAGGAAGACGATGACCCCGGTTATGGCCATATAGACCGCGGCCAGGAGCAGCAAGGGTTCGTAGGTGACGAACAGGTCCTGCCGCACCCGCGAGGCGACGGCGTAGATGTCGACCATGGTGATCGTCGCGACGAGCGGCGTGGCCTTCAACTGCAGAACCGTCTCGCCGGCCAGCGTCGGCAGCGCCCGGTGCAGCGCCTGCGGCAGCCAGATGCGGCGGAAGATGGTGAAGCGCTTCATGCCGAAGGCTCGTGCGGTTTCGAGCTGGCCGCGCGGGACGCCGGCGAAGGCGCCGCGCATCACCTCGCCCTCGTAGCCGGCGTAGGACAAGGTCAGCGACAAGACGCCATAGGGCCACGCCTGCCTCAGATACGGCCAGGCCCAGGATTCGCGGATCCACGGAAACTGCGGAAACAGCGAACCGAGGCCGTAATAGAGCAGCCAAAGCTGCAGCAGCAGGGGCGTGCCGCGGATGATGGTGCAGAACGTCTTCGCCGGCGCGGAAAGCCAGACCGGCCCGGCCGCCTGCGCGAGCCCCAGCGGAACGGCGAGCAGGATGCCGAGCGCCGAGGTGACCACCAATAACCAGATCGTGCGCCAGATGCCCTGTATCGCCAACGGCAGGTATTGCGGCAGCCAATCCCAGCGCAGGAAGAAGGCGGATCCCAGCACGATCGCCAGGGCGATCGCGATCAGAACGACACGATGCGGCTTCAGCCAGTTTGCGCGGCGCTTCGGCGGCGTGACGTTCATGAGGGCGTCGGTCATCGCGCGCCTTCCGCCACCGAGGGCATGCCGCGCCGCGCCCAGCGCTCGATGCGGCCGATGATGGTGTTCGAGAACAGCGTCAGCGCCAGGTAGATGGCGCCCGCCGCCATGAAGAAGGTAAAGTAGGCCTTGGTGGCGCCGGCGGCGGTACGCGTCACCTGCGTCAGTTCGTTGACGCCGACGATGGCCAGCAGCGCGGTGTCCTTGGTGGCGATGAGCCACAGATTGGCAAGACCCGGTATGGCGAAGGGCAGCATGGCCGGCAGCGTGATGCGGCGCATCAGCAGTCCCGGCGACATGCCATAGGCGCGCGCGGCCTCGATCTGGCCCTGCGGGATGGCGAGGATCGCGCCGCGCAGCACCTCGGTCGAATAGGCGCCTTGCACGACGCCGAGCACGAAGATGCCGGCCGCGACGCCGTTGACGTCGGTCGCAGCGTAGCCGAAGGCGACAAGCGCCCGGTTGAGAAGGTCGGTGCCGGCGAAATAAAGCAGCAGGATCAGCACCAGTTCCGGCACCGCGCGCACGATGGTGGTGTAGACGGCCGCCAGATCGCGCGCGACGGGGCCGCCATAGAGCTTGCACCAGGCTCCGCAGATGCCGATGGCCAGACCGAGCACGGTGGCGCCGACGGCGATCATCACCGAGTTGAGGAAGCCGGCCAGCAGGAAGGCGCCGCGGCCGGGCGGATGCAAAGCCAGCAGGCTCAGCGTGCTGTCGCCGAAGACGGAAGCCACGAGGTCGGTCAGGTCAGTCGCCCTCCCTGGCTGGCTGGATGAGCGGCGCGCACCCCCATCCCCTCCCCACAAAGGGAAGGGAGACGCAGACGCTGCCGTTTTCGCCACGGACGATCGAAGCCTGCGAGCTGTGATAGAGCCGCAAGATCCCCCTCCCCCTTATGGGGAGGGGTTAGAGGTGGGGGTGCGCCGCCACCTGCCGTTCTATGCAAGGGTGCCGCCCCTCAGTTCGACTGGGCGTCGTCGCCGTAGACGTCGAAGTCGAAATACTTCTTGGTGATCTCGGCGTATTTGCCGTTGGCGCGGATGTCCTTGATACCGGCGTTGATCTTGTCCTTCAGCTCGGTGTCGCCCTTGCGCACGCCGGCGCCGACGCCGGGGCCGAGTACTTCGAGGTCGGGCGCGACATTGCCTTTCATGTCGCAGCAGGCCTTGCCCTCATCGCTCTTGAGAAAGGCGTCGAGCGCGATCGCGTCGGCCTGGGTCGCGTCGATGCGCCCGGCTGCCAGATCCTGGTTGGCCTCGTCCTGCGTCTGGTATTCCTTGATCTCCGAAGCGCTGTCGCCGAAATGCTTCTTGGCGTAGGCGGCGTGCACGGTGGAAACCTGGACACCGAGAATCTTGCCCTTCAGGCCCTCAGGCGTCGCATCGAATTTCTGGTCCTTGGCGCCGACGATGGCGGTCGGCGTGTTATAATACTTGTCGGAGAAATCGATCTCCTTCTTGCGCTCGTCGGTGATCGACATCGAGTTCATGATGGCATCGATCTTCTTGGCCTTGAGCGCCGGGATGAGGCCATCCCACGGGATCGGGGTGAGCACGCAGTCAAGCTTCTGGTCCTCGCAGATCGCCTTGACGATCTCGACCTCCCAGCCGCCCCAGTTGCCGGAGGCGTCCTGCTGGTAGAAGGGCGGATAGGCTTCCGGCGAAAAGCCGACCTTGACCTGCTCGGCCTGGGCCGAGGCCGCGCCTGCCAGCGCGATCGCCGCGGCCGTGACGGCCGCTTTCAGAAATGTCTTCATGATAATGCTCCCGTTGTCATGGTTTCGCAGTTCCCGTCCGGATCGATGCCCGGTTCGTTCTTGTCATCCCACATTGCGCAGGAATTGCTGCAGCCGCTCGGATTTCGGCTGGCCGAATATCTGTTCGGGCGGGCCTTCCTCCTCGACCAGCCCGTTGTAGAGGTAGACGACATGGCTCGCGACCTCGCGGGCGAACTTCATCTCGTGCGTTACCAGCACCATGGTGCGCCCCTCGCGCGCCAGGTCGCCGATGACCTTGAGCACCTCGCCCACCAGTTCGGGGTCGAGCGCCGAGGTCGGCTCGTCGAACAGCATGACGCGCGGTTGGATGGCGAGCGCGCGGGCGATCGCGCCGCGCTGCTGCTGGCCGCCCGAGAGGAAAGCCGGATAGACATCGCGCTTCTCGGCCAGCCCGACGCGATCGAGCAGCTTTTCGGCGGTGGCGACCGCCTCGTCGCGCCTGACGCCCAGCACATGCACCGGAACCTCGATGACGTTCTCCAGAAGCGTCATGTGGCTCCAAAGGTTGAAGGTCTGGAACACCATGCCGAGGCGCGAGCGGATGCGCTCGATCTGCCGCCGGTCTGCCGGCGCGGTGTGGCCGTGGCTGTCGGCCTTGAGCCTGATCTCCTCGCCGTTGACGCGGATGATGCCGCTGGTCGGATTCTCCAGGCAGTTGATGCATCTCAGCAGCGTCGACTTGCCGGACCCCGAGCCGCCGATGATGGCGACCACCTCGCCATCGCGCGCCGACAACGACACGCCCTTGAGGACGTGGAGTTCGCCGAACTTCTTGTGCAGGTTCTCGACGTGAATGGCTTCGGCAGCCTCCGAAGGCGCCTCGTTCGCAGCGGCCGTTGCAACGCCGGCTGATGTCATCACGCTCGCCCCGCCGAGGCCCGGGAAGCCACTGATCTCATTACGCGGCGCTCTACCCCGGTCCGGTCCATGCCCACCTGTTCTTACCTTGAACCCGACTGTGCGGGCTCGTCAATGGCTTGCATTACGGCACTTGCGGCGTTGTTATGCAAGCGTATAAATAGCGCCGCGTGAAATTTTTCGTGATTTTTTCAGACCCCGAGGAAGAGAGATGAGCGCTTTCGGAGCACAGTCCATGGCCGCGCCGCTGAAGCGCGTCCTGATGCGATCGGCCGGCAATGCGATGCGCGGCGCCGACCGCTCCGCGTGGCACTATGGACCGGGCTTCGACCCCGCGAAAGCCGCTGCGCAGCACGAGGCGCTCGCGCGAATGGTGACGAAGTCCGGCGCCACGGTCGAATGGATCGAGGACAGGGCCGACGGGCTGGCGGATTCGGTCTTCACCCACGATCCGTCGCTGATGACGAACCGCGGCGCGCTGATCCTGTCGATGGGCAAGGCGCTGCGCCATCCGGAACCCGCCCTGCACGAGGAGACCTACAAGCGCCTCGGCATTCCGGTGCTCGGCCGGGTCGAGGCGCCCGGCCAGGTCGAGGGCGGCGACTGCGTCTGGGTCGACGAGCGGACGCTGGCCGTCGGCCGCGGCGTCCGCACCAACCAGGCCGGCATCCGGCAGGTCTCCGATATCCTTGCGCCGCTCGGCGTCGAGGTTTGCGGCTTCGACCTGCCGCTATGGCAGGGCGAGGAAGCCTGCCTGCACCTGATGTCGGTGATCAGCCCGCTGGCGGACGATCTCGCGCTGGTGTTCGCGCCGCTGCTGCCGGCGCCGTTCCATCAGCTGCTGCGGGCGCGCGGCATCACGCTGGTCGACGGCGACGCCGGCGAGTTCCACGCCTCCAACGGGCTCAGCCTCAACGTGCTGCCGACCAGCCCGCGCCGGGTGATCGCCGTCGCAGGCTTCCCGAAGACCAAGGCGGCGATGGAAGCCGCAGGCTGCACCGTCGAAACGTTCGAGGCGGATGCGCTGTGCATCGCCTGCGAAGGCGGGCCGACCTGCCTGACCCGGCCGATCCTGCGGCAATGAGCGAGGCCGCGCGGCGCAAATTCCGGCGCGAGGGCGAGGAGCGGCGGCGCCAGGACCTGATCGAGGCGACGCTGGACTGCGTCGCCGAGAAAGGGCTCAAGGGCGCCACGGTGCGCGCCATCGCCCTGCGCGCCGGCGTGACCGCCGGCCTTATCCGACACTATTTCCCCGGCAAGGAGGACCTTCTGCAGGCCGCCTACTCGACGCTGATGGGGCGCATGACCGAGCAGGCCAAGGCGGCGCTCGACATGCAGGGCGCCGATCCGCGCCGCCGTCTCGCTGCCTTCGTCGAGGCCAACCTCGCCCCGCCCGTCGTGGACGTGCGGACCTTTTCACTGTGGGCCGGCTTCATCGGCCGCGTCCACAGCGATCCGGCGCTGGCCAGCGCGCACCGCGACTCCTATCTCGGCTTCCGCGACGAGGTCGAGGCGCTGGTGGCCGAAGTGCTGCGCGGCGAGGGGCGACTTGCCGGCAAGGCGACGCTGCAACGCCACGCCATCGCCATCAACGCCGTCATCGACGGGTTGTGGATCGAGGGATGCCTGGCGGGCGACATCTTCGCTTCCGGCGAACTCGCCGGCATCGGCAAGGACTCCGTCGAGACCCTTCTCGGCCTTGAAAAACACACCGGGGATACATCCGCATGAGCACGACCGAACCCAAGACGACAGTGGGGGAAGCCCTCATCCATCTCCTTGAGGCCCTTGGGGTCGACACCGTGTTCGGGATTCCGGGGGTGCATACGGTCGAGCTCTATCGCGGACTGGCGCGCTCGAACATCCGCCACTTGACGCCGCGTCACGAACAGGGCGCGGCTTTCATGGCCGACGGCTATGCGCGCGCATCGGGCAGGCCGGGCGTCACCTTCGTCATCACCGGCCCGGGCCTGACCAATGCCGTCACCGCAATGGGACAGGCGCGCGCGGATTCGGTTCCCATGCTGGTCATCTCCGGCGTCAACGCCACGCCGACACTCGGCAAGGGTCTGGGCTACCTGCACGAATTGCCGGACCAGCGCGGCATGATGGAGAAGGTGGCGCTGTCTTCCACCCGCGTCACCGACCCTGAGGACCTGCCGGAGGCGCTGGCCCGCGCCTTCGCCCTGTTCGCCTCGGAACGACCAGGCCCGGTGCATATCGAGATCCCGACGGATGTCATGGTCAAGCCGGCGAACGGCCTCGCGCCTGCGCCGCGCAACAGCGCCGCGCCCCTGCCCGATCCGGCGGCCGTCGCCAAGGCGGCGCGGCTAGCGGTGAAAGCGGAGAGGCCGCTCATCCTGGCGGGCGGCGGCGCCAAGAGAGCGGAAGCGGCATTGCGCGCGCTGGCCGAGCGCCTCGACGCCCCGGTGGTCGAGACCGCCAACGCGCGCGGCCTGATGCACGGCCATCCGCTGACCGTGCCGGCCAGCCCGAGCCTGAAGGCTGTTCGCCGGCTCATGGCCGAGGCCGACTTCGTGATTGCCGCCGGTACCGAATTCGGCCCGACCGACTATGACATGTACGGCGATGGCGGACTGGTCGTGCCGGCCAAACTGGTGCGCATCGACATCGACGCCGCACAGCTCGCGCGCCGGCCGGCGACCGTGGCGATCGAAGCGGATTGCCAAGCCGGGCTGGAGGCGCTGCTCGATGCAATCGAGGCTTTGCCTGCATCGCCGGAGTCTCTATCCGGCGCCTCGCGCGCCAGCGCCACGCGCGAAGCAGCCTGGGCGGAGATCGGACCTGCGTTGCAGACGCAGGCGCGGGCCGTGGAAACGATCCGCGACGCGCTGCCGGGCGCGATCATCGTGGGCGATTCGACCCAGCCGGTCTACGCCGCCAACCTCTACTACGACCACGACCGGCCGGGCGGCTGGTTCAACGCGGCGACCGGCTTCGGCGCGCTGGGCTATGGTCCTCCCGCTGCGATCGGCGCAGCGCTGGCCGTGCCCGACGCGCCGGTCGTCTGCTTGACCGGCGACGGCGGCTTCCAGTTCACCCTGCCCGAAATCGGCGCCGCGCTCGACGCCGGCGCCAACGTCATCTTCGTGGTGTGGAACAACCGCGGCTACCGCGAGATCGAAACGTCGATGCGCGAGGTCGGTGTCGAGCCGGTCGGCGTGTCGCCGGCGCCGCCCGATTTCCTGAAGTTGGCCGACGCCTACGGCATCGCGGCGGAACGGTTGGCGACCATCGACGGGCTGCCGGCCGCGCTCGCCCGCGCAAAAGCCGCGCAAAAGCCGCGCATCATCGAAATTTCGGTTGAGTGAGAAACCAAAAGGCGCGAGGTTCGCGCCGGGGTGGCAACAGGACTGGAGCGCAATGACGGTTTTGGCGGGCAAGCATATCGTGATCACCGGCGGCACGGGGCAACTCGGCAGCGCGGTGGTGGCGCAGCTTCTGGAGGCCGGCGCGATCTGCCATGTGCCCAACAGCCATGCCGAGGCGCCCGGACATTTTCCGTTCGCCGCGCATGAGCGCGTGCGCCTCGCACACAACGTCTACTTGGCGGACTCACCGGCTGTCGATGAGTTCTACCGCGCGGTGCCGGATCTGTGGGCCTCGATCAATCTTGCCGGCGGCTTTGCCAAGGCGGCGTTCGACAAGACGGAATCGGCGTCCTTCGCCGAGATGATGGAAACCAATGTCCGCACCACCTTCCTGTGCAGCCGGGCGGCGGTGCGCGCCATGCTCGCGTCCGGCACCGGAGGTCGCATCGTCAACGTCTCGGCCCGGCCGGGGCTCGATCCGCGCCGTGGCGGCGGCATGGTCGCCTACGCCACCAGCAAAGCGGCGGTCGCGGCGATGACGGTAGCGCTGGCAGAAGAGGTGAAGGGCAAGGGCATTCTCGTCAACGCGGTCGCCCCCTCGACGCTCGACACCGCCTCCAACCGCGCCGACATGCCGGACGCCGACGCCGCCAAATGGGTCAGCCTCGGGGCGGCGGCGGAAGCGATCGTCTACCTCGCCTCGCCGCAGAACCAGGCGATGAGCGGCGCGGTGGTGCCGATCTACGGAAACGCATAGCGGTTCTGTCCGGCGTCCATCGGCGCTGCCTCACCCGCCTGCAGGTGTCCTCTCGTGGCCGGCGACGGGTAATCGCGACGAAAATTCCTGCACGATGCCCCCACCCCTAACCCCTCCCCTCAAGGGGGAGGGGGATTCTGCGGCGGCGCCTCGATGCGCCGGCGTTGGTCATTTCACGCGAGACGGCGGTGTCGGCGTTCCCCTCCCCGTTGAGGGGAGGGGTTAGGGGTGGGGGTATCTTGCCGCCGGAATTGCATATGCGGTTGCCCTGCCTTGCGCGAGGATCAGAATTCCCTGTCGCCGAAAGGCGATGGCCGTGCACCACAAAAAAGACCCGCCGGATCACTCCGGCGGGTCTTTGTCTTCCGGCGTCGCGCCGTCGAAAACGGCGCGACCGTTAGGAACAAGGCTTAGTTGCCGCCCTGCTTCTTCAGTGCGGCGCCCAGGATATCGCCCAGCGAAGCGCCGGAGTCGGTCGAACCGTACTGCGCGACGGCTTCCTTCTCTTCGGCGATCTCCAGCGCCTTGATGGAGACCTGCAGCTTGCGGGTCTTCTTGTCGTAGGCGATGACGCGGGCATCGACCTTCTGGCCGACGGAGAAACGCTCGGGGCGCTGCTCGTCGCGGTCGCGGGAGAGGTCGGAACGCTTGATGAAGGAGTCCAGGCCGCTCTCGACAAGCCGCACCTCGATGCCGCCGTCCTTGATGCCGGTCACTTCGCAGGTCACCACGGCGTTCTTGCGCAGTTCACCGGAGGCGGCGGCGTCGCCGGCCGCGTCACGCTCGAGCTGCTTGATGCCGAGCGAGATGCGCTCCTTCTCGACATCGACGTCGAGCACCTGGGCGCGGACCATCTGGCCCTTCTGGTATTCCTCGATGACCTGCTCGCCCGGACGGTTCCAGTCGAGGTCGGAGAGGTGCACCATGCCGTCCACGTCGCCGTCGAGGCCGATGAACAGGCCGAACTCGGTCTTGTTCTTGACCTCGCCCTCGACCTGGCTGCCGACCGGATGGCTGCGGGCGAAGGCTTCCCACGGGTTCTCCAGCGTCTGCTTGAGGCCGAGCGAGATGCGGCGCTTGGCCGGATCGACCTCGAGCACGACCACGTCCACTTCCTGCGAGGTGGACAGGATCTTGCCGGGGTGCACGTTCTTCTTCGTCCACGACATTTCCGAGACGTGGATGAGGCCTTCGATGCCCGGCTCCAGCTCGACGAACGCGCCGTAGTCGGTGATGTTGGTGACGGTGCCGCGGATCTTCTTGCCGATCGGGAACTTGGTGCCGATGTCGTTCCACGGATCGCTCTCGAGCTGCTTCATGCCGAGCGAGATGCGGTGTGTCTCCTGGTTGATGCGGATGATCTGCACCTTGACCGTCTGGCCGATGTTGAGGATCTCGGTCGGATGGTTGACGCGGCGCCATGCCATGTCGGTGACGTGCAGCAGGCCGTCGATGCCGCCGAGGTCGACGAACGCACCGTAGTCGGTGATGTTCTTGACCACGCCCTCGACCACCTGACCCTCTTCGAGGTTCTGGACGATCTCCGAGCGCTGTTCGGCGCGGCTTTCTTCGAGCACGGTGCGGCGCGACACGACGATGTTGCCGCGGCGGCGATCCATCTTGAGGATCTCGAAGGGCTGCGGGTTGTGCATGAGCGGGGTGACGTCGCGGATCGGGCGGATGTCGACCTGAGACCGCGGCAGGAAGGCCACGGCACCGTCGAGATCGACGGTGAAGCCGCCCTTGACCTGGTTGAAGATGACGCCTTCGACGCGCTCGCCCTTGTTGAACTTCTCTTCCAGCCGGACCCAGCTTTCTTCGCGGCGAGCCTTCTCGCGCGACAGCATCGCCTCGCCCAGCGCGTTCTCGATGCGCTCGACATAGACCTCGACCGTGTCGCCGACCTTGAGGCCGCCGTCCTTGGCGTCCTTGCCCTTGGCGCCGAATTCCTTCAGCGGCACGCGGCCTTCGACCTTGAGGCCGACGTCGATGATGGCCATGTCCTTCTCGATGGCGGTGACGAGACCGCGCACGACCTGGCCTTCGCCCGAATGGCCGGGCGAGAATGATTCTTCCAGCATGCTCGCGAAATCATCGCGAGTGGGGGTAGCTACAGACATATGTTCTCCTGAAAGCCCCGAATGGGGCGGCGCCGTGGGTTAGCGTTGCGTTCGGCCTGCCGGCGTTCCGGGACTTTTTTCGAAAGACCCTGGGGCCGCCTCTGGCGGCAAATCCGGCGCATTCAAGAATGCTGGCAGGCTGGTTTCACCTGATATGGGCATTTCACCTGACGTCTCCAACCGGAGACGGCGACAAAAGACCGGTCAGGCCTCGTTCCCTCCGGCAAGGACATCTTCGACGATGTCCCGCGCCGCCTGGAACGCGGCCTCTATATCCATTTCGCTCGTATCGAGCAAGTGCGCGTCTTCAGCCGGCCTGAGCGGCGAGTCGGCACGGCCCATGTCGCGCTCGTCGCGGCGCTCGATATCGGCCAGGATGGTGGCGAAATCGCCGGAACCGTCATTGGCCTCGATCTCGGCCAGCCGGCGGCGCGCCCGCACCGCTGCGCTCGCCGTGACATAGAGTTTTACCCTCGCGTCAGGACACACCACCGTGCCGATGTCGCGCCCGTCCAGCACCGCGCCGTCCGGCCGTGCGGCGAAGGCCCGCTGCTTCTCCACCAGGATCCTGCGCACTTCGGGAATGACGGCGACTTTCGAGGCCGCCTCGCCGACGGCATGAGCCGACAGCACCGTGCGGTCGAGTGCCGTCAGGTCCACCAGCCTCGCTGCCTCGACGGCGTGCGGCGCATCGCCGAGCGGCCAGCCCTTCGCGATCAGCATATGCGCGACGGCGCGGTAGGTGAGCCCGGTATCGAGATGCGGCAGGTGGTAATAATCCGCCAGCCGTCGCGCCAGCGTGCCCTTGCCGGCGCCCGCCGGGCCGTCGATCGCGATGAGAAGGGGAATGGTCATGGGAAAGGGTTGAACCGGAACGAAAGCGAAAAGGCAAGGGAGGCGTGAGCGTCGGCTCCCCTCTCCGTCGCGGCTTCGCCATGAAGGGGCGACTGACGCGACCGCTTTCGGCTTCCGCTAAACCGTAACGCTTTCGAGCTTTTTGGCGATCAGAGCGGCGAGCCTTGCCGCGACCTCGTCCTTGGAGAGTTCGGGCCACTCCTCGACACCGGTTCTGGAGACGATGCGCACGCGATTGCGCTCGCCACCCATGACGCCGGAGCCGCCGATGCCGCTGTCCGGCGACACGTCGTTGGCGACGATGATGTCGGCGCCTTTCTTCTTCAGTTTCGCTTCGGCGTTCTTCAGCAGATCCTGCGTCTCGGCGGCGAAGCCGACGACGAGGCGCGGCCGTTCGGCATGGTGACCGACGCCTGCGAGGATATCCGGGTTCTCCACCATGCGGAGCGCCGGCGGCCCCTCGCCTGCCCGCTTCTTGATCTTTTCGCCGGCCTCGTCGGCGGTCCGCCAGTCCGCCACGGCGGCGACGAACACCGCGGCGTCGGCCGGCAACAGCGCCTCGACGGCGTCGCGCATCTCCACCGCCCGCTCGACGTGGAGCGTGGTCACGCCTGCCGGGTCGGGAATAGAGACAGGGCCGGAGACGAGCCGTACATCCGCTCCCAACCGCGCAAGCGCGGCCGCGATCGCGTGGCCCTGCCTGCCCGAGGAGCGGTTGGCGATGTAGCGGACCGGGTCGATCGGTTCATGCGTCGGCCCGGAGGTGACGATGATCTTCTTTCCCGCCAGCGGCTTCGGCCGACCATCAAGCAGAGCCTCGACGGCTGCGACGATCTCCAGCGGCTCGGCCATGCGGCCCTCGCCCGCCTCGCCGCTCTCGGCCATCTCACCCTTGCCAGGCCCGACGAAACGGACGCCGTCCTTTTCCAATGTTGCGCGGTTGCGCCGCATCGCCGGATGCGCCCACATTTTCGGGTTCATCGCCGGCGCCATCAGCACCGGTCGCCCGGTGGCGAGCAGCACAGCCGAGGCAAGGTCGTTGGCGAGCCCATTGGCCAGCTTGCCCATCAGGTCGGCGGTCGCCGGGGCGACGACGATCAGGTCGGCCTCGCGGGCGAGCCTTATATGGCCGACGTCCTGCTCGTCCTGCCGGTCGAACAGGTCGGTGAAGACATGGTCGGCCGCCAGCGCGCCGACGGAAAGCGGCGTGACGAAATGCTGCGCGGCCTCCGTCATCACCGGGCGCACCGCGGCGCCCCGCTCGCGCAGCCGGCGGATCAGGTCGAGCGCCTTGTAGGCGGCGATGCCGCCGCCGATGACGAGCAGGACGCGCTTGCCGGAAAGGGTCATGTCGCCGCGATTTCCCATGGATTGAAGATCTCGATGCCGCAATGCTCGAAATCGGCGACATTTCGCGTGGCGACGGCAAACCCATGAGACGCGGCGATTGCCGCAATCTGTCCGTCCAGTTCTTTCAAGGGCCTGCCCGCCTTACGCCGGCGTGCGGATATTCTCCCATAGAAGAGCGCATCTTCGTCCATGAAACCCAGAATCGGCGTCACGATCCGTTCCGCAAAAAAAGTTTGCATCGTCCCCGCCAAGGCCTGTTTGCGCTTTCCGTCGGGCAGAAGCGCCAGGCCATAAAACAACTCGGCTTTTGTTATGGCCGTCACGTATATTGTATTGATGGCCTGTTTCCGCAGCCAAGCTGCCACCTGCATGTCCACAAAAGGTTTCATGGCCTCAGACACAACGTTAGTGTCGGCGATTATCATTCCCAATCCTTGAAGGGCGGATCGCGCTCGGCAACACTTCTTGGCGGAATATCGAGATCGAAGCCTCCGTGAGGCTCCACCAGGTCACGGATCGCATCGTAGAGATTGGTGAATTGCATGGCCTTGCGGGGTCGCATTGCCGCCTGCCTCACCACCCGACGCAACTCCTCCTCCAGCGACACGCCGTTCTGTGCGGCGACAATCTTCAGCTGTTTCTTGATATCGTCCTCGACGTTGCGGATCGTGAGCGTGGCCACAAAAGCCTCCATCTGGAAGCTTTCAATGTAAGCATTGCCTGCAATGCAGTCAATTACGCCACCTTCCAGGCGATCCAAACCAGCGTCAGCGCGATGAACCACAGTGCCACGCGGCCCCAGCGCGCCGCGCGCGCCTCCGCCTTGCCGATCGAGCGCGTCGTTTCTTCCTCGAAGCGCAGGCCGCGTTCGGCGATCAGTTCCAGCTCGCGCGAGATGTGCTCGGCGCGGATCGCCAGTTCCGGCGCCTGCCGCGCCAGCGACAACAGGGCGGACAGGCCGTCGCGGGCATCGACCAGCAGGCCCTTGGGACCCAGATTGTCGCGGATCCAGTCGCCGACGACCGGCGCGGCCGTCTTCCACATGTTGAAGGCGGGATCGAGCGTGCGCGCCACGCCCTCCACCACCACCATGGTCTTTTGCAGAAGCACCAGTTCGGGGCGGGTCTGCATGTCGAACAGTTCCGTCACCTCGAACAGCAGGGTCAGCAGCCGTGCCATCGAGATGGTCTCGGCCGGCTGGCCGTGGATCGGCTCGCCAATGGCGCGGATCGCCTGCGCGAAGGCGGCGACGTCGTGCTTGCGCGGCACGTAGCCGGCCTCGAAATGGACCTCCGCCACGCGCAGATAGTCGCGGGTGATGAAACCGTAGAGGATTTCGGCGAGGAAGCGGCGCTCCTTCTTGCCGAGCCGACCGGCAATGCCGAGATCGACCGCGACGATGGTGCCGTCCGCCTCGACGAACAGGTTTCCGGGGTGCATGTCGGCATGAAAGAAGCCGTCGCGCAACGTGTGACGCAGGAAGGACTGGATCAGGTTCGCGGCGATCGCCTTGAGATCGTGGCCGGCGGCGGCCAGCCCCTCGACGTCGTTCATCTTGACGCCATCGACCCATTCGAGCGTCAGCACGTCGCGACCGGTACGCTCCCAATCGACGGCGGGCACGCGAAAACCCGGATCATCCGCCGTGTTCTCGCCGAGCTCCGAAAGGGCCGCGCCTTCCAGCCGCAGGTCCATCTCGATCTTGGTGGTCTGCGCCAGCGTCTCGGTAACCTCGACGGGCCTCAGCCGCCTGGCCGAGGGGATGAAGCGCTCCTGCAGGCGGGCGGCAAGAAAGAAGCTTTCGAGGTCGTTCTGGAAGCGTCGGCGCACGCCGGGGCGGATCACCTTGACGGCGACCTTTTTCGGCCCATCCGGATGCTCCACCTCGGCCGGATGCACCTGGGCGATCGACGCCGCTGCCACCGCATCGCCCAGGCTGACGTAGAGCGAACCGACGGGACGGCCGAGCGAGCCTTCTATCGCGTCCACGGCCGCGACCTTCGGGAAGGTCTGCATCTTGTCCTGCAGCATGGCGAGGTCGACGGCGATATCGTTGCCGACCACGTCCGGCCGTGTCGCCAGGAACTGGCCGAGCTTGACATAGGAGGGACCGAGCCGGGCGACCGCACGAGCCAGCCGGTCGCCACGGCCGCGCCTGAGCGCGCGGCGGCGGGCGAGCAGGCGGGCCACGCGCCAGCCAAGCTTCGGCGCACCGGAAAGCTCGTCGCCCGGCATGGCGGCGACCACGCCTTCGCGCACCAGCACCCAGCCGGCCCGCATCAGGCGAAAGGCGGCGATAACGGAACTCATTCGGCCTGTTCCCGAAAAACGCGACCGCTCAAAGCTTCCAGCCCGAATGCAAGGCCGCGATGCCGCCGCTGTAATTGCGGAAGGCGACGCGCTCGAAGCCGGCGCGGGCGATCATGGCGGCGAAATTATTCTGGTCGGGAAACTTCCTGATCGATTCCACCAGATAGGAATAGGGCTCGCCGTCGCCCGTCACCATCTTGCCGATGCCGGGAATGGCCTTGAACGACCACGCCTCGTAGGCCTTGTCGAGAAGCGGCATGTCGACGGCCGAGAATTCGAGGCAGAGGAAGCGCCCTCCGACCTTCAGCACGCGGAACGCTTCCGCCAGCGCCACCTCGATGCGCGGCACGTTGCGGATGCCGAAGGCGATCGTGTAGGCGTCGAACGTGCTGTCGGGGAAGGGCAGTTCCTCGGCATTCGCCTCGACGAAATCGGCATGGGGCGCGAGGCCGTTCTTCTCGGCCCGGTCGCGGCCGACGGACAGCATTGAACCGTTGATGTCGAGCACGGTGGCGTGCGCCTGCCGGCTGCTCGTCTCCAGGATGCGGAAGGCGACGTCGCCGGTGCCGCCGGCCACGTCCAACACCTTCCAGCCGGGCCGTTTCGGCGGATTGAGCCAGGCGACCAGGGCATCCTTCCACAACCGGTGCAGACCGCCCGACATCAGGTCGTTCATCAGGTCGTAGCGGTTGGCGACCTTGTGGAAGACGTCATTGACCAGCGGCTGCTTCTCGCCGGCCGCGACACTCTTGAAACCATATGACGTTTCCATCCCGCCCGCGGCGGTCGTCCTTGCATCCGACATGATCGCTGTCCGTCACAAAATCGGCGCGACCATAGCCGATCAGGATACCGGGCGCTATTGTTTAAGGCGCGGTGTTCGGCCGCGCGCCGGACCATCGCACAGGACGACCGCATGCCCCTGAAAGCCGAATTGCACTGCCATATCGAAGGGGCGGCTTCGCCCGATCTGGTGATCCGGCAGGCAAGGAAATACGGCGCCGACCCTTCTCCCTTCATTCGCGACGGCGCCTTCGTCTGGCACGATTTCACGTCCTTCCTGGCGGCCTACGACTTTTCCGCCGGGCTGTTCCGCTCCGAAGAAGACTATGCGCTGCTGGCCGACCACTACCTGACCGCGCTCGCCCGCGACGGCGCGATCTATTCGGAAATCTTCATCTCGCCCGACCACGCCGCGCGCGCCGGCCTGTCGCCGAAGGCCTATGCGGACGCGCTCGGCGAGGGCATCGCCCGCGCCGGCGCCAGAACCGGCATCGAGGGGCGCATGATCGTGGTCGGCCTGCGCCATGTCGGCGTCGAGGCGATCGAGAAGGCGGCGCGCTTCGCCGCCCGCTGCGGCAACCCCCGCGTCAGCGGTTTCGGCGTCGCCGGCGACGAGCGCATGGGCGAGATGGAGGACTATGTGCGGGCCTTCGAGATCGCCCGCGAAGCCGGGCTCGGCATCACCATCCATGCGGGCGAGCTGACGGGCTGGGAAACCGTTGCCGCCGCGCTCGACCATATCCGCCCGTCGCGCATCGGCCATGGCGTGCGGGCGATCGAGAACCCCGATCTCGTCAGGCGCATCGCAGACCAGGGCATCGTGCTGGAATGCTGTCCGGGCTCGAACATCGCGCTCAACGTGTTTGCGGATTTCGCAAGTCATCCTTTCCCGGCGCTGAAGGCTGCCGGCTGCAAGGTGACGCTGAATTCCGACGACCCGCCCTATTTCCGCACGTCGCTCGCCCGCGAATATGCAATCGCCGCCGACCATTTCGGCCTGGACGAGAAGGCGCTCGCAGCCGTTACCCGCACGGCGATCGCGGCGGCTTTCGTCGACAGGAAGACGAAGGCGGCGCTGCTGGCGCGGCTGAATGCGAAGCGGTGAATGGTGAATGGTGAATGGTGAATGGTGAATGGTGAATGGTGAATGGGTTAGATCGGTGGCGTCGTGGTCGTCAACTGTGGACCCGAGCGTCCTTCGTCCGACAGGGACTCGCCAAACCACTCACCATTCACTATTCACCATTGACCATTCTCGTTGCCGGAGCACACGCATGCAGGGCGTCACCGTCGTCGACCACCCCCTCGTCCAGCACAAGCTTTCCATCATGCGCAACAAGGAGACCTCGACGGCCGGCTTCCGGCGGCTGCTGCGCGAGATATCGCTGCTTCTCGGATACGAGGTGACACGCAATCTCGAACTGACGACGACGAAGATCGAGACGCCCATGGAAACGATGGACGCGCCGATCCTGGAGGGCAAGAAGCTGGTCTTCGCCTCGGTGCTGCGCGCCGGCAACGGCCTGCTGGAAGGGCTGCTGGATCTGGTTCCCGCCGCCCGCGTCGCCCATATCGGCCTCTATCGCGACCACGACACGCTGGAGGCGGTGGAATATTTCTTCAAGGCGCCGAGCGATCTCGCCGACCGGCTCATCATCGTCGTCGACCCCATGCTCGCCACCGCCAATTCGGCCATCGCCGCCATCGACAAGCTGAAGGCGCGCGGCGCCACCAACATCCGGTTCCTGTGCCTGCTGGCCGCGCCCGAGGGTATAGAGCGCTTCACGACCGCGCATCCCGACGTGCCGGTGTTCACAGCCTCCATAGACCGGGGGCTGAACGAGAAGGGTTACATCATGCCGGGCCTCGGCGATGCCGGTGACCGCATGTACGGCACGAAGTAGCCGGCGCCGCGGCATCGGGGCTTGTCCCGAAGCGAGACGGATTCTCCGGACGCCGCTTACCCCCCGTTAAGCGAAGCGCAAGTTTTCGGGCCGTCCAGCCGATCGTCGAGCGGCCGTTAATCCGTCGCATAGCGCGCTGCGGTAGCATGAAGGCACAATCGAGGCCGTTTCATGCTGCGCAAGGTTCTCCTGCTGGGCGTTTTCGTGGGGAGCACCGGGGCTCTGCCGGTTCTCTACCAGTCCAACCCGCATTTCTTCGAGGCCGTCATGCAAACGGCTGCCAACGGGTCGTCCGGGACGCAGGCGGCGCCGGAGATGACGCTGGCCTCGGTCGAGCCGCAGCGGCAACAGGCGCAGGGCCGCACCGTTCTCGTGCCGGCGGACGATCGCGGCCACTTCGTCGCGGCCTTCAGGATCAACGGACGCCAGACCAACGCGATGATCGACACCGGCGCGACGGTGGTGGCGCTCAACCTGTCGACGGCGCGCAAGGCCGGCATCTCGGTCAGCCCCGGCGACTTCACCCAGCAGGTCCAGACCGCCAACGGGACGGTCAAGGTCGCTGCCGTCGAAATTCGCGACCTCACCATCGGAAGGATCGTGCTCAAGGACGTGCAGGCGGTGGTGCTGGAAGACAGGGCGCTGCAGACCAATCTCGTCGGCATGAGCTTTCTCAAGCGCCTCGACAAGTTCGAGGTCGAGGACGGCAGCCTGCTTCTGGCGCAATAACCACCGGGCGGTCAGGCCGCCTCTTCGGCGCCGCCCCGGAAATGGCTGGGCGGCGCGCCGATGACGCGCTTGAAGGCCCGGCTGAAAGCGGCTTCGGACTCGTAGCCCAGCCGCGTCGCCGCGACCGCGATCCTCACCCTATCCCTTATCAGCCATTGCCTCGCCTGGTGCATGCGGACCTGCGTGACGTATTTGAGTGGTGGTTGCCCCACCACGGAGGTGAACCGCTCGGCAAATCCCGACCGCGACGCGCCCATCACGCGGGCGAGTTCCTCGACGGTCCAGCCGCGCATCGGATCAAGATGGATGGCCGCCAGAACGCGCCCGAGATCGCGATCCCTGACCGCCGCAACCCAGCCGCTCGAATCACTGCAGCCGCATTCCACCCAGGTGCGGATGACGGTTGCGGCCAGCACGTCGGCGAGGCGGGCCAGGATGCCGCCCGAGCCGATGCGATCCATCGCCACCTCACGCCCCATGGCCGCGAGGAGATGCGGGATACCCGGCTCGAAGGCCTCGAGCCGCTTGGTGTGCATGACATCGGGCATCATACCCAGAAGCGGGTGGGCGCTGTCGACATTGAAATGCATGGTGCCGAAGAACAGCAGCGTCGCGGGCGGGCAGCCGTCGTCACAATTGGAAAGGCAATAGACGTCCCGGCAGATCTTCGCCGTGTCGTAGTCGGCGATCGAGCGCGGCTCCACGTCCGGCCCGCTGGCCAGCACATGCGCATGGCCGCGCGGCAGCAGCACGGCGTCGCCGGCCTCCAGCTCGACCCAGTCGCCGTCCGGCTGCTTCAACCAGCAACCGCTGCGGCCGATGAAATGGAAACGCGCGGCGGCCTGCGCCGGAAACGCCACGCTCCACGGTTTGCGGAATTCGCAGCGGCCATACTCGACTCCGTCGAGGCGCAGACCGCGCAATATGTCCGTCAGCGGATCGCCGGTGACGAAAGATTTGGACGAATGATCATTCATACTGGATTCTATAACATAGAAACTCCAGAAAGCGCCACCCATGTTTCGCTCCTGATTTCAACGGAGCTTCCCGATGAGCGAAACAGCGATCCTTTCCGCCGACGCGGCGGCCCTTGCTGCGGCGGAACCGCAGGAACGGAGCGAACCGGCATGGCCCGCCGTCTTTTCAATGGCGCTCGGCGTCTTCGGCCTGGTGACGACGGAGTTCCTTCCCGCCAGCCTGCTGACGAAACTGTCGACGGATCTGGGCATCAGCGAAGGCGCGGCCGGCCAGACCGTGACGGCGACGGCGGTCGTCGCGGCCATCGCCGCCCCGGCGCTGGCGATCGTCACCAAACGCATCGACCGCCGGCTGGTGATGTGGGGGCTGATGACCTTGCTCGTGCTGTCCAACCTGCTCGCGGCCTTCGCCTGGTCGCTGCCCGTGCTGCTGGCCGCCCGCGTGATCCTCGGCGTCGCGCTCGGCGGATTCTGGTCTATGTCGGGCGCGATCGCCATGCGGCTGGTGCCGGAATCCCTGCTGCCGCGCGCCATGTCGATCATCCTGACCGGCGTTTCGGTCGCGACCGTCTGCGCCGCGCCGGTCGGCGCCTATGTCGGGGACCTGTGGGGCTGGCGCGTCACCTTCCTGATCGCAGCCGTGATCGGGGCGATCACCCTTCTGGTCCAGCTCGTCACCATGCCGCGCCTGCCGTCGAGCGGCGCCTCGGGCATCCGCGCGCTGGCCGAGACCGCGGCGAATCCGATGATCCGTCTCGGCCTTGTCGCCATCCTGCTGGTTGTGTCCGGCCATTTCGCCGCCTTCACCTATATGCGCGCGTTCCTGGAGCAAGTGACGATGCTCGACATCGAAAAAGTGTCGCTGGTGCTGCTCGCCTTCGGGATCGCCGGTTTCTTCGGCAACCTCGCCGGCGGCGCGGTCGCAGGGCGCAGCCTGAAGGCCGCCATGAGCCTGGCGCCGCTTCTGATGGCGATCGCGGCCGCCGTTCTGTTCCTCGGCGGCGCCTCGCCGGTCGTCGCCGCCGTCGGCGTGACGCTGTGGGGCTTCGCCTTCGGCGCGCTGCCGGTGAGCGTGCAGACCTGGATGATCAGCGCCGCGCCCGATCAGGCCGAGAGCGCCGGCGGGCTGATGGTCACTGCCTTCCAGGTGGCCATCGCGACCGGCGCGGTGCTCGGCGGCCTGCTGGTGGACAATTGGAGCGTCACCGGCCCGGTCGCCTATTTCGTGCTGGCCGCGCTCGTCGTCGCGGCGATCATGGCGGCACGGGCGCCGCGCCGGATGCCCTGACGCTCCGAGGGAGGCTGCCGATTGCGGCGCCTCAGCCCCGCGGGGCGATGCGCCGCAGCACCGCCTTGTCGCTCGGCGGCCGCGCCGGACCTGTCGCATAGGCGGCTCGCACCGCGCCTACGGCCGCCTCCGTATCCGCTTCGGTGCGCGCATGGACCAGCGCCAGCACGTCGCCGGCCCTGACCTGCGCACCGATCGGCAGGATACGGCTCAGGCCTACAGCCGGGTCGATCCTGTCGGCGGGAGCGCGGCGACCGCCGCCCAGCGCGACGACCGCAAGGCCGAGCCCGCGCGTGGCGATGCCTGTGACGAACCCTTCTTCGGTCGCCGTCACGGCGCGCTCGACCGGGGCGACGGCAAGGTATTTTTCGGGACGTTCCACGAAATCCGCCGGCCCGCCGAGCGCCGCCACCATGCGGCCGAAGACCGCCGCGGCGCGGCCGGTGGCGAGTGCCTCGGCGGCCCGCTCCAGCCCGTCACGATTGGAATTTGCCAGCCCCGCCGATTGCAGCATTTCGGCGGCGAGCGCCAGCGTCACCTCTTCCAGCCTCTTGTCGCGACGCCTGCCGGTGAGGAAGTCGACGGCGTTCCTCACCTCCAGCGCATTGCCGGCGGCCGACGCCAGCGGCTCGTTCATGCCCGTCACCAGCGCCGTGGTCCTGAGTCCGGCGCCCGTCGCCACCTCGACCAGGCTGGACGCCAGCGCCGCGGCGTCGCGCGGGCGCTCCATGAAGGCGCCGTTGCCGACCTTGACGTCGAGGACCAGCGAGTCGAGGCCGGCGGCGAGTTTCTTGGACAGGATCGACGCCGTGATCAGGGGCACCGATTCCACCGTCGCGGTCACGTCGCGGACGGCGTAGAAGCGCCTGTCCGCCGGCGCCAGGTCGCCGGTCTGGCCGATGATGGCGCAGCCGGTCTCCAGCACCGTCCTGCGCAAACGGGCGAGGTCCGGCTGGCTGACATAGCCGGGAATGGAATCCATCTTGTCCAGCGTGCCGCCGGTGTGGCCGAGCCCCCTGCCGGAAATCATCGGCACATAGGCGCCGCAGGCGGCCACGATCGGCGCCAGCATGAGGGAAACATTGTCGCCGACGCCGCCGGTCGAGTGCTTGTCGGTGACGGGACCAGGCAGGTCCGACCAGTCGAGCACACGGCCGGAATCGCGCATGGCCAGCGTCAAAGCCACCGCTTCGTCGCGGCTCATGCCGCTGAAGAAGACGGCCATGGCGAGGGCGGCCACCTGGCCGTCCGTGATCGTGCCGTCGCTGACGCCGGCGACGAAGGCGCCGATCTCCTCAGCCGACAGTTTCAAGCCGTCGCGCTTCCTGCGGATGATTTCCTGCGGGAGCATCTAGTTTCGCTCCCTTTTTAGGGGAGCGTTGTCGCACACGAAACTTTCGTCGATCTCAGCAGCTCGATACCCCCACCCCTGTCCTCTCCCCTCAAGGGGGAGGGAGACGCTGACATCGCCGTTTCGCCCGAAACTGCGAATGTCGGTGTGTTGTGGCACTGCCAGGGAATCCCCCTCCCCCTTGAGGGGAGGGTGGCCGCGAAGCGGGCGGTAGTGGTCGCTCAAGGCCGCGCACCAACTTTCTCTCACGCCAGCATGGTGGAGGTTACCCCTCCCGCCTCGCTGCGCTCCGCGCCCTCCGCTCGGGAAGGAGGGGTAGCCAGCGTCACTCCACTCCATCCTGAAACATCCTCTTCAGCACCAGCGCCAGCCGCTTGCCACCGAGCGGCGCCATGTCCTTGGTCTCCCGGTGCGACAGTTCCGCGCCGGTCATGCCGGCGGCGAGATTGGTGATGACGGAGCAGGCCGCGACCCTCAGGCCGAGGAAGCGAGCAAGGATGACCTCCGGCACCGTCGACATGCCGACCGCGTCGGCGCCGAGCAGACGTGCCATGCGGATTTCCGCCGGCGTCTCGAAGGAAGGGCCTGAAAACCACATGTAGATGCCCTTGTGCAGGCGAATGTCCACGGCCGCCGCAGCGCTTTCGATCGCCGCGCGCATGCCGGCGTCATAGGCTTCGGTCAGGCCGACGAAGCGGCGGTCGGTCGGCTCGCCGAACAGCGGGTTGGAACCGGAGAAATTGATGTGGTCGGTGACCAGCATGATCGAGCCGGGTAGCATTTCGGGATCAAGGGAGCCTGCGGCATTGGTCAGGATCACCTTGGTCACGCCGATGCCGGCCAGCGTTTCCAGCGCCGGCCGCATCACGGCGGCATCGCCCTGCTCGTAGTAATGCGCCCTGCCCGCCATCATCAGCACCGGCTGGCCGGCGAAGCGCCCGGCCACCAGTTCCCCGGCATGGCCGGTGACGCCGCTGTGCGGGAACCCCGGCAGGCCGGCATAGGGGACGCGGACGGCGTCCTCCACCTCGTCGACCAGACCGCCCAGGCCGGAGCCGAGGACAAGCGCGGTCGACGGCGCCAGGCCGTCCAGCCTCTCAACCAGCAGATCGATCGCCTGTTTCATGCCCAGCCGTCGCCCCGGAAACCGTAGGGCAGCATGTCGCCCATCGTCACCGTCTCGGCGACCCCTGTCTCGTCACAGAGATAGAGTTTCGTTTCCGGCCCGGCAAACTCGGCCAGGCGCTGGCGGCAGCCGCCGCACGGGGTGCACCTGGCCATGCGCTCGGCGATCACCGCGATCTCGGTGATCCTGCCGCCGCCGCCCATGATGTAGTGGCCGAGCGCGGTGGTCTCGGCGCACCAGCCCTCGGGAAAGCTCGCGACCTCGATGTTGGCGCCGGCGAAGACGCGACCGTCCTCGGTACGGATCGCCGCGCCGACCGGGAATTTCGAATAGGGCGCGTAGGCCTTGGCCATGGCTTCGCGGGCGGCAAGGAAGAGATCATGGGACATGGGGTGAAATCCCGGCAATCGGCGATCGGCAGTCGGCAGTCGGATGGGACGGGAACACATCTCGGCATTGCTGAGTACGAATGAGCAATCCAACAAACTCCGACTGCCGCCTGCCGATTGGCGACTGCCTTACTTTTGCCGATTGCCGCATTTCAACGCTCCTTCACATAGGGCACGCCGCCGGCCTTCGGCGGGATCGCCTTGCCGATGAAGCCGGCGAGCAGGATGACGGTGAGCACATAGGGCAGCGCCTGCATGAACTGCGCCGGAACCCGGCCGACAAAAGGCAGCGGCGTGCCCTGTAGGCGGATCGACAACGCGTCGAGGAAGCCGAACAGCAGGCAGGCGAACATGGCGTTGACCGGCTTCCACTTGGCGAAGATGAGCGCCGCCAGCGCGATATAGCCCTTGCCCGCGGTCATGTCCTTCACGAAGCCGGCGTTCTGCACCATGGCCAGATAGGCGCCGGCGATGCCGGTGAGGATGCCGGTGCAGATGACGGCGCGGTAGCGCAGCCATGCCACCGAGATACCGGCCGTGTCTACGGCGGCGGGGTTCTCGCCGACAGCGCGCAGCCGCAGCCCGAAGCGCGTGCGGAACAGGACCCACCAGGTGAACGGCACCGCCAGGAAGGCGACATAGACGAGCAACGAGTGGCCGGAAATGAGCTGCGAATAGATCGGCCCGACGACGGGCACGCCTGCAACGGCATCGGCGCCCGGGAAAGTGATGGCGTCGAAGCGTTCGGGCGGCGTCAGGGCCGGAGTGCGTCCGCCCTGCTGGAACCAGGCCTGACCGAGGATGACGGTCGAGCCTGCCGCCACGAAGTTGATGGCCACGCCGGAGACGATCTGGTTGCCGCGATGGGTGATGGAGGCGAAGCCGTGCACCAGCGCCAGCGCCACCGAGACCAGTATGCCTACAGACAGGCCGAGCCAGGCGGAATTGAGCACTGAGGCTGCTGCAGCCGACGCGAACGCACCGGCTAGCATCTTGCCTTCCAGCCCGATGTCGAAGATGCCCGACCGTTCGGAATAGAGACCTGCAAGGCAGGCGAGCAGCAGCGGCACCGAAAGGCGGATAGTCGAGTCCAGCGTCTGGATGACGACGTTGAAGAGGTCCATCTCAGGCCTCCTTCCCGGCTTCGGCCATGCCGACCGATTTCGGGTTGATCGAGGCGAACAACGTCTGGATCGACGGACGGAACATATGCTCCAGCGCACCGGCGAACAGAATCACCAGGCCCTGGATGATGACGATCATGTCACGGCTGATGTTGGGCATTTCGAAGGAGAGCTCCGCTCCGCCCTGGTAGAGCATGCCGAACAGGATGGCGGCCAGCACGATGCCGACCGGATGCGAGCGGCCCATCAGCGCCACCGCAATGCCGACGAAACCGGCGCCCGAGACGAAGTCCAGCGCGACGTTGTGCTGGTCGCCCATGGTCGAATTGAGCGCCATCATGCCGGCCAGTGCGCCCGAGATCATCATGGTGACGACGATGATGCGCGTCTCCGAAATGCCGGCGTAGCGCGCCGCCTTGGGCGAGAAGCCGTAGGTGCGGATCTCGTAGCCCAGCCTGGTGCGCCAGATCAGCAGCCAGACCAGCCAGGCCATGACCAGCGCCAGCAGGAAGGAGACGTTGAAGGGCGCCGAGCGGATATGGGAAAAGCCGAACAGTTCGATCAGCCAATTGAGCTTCGGCAGTTGCGCGCCGGTCGCGAAATTGCGTGTCTGCGGCGCCATCGCGCCGACAGGCTTGATCACGTCGACCAGCATGTAGACCATCAGCGAGGCGGCGATGAAATTGAACATGATGGTGGTGATGACGATGTGCGAGCCGCGTCTGGCCTGCAGCCAGGCCGGGATCAGCGCCCACAGCGCGCCGAACAGCGCCGCCGCCACGATGGCGATCGGAAACAGCAGATACCAAGGCAGCACGTGATCGAAAGCAAGGCAGACGATGGCGATGCCCAGCCCCGCTATGTAGCCCTGCCCTTCGCCGCCGATGTTGAAGAGCCCGCAATGGATGGCCACGGCCACCGACAGGCCGGAGAAGATGAAGGTTGTGGCGTAGAACAGCGTGTAGGCGATGCCCTGCCCGCGCCCGAACGCGCCCTCGACAAGGATGACGGCGGCCCGGAACGGATTCTCGCCGACGAGAAGCACCACCAGCCCGGCCACGACGAAGGCCACGGCGAGATTGAGCAGCGGGATCAGCCCGTAGTCGGCCCAGGCGGGGAGCTTGGCGTAGGGTGTGCTCACGCGGCGGCCTCCCTGTCGTCGATACCCGCCATCAGAAGGCCTAGCTCGCCCTCGCCGACCTCCGGCCCGCGCTCGCCGACGATACGGCCGGCGAACATCACCAGTATGCGGTCGGAGAGCGCGCGGATCTCGTCGAGTTCCACCGAGACCAGCAGCACCGCCTTGCCGGCGTCGCGCATGGCGATCAGCCGCTTGTGGATGAACTCGATGGCGCCGACATCGACGCCGCGCGTCGGCTGGCCGACGATCAGCACGCCGGGGTCCTGTTCGATCTCGCGCGCCAATACGATCTTCTGCTGGTTGCCGCCGGAGAAATTGGCCGTTCTCAATCGCGGATTGGCGGGACGGATGTCGTATTTCTCGATCTTGTCCGTGGCGTCGGCGATGATCGCGTCCGTATCGAGCAGCGGGCCTTTCAGATAGCGCGGATCGTCATGATAGCCGAGGATCGAATTCTCGTTCTCCTCGAAGGCCAGCACCAGCCCGACATGGTGGCGGTCCTCCGGCACATGCGCCAGACCACGTTCGCGCAATTCGCCCGGATCGGCGGCGCCGGTCAGGTCGACCGGACTGCCTTCGAGCGTCACGCTTCCCGAGACGGCGTGGCGGATACCGGAAATCGCCTCCAGCAGCTCCGACTGGCCGTTGCCGGCGACGCCGGCAACGCCAACGATCTCGCCGGCGCGCACGTCGAAGGAAACGCCGTCCACCATGGTGACGCCGCGCGAATCCCTGACCACCAGATCCCTGACCGACAGCCTGACCGCGCCGGGCGCCGCCGTCCCTTTCTCGACCCGCAGAAGCACGCGCCGCCCGACCATCAGTTCGGCCAGTTCCTCGACCGTGGTCTTCGCCGTCTCGCGCGTCGCCACCATCGTGCCCTGGCGCATGACGGAGACGGTGTCGGTGATGGCCATGATCTCGCGCAGCTTGTGCGTGATGAGGACGATCGTCTTGCCCTGCTCCTTCAACTGCCCGAGGATGCGGAAGAGGTGATCGGCCTCGGCCGGCGTCAGCACGCCCGTCGGCTCGTCCAGGATGAGGATTTCCGCGCCGCGATAGAGCGCCTTGAGGATTTCCACGCGCTGCTGGAGCCCGACGGGAAGCTCTTCGATCAACGCATCCGGATTGACCTGCAGACCATATTCTCGCTCCAGCCGGATCAGTTCCGAGCGCGCACGGGAAATCGACGATTTAAGCAGCGCGTTGCTTTCGGCGCCGAGGATGACGTTCTCGATCACCGTAAAATTGTCGACCAGCATGAAATGCTGGTGGACCATGCCGATGCCGGCGGCGATGGCGTCGTTGGACGACTTGATCGAGGCCGGCTTGCCGTTGACTTTGATCTCGCCGCTGTCGGCCTGGTAGAAGCCGTAGAGGATCGACATCAGCGTCGACTTGCCGGCGCCGTTCTCGCCGACGATGCCGTGGATGGAGCCGCGCTTGATCTCGAGATTGATATCGCGGTTGGCCTGGACCGGCCCGAAACTCTTGTTGACGCCGATCAACTCGATTGCGGCTTGCGCCATATGGCCGTTCCCACTCGTGTTCTTATCGGTTGGCCAAGGCCTAGCATGCCGCCGGTTTCCTGCCAACGGCGAGCCCGATCGCCGAGGCCTCGTCCAAGGCCTCGTCTTCACTCTCGACAAACCCCGGCGCGATCGTCAATTTTGAACCCGCAATAACCGCAGTCGTTTTCACCGTCGAGGCGACGGTTTGCGCATGCGCAACAGAGAGTACGGGCAATCATGTCTTCCGAACGTCTGACCACGCTGGAAATCCGCGCCGTCGAACAGGAACGGACGATCGAGGAGCTGTCCGGCCAGGTCGCCGACCAGTGGAAGGTGATCGACCGGATGCAGAAGAAGCTGGACGCCCTGGCCGAGCGCTTCCTGGCGCTGGAGGAACAGAGCGCGCCCGACGTGCCGGTGACGAAGCCGCCGCACTGGTGATTTCAGCGACAAGCGTGGGCGGCAATTCCGCTTCCCTCCGAGCCGGCACATGATCTATCCTGCCGTTTCAGGCATTTTTCCGCTCGCGGCAGCAACGCCCGGCGTGACGTGCCGAACGGGAGGAATTGCGCCATGGGCGCGGAAGGGGAGCGCGGCCGGCGCGCCGGCGACTACATTTCGGGCCGCTTGAACGACGCCGAGCGAGAACGGGCAGAGCGCGACCTTACGCTCGATCCCGACTTCCGCGACGCCGTGATGCGGCTGGCCGACGAAATGCGGTCTTCCGGAAAACCCGGCGTGGAAGGCGAGGCCGACCAACGCTGGGAAACCGTGGCGCAACGATTGGCCGACCTGCCCCAGATGCGGCCGGTCGTTTCCGACGAGGCTGCACCAGGGCGCGCGGGCAGGTTCTCACCCTTCGACAAACCGATCGGCATGGGCCTGCATGCCGTGCCCGGCCGAAAGGCGCTCGTCGTGACGTTCGGCCTGATCGCGGCCTTCGCGCTGGGCTATGTGACGGGGAAACTATAGCCGCGGGTCGCGCGCCATCAGCATCATCGGCTCGCCATCCTGTTGGAAGCGCTCGATCCCCCGCCAGCCGAGCGCGGCATAGAAACCCTGCGCCTCCCATGTGTAGAGATGGAGCGTCTGCACGCCCATCGCGGCGGCGTGCGCTTCGACAGCCCTTACCAGCATCGTGCCTATGCCCTTCAGGCGAAAGTCCCGCGCCACCACCAGTCCCGCGAGCCACGGCGTCAGGTCGTGCGGACCGTCGAGCTCGCTTCTTACGAGAAGAACCGTCCCCGCCAATGCGCCGCCGACACGCGCAACGAGCGAAACCTCGGAGCCGTCGTCAGCGATCAGCAGCTCACGCAGCCCTGCCATGTCCTCACCAAGCGAGCGATCGGTTCCCTCGAAAAACGCCGCCAGGCGCAGTCGCGCCACCGATTCGACGTCCTGGTCATTCATCGGCTCAATGACGACGGTCATCGACCCTCCCCAAAGCAAAACCGCCGGGACGATGCCCGGCGGTCGATGGCTGAATGAACCGGCCGGTCAGTATGGGCATTTTCCGTCGGTGGTGAAGTCGTGCACCTCGATCTTGCCGGCGATGATGTCGTCCTTGGCCTTGTCGGCAGCAGCCTTCATGTCGGCGGTGACGAGATCCTTGTTGTTGTCGTCCATGGCGTAGTCGACACCGCCTTCCTTGAGGCCGAGATGCTGCGCGCCGGCGGTGAACTTGCCGTCCTTGGCGTCCATGAGGCCGTTGTAGACGGCGACGTCCACGCGCTTGACCATCGAGGTCAGCACATGGCCGGGCTGCAGGCCGTTCTGGTTGGAATCGACGCCGATGCCGAGCTTTCCGGCATCCGCCGCCGCCTGCAACACGCCGACGCCGGTGCCCCCGGCCGCCGCGTAGATCACGTCGGCGCCCTGGTCCATCTGCGTCTTGGCGATCTCGCCGCCCTTGGCCGGGTCGTTCCATGCCGCCGGAGTGTCGCCGGTCATGTTGTAGATGACGTCCGCGGCGCCGGCCGCCTTGGCGCCGCCGACATAGCCGCAGCCGAACTTGCGGATCAACGGGACGTCCATGCCGCCGATGAAGCCGACCTTGTGGGTCTTGGAGGCCATGGCCGCCAGCACGCCGACGACATAGGAGCCTTCGTTCTCCTTGAAGGTGACGGAACGGACGTTCGGCGCATCGACGGCGTCGTCGATGATCTCGAACTTGGTGTCGGGATAGTCCGCGGCCACCTTCGTGAGCGAATCGACGAAGGAGAAGCCGGTCATGATGATCGGGTTGCGGCCGTCCTCGGCGAAGCGGCGCAGCGCCTGCTCGCGCTGCGAGGCATTGGAGATCTCGAAATCGACATAGTCGATGCCGGTCTCCTTCTTGAACTTCTCGGCGCCGTTATAGGCGGCCTCGTTGAAGGATTTGTCGAACTTGCCGCCGAGATCGTAGAGCAGCGCCGGCTTGATGTCGTCGGCCAGCGCCGGGAACACCATCGCGGTTGCAGCGAGAAGCCCAAGAACGATACGTTTCATGTGATCCACACCCTGTCGGTTATCTTGTCGTTGCGCGCCCTGCGGCGGCCGGTCACGGACACGCGCAAGGCACCTGGCAGGGCTGTAAATCCCCCGCTTGCCGGCCAATCTTGCATGGGCGCGGACAAAATTCACCTGGAATTTTGACCTTCCGGAAAACCGTGACGCAGAGGCGCGCCACGGCGAAACGCAACATGTCCAGGTCAGGCGGAAGCGGCCGCCGAAGCGGGCATGGCGCAGGACACGCCCGTACCCCTCAGGCCGCAATAGCCGGACGGGTTCCTGGCTAGATATTGCTGGTGCTCCTTCTCGGCGAAATAGAAAGGGCCGGCAGGCTGGATCTCGGTGGTGATCCGGCCGTGGCCCACGCCCGTCAGCGACACCCCATAGGCATCGCGGGAGGCGAGCGCCTGCATCTGCTGCTCGTCCGAAAAGGTGTAGATGGCCGAGCGATAGGTCGTGCCGACATCGTTGCCCTGGCGCATGCCCTGGGTGGGATCGTGCGCCTCCCAAAAGACCTTGAGCAGGTCGGCGTAGGAAACCAACGTGGGATCGAACACCACCAGCACTACCTCGGCATGCCCGGTCAGGCCGGTGCAGGTCTCCTGATAGGTCGGGTTGGGCGTGACGCCGCCCGAATAGACGGCGGCCGTCACCCATACGCCTTCGGTCTGCCAGAACAACCGCTCGGCGCCCCAGAAGCAGCCGAGCCCGAACATGGCCGTCTCTAGCCCGTCTGGATACGGCCCCTTGAGCGGACGCTTCGAGACGAAATGCTTCGAAGCGGTCGCGATCGCCCTGTCTCGGCCCGGCAGCGCCTCCGAGGGCTTGGGCAGGGTGAGCTTCCTGTTCAGCATGTCGCTGAGGAAAAACATGGTCTTTCCTTTCCGGTCGCGGATGGCTGCCATCAGGCGGCGAAGCGCGCGGCCTTCCGTCGGCGCCTGTAGCCGATCATGTAAAGCACAAGGGCGAGCGCCGCGAACACGGCAAACCCCGGGCGGTCGAGGATCCAGTCGATGACCGTATCCCAGGCCAGTGGCCCTATCCTGTCGCGCACGAACGTCTCGCTCGCCGCCAGCGTGTCTGGCGAGACGGCGTTCCAGCTCGTTTTCAGCGGCGTCAGCACGAGCGCCGAAGCGGCCACCGTGCGCGTCGCGTCGAGCACCGCCATGATGACGGCGACGGCCAGGGCCACCGTGGCGGCAAAGCGGAACAGAAAGCGGATCATGGAGCTTTCCAGATGTTTCGACACGAGGAATATGGCGCGGCGGCCGCAAGAGCAAGCTTCGCGATGGATATCGTCGCGCGGCCGTCGGTGGACGGCGCCTTCATGCCCATTTTCAACGGTTATTCGCCAACGGACGCGACTTGTCACATCGCACCGCCGACCGGGTTCCCAAAGCGAGCGCCTCGCCGGAAGAACGGGCCTGAAGAACGCCTGGAACACTTCCTTGCGACGCTCGTTCGCCCGCTCCGCGAGCCGGCCAGAAGGTCGAGATCCGGACATATTCCAGACGCGCTCGCGAGCAGGCGCTGTCGAAAATTCCGGCATTACCATCATCGGTAACGCATCGACGCGCCGATACGCGTCGTGCCGGCCGGGCCTCCCGTCAAGCGCCGGATTCAATGTCTCTCGACGGAACCCGCAGCGATTTCGCCGCGAACGCCATTAAGTCTTGGCTTTCGCCTGCGGATCGACTAGATGAGCCCCGCGCCCGCCGTATCGATAGCTGAACCGTCGGCTTGACCAATGACCGGGCGAGGGGCGGAGAGGTGGCCGAGTGGTTTAAGGCGCACGCCTGGAAAGTGTGTATACGGGAAACCGTATCGGGGGTTCGAATCCCCCTCTCTCCGCCATGCCCTTTTTGCTCCCCCAAAATGCTTAGATTTCAAGTTCTTATCGGAACTCCGCCAATAGGCGCTCCCCCAAGTTGCTCCCCCAAAATCATCTGCCTCTTGTGAGTGCCGCTTGAAAAATGGGATTATGCCCTTGGGGAAGGAAGGGGCGGGAGGACGTAATGTCTGCAATGAGGCGGATCGTCTCTACCTTTGCTGGTGGAGCGGTAGTTTGCTTGGCCCTCTACGGCTTCTGGATCAGAGGCTATAGCCCTCTCATTTTCCCTCAACAGCTTGCTTGGGATGCCTTCAAGAGTGTGTCGTCCTATGCGCACGGCTCTGAGAAAGTTTGGATGGTCGTGGACTTCACGGCGGGCGGGTCCAGAAGTGCACAAATGGCCTTCAACAATCCAAGCGCCCCAGAATTGTCACTAGCGGACTGCCAAGCGGCGATACCTCAGGCGACACCAAATCTGCTGGACCATATTCGGCAAACAGCCGGGGACCCCAGCGCTACCATCACGGCGGTCCACTGCGTCGAGTCTGCCAGCGATCCAATCAAGCCTTAACGCTGCTCCGGTATCAGGTCTCTACCCGCTCCAGAACCCTCATCACCTGAGTGGCGGACCATTTGCCTCCCCTAGCGGTGGCAATCCCCATGGTGTTCATGGTGTCTGCGATGGCGGTGAGGGTCTGTCCTGCCTGCCGCAGGGGGCCAATGATCTTGATGAGTTTTGCCGCCTCAGCGTCGGCCTTGGCCTTCTTGGCGTCGTTCCGCTTCATGGTCGTGTCCCGGAGCCCCCCCAGTTTGGTGCCTCGGGCCTTTGCCGCTTGGAGTGCCGCCTTGGTCCGTTCGCTGATGAACTTCCGCTCCTTCTCGGCAAGGGCGGCGTAAAGGTGAAACTGGAAGGGGTCGGCGTTCGGCATGGCCGCTACCCTGATGGTGGCCCGCTTCATTACGCCTGCGATGAACTCCACGTCACGGCTAAGGCGGTCTAGCTTCGCTACCAGCAATTCCGCTCCCGTCTTGCGGACCATTTCCAAAGCGGCGGCTAATTGGGGCCTGTCATCTTGCTTGCCTGAAAGCACGTCCTGAAAGCGGCCTATCACCTCCCAAGGGACATCCGAGAAGTTCTCTAGGTAGATGCTGATGTCCCGCTCTTGGGCTTCAAGGCCAAGGCCGCTCCTCCCCTGCTCCTCAGTCGATACGCGTGTGTAGACTACGTATTGTTTCATGGCCCGATGACCCCCGTTGTAATGCTTTAGGGGACTATAGGGCATGTTTTTACAAACGTCAACGATGGTTGTGAGTGTAAAATCGTAATTCTGAACAGGCCATAGGGTGCCGCCACGCCCATTCCGGGAGCGAGACCCCATGCCGAACATTTTGCGGGCGCTGGGAGGGGTAGAGGGGGGGGAAGTCCATCCGCTGCCACGTATACTCAGAGTATCGCGTGAGGGACCCTTTGCGGCGATCCGGTATTCCCTTATCAGGATTCATCACTAATGGAGGGCGATGAAGTGGAATTTCTTTACCTGAATTTGATCCGTCTGGAGCAGGACGATACGAACAGCGATGGGCCGGTTTGGAAGGTCACCTTTGAAGCTTCCACGGAGAATCTGGACCGGGCTGAATTGACCGTGGAGGTGGACGCGGAGACGCCGGAAGAAGCGCTGCGAAGTGGGCGTAACGCTATGGAAACGGCCCTCAAGGAGCTTAAGCAGGTCGCCGCCCGATGGGAGCGGTAAAGACATCCGATCTCGCCTAGAGCCTCCGTCAGGTCTAGGATAGCGCATGACCAGAAGCAGGCAGACACCAAGGGAACGTGCGGCCCGCGCATTGTGCCGCCGCGATGGTCACCCCGAGAACACTCAGTTTGAGGGGAGACCCATGTGGGAATCGTATCTGCCTGAGGTAGACGTGGTGTTGGAAACCGCATTGTCCCCTGAGGACTACAAGAAGTTGCTCTCGGAGGAGCAATCCAAATAGGGAACTGCCAGCACCATCATCCCGCGAAGCTCCCCCTTATGGCCCTCCCTGAGGCAAGACACCAAGCCCGACATAAGGACATGGGCGCGGGTGGAGGGAGACCCATTGATAGGCATGTGGGGGAGACATGAGGGAAGACTTGGAGGTCTGTGCTTTGGGTGACTGGGGAGAGGAAGATAATCCCTCCCTCCTCTCCTGAGACTGACAGGTAGATAAAGAGTTGTCCGGTATGATGTCAGTCACTTTAAGCACTAATACCCGGTGACCATTCCCCTCCTCATGTCATCCATCAGGTTCTTACCTTCAGGTCTAAGAGGTCGATGAGGAGAGGAGAGACCGAATACCCCAAAGTAAGACTTAAAGTTGTCTTCTATTCTATCTGAAGTGGCCGGATAAGCATTAAGCCGCCGCCGCGATGCCTGACGGCCTCCGAATCGGCTTTTCCACCACGGGCAACGCCACGCCAAGCAACCGCTCCGAGACCGTCCGCATGGTCTGCATTGCGGCGTCCCTGTCGGAAACCCTGACGTTGATTCCATCGTGCATCGGCAACGCGGGAATGCCCTTGTCGGCAAGGTCGAGAAGGACGGCCATGAGGATGCGGCCCTCGGTTTGCATCAATTCTATGCCAAGGTCTTTGCCGAATAGATGGGCGATGGGGTGATGATAGTCGGACATGGCCCCTTCCAGCATCCATGCCGTCCATCCTTCGGGGAGTAGCGCTTTGGTTTTTGACGCAAGGCTTTTCATCGGCCCCGAGTAATTGAGTAGGGAGATAAGTCCCTGCTTGGCCCCGTCCCGATGACCTTCCAGACCGGGAACGGCATAGGGGTCTCCCGATGGCAGGCGTCCAGTTGCCTTCAGGTATGCCAGCATGGCGAACATGCCGGAATAGTCGAGGTCGGCAATATGTTCCCCGCTGATGGTGATGAGGTGCCGTTTGTCCTTTTTGATGGTTTGCCAGAAGCCGCCCCAGACCCTGCCGCCCAGATTGAAGGCGTGGGGATCACGGGGAGACCTCATGAGGAACATCCGCCGCAACGCTATCGGCCCTGTCGGTTCCCCGGCATAGGCAATCCCAGTGGCGTTCAATACCTCGTTGATACGCTCCATTTCGGCCCTGAGACGGATGGTTTCCTCGGTGTCGGCATAGTGGAGAAGAATCTTTCGGGGAGGCCCGTTATATCGACGGCGGTTGCCGCCCTCTTTCCTCTCCTCGTCGTCCCGCGCCCTGAGCCAGATGGTCTCCCCGCCTGCATCCCTGCCAATGTCCCGAAGGCGGACACCATAAAGATTCAGCATGTCGATGAAACGTGGTGTCGGCTCCACGGTGGTGCATTTCTGCTTGAAGACCCAAGGGTGTCGGGTCAGTAGCCCCGCCTCCTCCATCGCCTCTATGGTCGGCCCAAGGATACGCTGGGGATAGTCCGCGCGGTCGTACCGTGTGGCCTTGGTCTTTGCGGTGGACACGGCAAGGAGGCTCCCCGGCTCTCGGTTCGGCCCAAGGGCGAGGAGCGTGAGGTTGGCCGCGATGTTGGACACCACGGTGTGACGGTTGCGGATGGCGTCTCGGCGTTCTGACCTGATGCGGCCTTGGTGGTGAGGCTGGAGGATGGGCATGAGTTCGTCCACCAAGGCGGCTAACGGGTCCCCTTTGGCGGTCAGCCATGGGTCTAAGAAGATGGACTGCGGGTCATCCTTGCCGATTCCTTGCGGGTCCGGATTAACAATGGCCTCCTCACCCTGTCTCTCGATTGAATGGCTCAATATTTCCTCCTCAGGGCTTTCACCTCCTCGATGGTCTCCCCGCCGCTTAGTGCTCCGTCTATGGCATAGGCGGCTTTCTCCTCGATCATTCGGCCCAGATGGCGCATGAAGTTTCCTTCTGCCCTCGGCCACCTCTGCCAGTCCCGTTTCCATCTGGAGTCGGCATTGGGCCAGACATCCGACATGCGCTTGCCCTCAAAGTTCCGCTGGATTGTGCCGCTGGCTCCCCTGAGGCGCTTCGCCATCTTGGCTATCTGCACGGCTTCCCAGTCGGGAGCGCCATGAGGTCCTAGCTCGGAATGAGCCGCCTTGATGGTGAGGACGATTTCCAGAAGCTGCTCCCCGGTCTTCCCGGCTTCATGGAGCTTAGCGAGGGTATTGTGGGCCTTCTCTACGGGCTTCATGGCCCGCTGATAGTCGGGTCCCTTGGGTCGGCCTTGTGTCGCCATCCGGCCGTCCAGCAGGGTGATTGCGCCCTTGACGTAAGGTGAATCCCGATGCTGCTTCAGCCATTCCCGCGCGGCCTTTCGGTACGGGGCTAGTTCTTTGACGGTATAGCTACGGCGAGTTGGATGACCGTGCCGCCGAATATGCTCTTGGTGCGGCTTGCAATAGACCTCGGAAAGTCCCTTCCCGGATGAACTCTGAGTAGGCCGGAAGCATCCCCAGATGGTGCACCTTATGAGACCATCGGGGGAATGCTGCTTTGCTCGCTGCTTCACGTCCTTGCCGCTAGCGATGCGGACAATGGGGGAGACCACTAGGGCCTCCCTGCCGGACTCAGGGCCTCCAGAAGTGCCCTCGCGCTCGGTTCCTCGGCCTGCTTGCGTTTCTGGGCCGCATAGGCGTCCCGCTGGCGCTTGAATACCACTTCCCGAAGCTCTGGGTACTCGGTGAGGAGGACTGCCTTGGCGGATTTCCTATAGGCCTTGGCCTGCCGGGAAAGTGCATTCAGGCGCGTCCCGGTGACATCGGCGTCACCATCGGGGAGGCGCTGATACCAGTCGGCCTTGATGGTCTTCTCCAGTAGGCTTTTCAGGCTGGGGCGCTTGGGAAGCTGCCCGCTGAGTTCCTGCAATCGGTCATAGGCGTTGCGTCCGTCGCTGAGCGTGATGCCTCTGAGGTCTTCGCCACCAAGTGCGGGGTCGGGTTTGCCAATCGTCTTCCCCGTCTCCAGCATGATGCGGTTGTGTTCGTCCTCCACGATGTCGGGCTTCTGGGTGGTGGTGATGGAAATCTTCTTCCATACCGGCTCCCCGAATGCGTCTCTGACCGGAGGTAGCGTCTGGGAGTATCCCGGCAGGTTCTTCAACATGGTGTCGATGAAGCCACGGGCCTCCCTGAGGTACGGGTCTGGGTTGAGACCCCGAATGGCCGATGAGAACGGGATGGCGTTCCCGGCTAAGTTGCCCAGCCACTTCTCCCCTTTAGTCCCCGGATCGCTGAAGGCTTGGAGGGCCTGATTGAGGTTGAGGAGGAATGTCCTGTCGGTGAAGTTCTTGCCAAGTGCCAGCGCCAAGGCCCCGATGCCCATTTCGGCGTCCTTGCCTTCGGGGTTCTGCCGGGAGATTTCCACCAAGTCGGCCATCATGGACATCACCATGCCTGTCGGATCGAAGCGACCCATAGGAATGAAACGCTTGCCTCCCTGTTCGTCCTCCATGACGTAGGAGTAGGGTTGCCATCCCGTGGCTTTGAGTTCCTTCTGGAGGTCAGGCTTGTTCGGACCTGCGCCCGTCATCTTTCCATTGAGCGCCAGCGTTGCGGCTAGGCCCATGAAGACGCTTCCCAAGGCCATCTGCCCTGCGGCCTGTGCCTGAGCTTCCGCGCCACTCTTTCCACTCAGGGCCTCCCGAAACTCCCGCTGCAAGAGGTCGAGGCCGGGGGTCATTTTCCATGAGTACCGCAAGACGTTGATGGGAGTCTTCACGAACGGCAGGACAAAGGTGAGGAGGGGATGCTTGGAGCGGACCATCTGGATTGTGGCCCCGGCTGTCCCTGCCAAGAGTTCCTGCTGGAATGTTGTTACCTGTGCCTCGTCCAGCGCTTTGCGGTTCAATGCCTGCCCGGTGATGGGGTCTATCGCCTCCTCCATCTTCCTGCTGATGAAGGACTGGAGGTCCGCCCCGGTGAGACCTGAAGCCTCCCCCTTTACGGCGGCGTCTGCCTGCACATAGGCGCGATACCGTAGGGTCTTGATGAACTCGTCAACGCCACCAAGCAAGCGCGTGGGAAGCCTCATGGCAAGTCCGCCCGCTGTCAGGCCGTTATGCACGATGTCCCAAAGGCCGCTGATGGGCTTCCATTGGGGCTGCTGCGGATGGGCGATGCTTCCGGCCCCGAAGTATTCGGTATTGTGGGGGCTGAGGATGGAGTCACCACGCTTTAAGGCTCCCAGCATGGCGTCCCATCCGTCACTCAGGGAGGCCAGCGTATAGCGGTATTCCTTTAAGGCCCGCTGCTGGATGATGGAACGCTCCGCGCCCTGCACGGCGAAAGACCCCAGAAGCTTCTCCGTGGGCCTTGCCGCCAGCATGTAAAGGTTGCTGGTCATGTTCACCACATGGGTAGGATAAAGCCAAAGCAGGGAGTTGGTCAGGGAGTCCGACGCTTTTCGAATGGCCGTCTGGAGGAAGTTCGGATTGATTGTCTGGGCGAGGAGCTTCGGGTCCCCCTTGGTCTGGTAGATGAGGCGGGCGAGCGCCGCCCCGTCCATTGTCTTGACCTTCTCCAGAAGTTCCGGCGTGAAGCGGAATTGACCCCTCATGCGCCGCAATGCCCTGCCGCTGTTTGAGGAGATAGACTGAGCGTGGGCGAAGGCCTCGGCGGATGCCATGAGGCGGTCTTTCAGTTCTCGCCCTGCCTCGGCTACGTCAGCCTCCATCCCGTTCTCCATGCGGAAGGCAATCGCGTAGGTGTCTTCCATCATGCGGGAGCCGATGAGGTAGCCTGACTCCATGTTCGTCACCATGCCCTTCGCGGCTTCCCCGGCCTCCCTGATCTGCCCAAGGACTAGCGCGGGGTCTTCCCCAAAGATTTCCGCGCGGGCTTCCACCATCGCGTTGACCTTGGCGTCCGACATGACGGCTCCACCCTTGGCGTCGTCCATCTGGGTCTTCAGGACGCGGGCGGCGTTGTCCATGAATGCTGAGACCTCTTCGGAACTCCGTAGCTTCTGCCACGGGAGGGTTGATGGTCCGCGCCGTGTGATCTGGCCTGCCTCGGCGGCGGCTTCACGGGTGCCGAATTTCTTGATGGCCGCTAAGTCATCCCCGGTGGATTTGAGGATGGCGGAAATATCATCATCCGAGATTGCCATGCCGGGGGCTGAGACTTCGGGGGAATCCTTCGGGCTGGTCTCGGCGTCTTGTGCCGGATGGTATCCCAGTTCGTCGGCGGCTTGGCGTTCGGCCTCTGCGCGGGACAGGCCCGCGTCGTATTCCAGCGTGGCCGCTCTCTCCTCAAACTCCGAATGGCGCTCATCGACTCTGGGAGCCTCGCTGGTGGCCGTCTCGGTGTTGGCCGGTGTGGTGGGGCCTTCTGGTGCGGGCGACTCTGTGCGGGCCTCTGTGGCCGTTTCTGCGGCGCTGGCTTTCCGTTCGGCATGACGCTCGGCGTGGAGGTTGCGAAAGCCGGGAGCGTCCTTGTTGGCGTCGAACGCTGCGGCCTCGATCTCAGGGCTGCGCTTTGCGGCGCTCAGCTTGGCGATGGTCCGCTTGACTCCCGCAATGTCGCCGCTGCGCATGAGCTTGATGGTCTTCACCACGCTGACTAGCGCAAGGTCTACCCCGATGGATTCCAAGGCGTTCTTGAAGCGGCCCTCGGCGGCGCTGTCCTCGGGCTTGGCTGCAAGGTACTCCGTCACGGGGTTCTGGAGCGCCGGGAAGGATTCCACTAGGTTGCTCAGGCGTTCCTCATGGGGGTCCAGCACGGCGGCGCTTGCTGCCGACGCCTTGGCGATCTCGTAGCCTGCCTTCCCGACCTTCCCGCCCTCGGCCATCCATTTCGCGGCTTTGATGGGGGCCATGAGCTTCCCTGCTCCGATAAGGCCGGTCGCCATCTGGGATATGCTCATGGTCAAGGCGTTGGCCGTGCTTTCGGAGGCAAGCTCCCGGCCACGCTGCTCAATGCCGCGCCGCAATGCCGACTTCTGGTGCTCCGGGGTCTCCCCGAACAGAAAGTCCTTGGTCTCAAAGCCCGCCTTGGCGATACCCGCCCCGGCTGACTTCCACATATCCACCCCGCGCTGGAGGAGAGACTTGGTGGCGGGTGCCTGCGGTTCGGTTTCGGGTATCTCCTCAGGTGGTGATTCCGATGATGGTTGTCCTGCCTGCGGGGTCTGTCCCCTTGCGGCATACTCTTGGTTGATCTGCTCTGCGGCCATGCGGAAGATGTCCTCCGAAGGCCCTTCGGTGGTTACGGTATCCATATTCGATTTCCTTGGAGTGCTAGGCGCTGTCGCGGCCTGACTTGATGGCGAAGTGGGGTCGGTCCTTGAAGCGTTTCCACTCGGCCCCGATGTCGAGGGAGACCCCCAGTTGCTTCGCGGCCTGCTTCATAGCCTTCACGATGGCGGCTTGGGATTTGCCGTCGAAGTTCACCGCGCCGTCACCATCAAGGGGCCACAGGTCTACGGCGTTGCCGTCTAGGTGGTCGCTGTCCTCGGTCTTGGACCATCCCCATTCCACCGCCTTCTTCTGGAGGGCAGCATCACGTTTACCGGAGCCGATAACGAAGTGAACGCCGCTGATCTTCTGGGCGCGTCTGACCACATCGGCCAACGTCGGGTTGAGGGCCTTCAGGTTCGCCGCGTTGTTGGCTACCGGGTCAGAGTTCCACTCAATGAACTTCGCTACCTGTCCCGCCTTCCCGTTCCCGTCGAGGTCGGGAATCTTGGCGTAGGCGGCGGGCGTTCCTTCCGGGTGGGGCTGCTGAGAAGGCAGGAGTGCGGACGTATGGCCGGGAGGTCCGCCATGCAGTGACGCTAGGACTTGCCGCGTGGTGGCGGCGGCACGTTGGCCCTTGTAGAAGCCCTTGCCGGTCGATGACGGCAGGGAGGCCCATTCCTGCGATAGGCTGGTGAGGAATTGTGAGTCCGACATTTCCCCGGCCTGCCACTTGGACAGACCACGGCGCTCCAGGAGGTGCATGGCGATACGGTCCTGAAGCTCCTTGTCGAACTTCATGTCGTCCGTCAGGCCCATTTCCTTCTTCACGTCCCTGAGGGTGGTCCTGATGACCTGATACCTGCCGACTGCCGATGAGTTCCACCTGTTGTCGGGGTGACGAAGCATCTGGGTCTGGAGCTTATCCACGTCCCCAAGGGTCATGTTCACAAGGTCAACGTCTCCACCCGTGTAGGCTCCGTACCCAAGGGTCTCATTGTAGCCGTCCCCCTTGTCCGTCCCCTCGGTGTTGCCGATGAGGTTGAGGATAGGGGCCACGGGGATTCGGCTCTGAGCATCGTCTGGGAGCTTCGGCGGATTGCTGAATAGGGCGGTCAGCCGATTCCTAGTGTCCTCCGATATGCTGTTGGTGGTGGTCTGGTCGATGCCAGTGTCTTCCTCGTCTGGCGTGGCCTCCCTGTGCTTCACCAATTCCTGAGCGCGTTTCCATATGTCCCGGTTGACGGTGGCAGGGTCTACCCCGTGGGCCTTGGCGATGGCGTCCACGGTGTCACGCTGGTCCTGTGGCAGGGTCTCCAAGTCGGGAGCCGCTGCGGCCTTCTTGTCCTCCTCGGGATGGTCACCAAAGAGTTCCCTGAGGAGGTTCCTGCCGGATTCTATGGGATTGGGGATGGTGTCCAGCCATCCACCCTCCTCATGTGGCGGCGCGGCGGGAGGTGCCGACTGTTCCGGGATGGTGGATTTCTGCGTGTCTTCTTCTGAGTCCCCCTGAGCGGCCCTTGCTGCCCTGTCCGCGTCACTGTCGTAGTGTCCGCCGCTGGTCATGTCGCCGTCTAGCTGGATGCGGCCCCTGATGGATTTCCCGATGCCGTCTATGGCCTCCTGTCTCTCCATGAAGGATGCGTCTGGATGCTTGTCCTCCCAGTCGAGCAACGCGGCGTTGAAATCGTGGATGGCCTCCATGCCCTCGTCGCTCGGCCCCGATGTTCCCCACGGATTGGTCAACTTGTCTTCCGTGGTCAGCTTCTCGAATAGGCCATGCCACTTCTTCACGGTGGCGTCGGTGAGGAGTCCGGTGCCGTCCTTCCTGTCCTTGTCCACACGGTCTACCCGGTCGAGGGCCTGATTGAGCGTTTCGGTGCTGCGGATGGTGCCGTTGTAGAACTGCTGGAGGATGTCCTGCTTGGTGGCGTTGCCTTCGTGGATGTCGGCAAAGATTCTCGCGATGGCCGCTTTGTCCTCTACCCCGTCCGCGTCTGAGAGTTTCTTCCTGAGGTCTGCCAGTTTGGAGCGGGCCATCGGGTCCAACTTGGACAGGTCCTCAATGAAGTCCTCGGGGATTTCCGCCCTGATGTCCTTGGACCATATGGTGGCTATCTCGGCGTATGCCTGCCCTGCTCGTTTCTTATCGGCGTCCTCTCTGGCCTTGGCCGTGTCCACTTGGTCCTTGGCCTCAAGGTTGGCTATGCGTTCGGCGGCGGCGTCCCGCTTCTTCTGGATGTCCAGCCCGTATGACATCGGATGGTCTTGGCCGGGGAGCGTCCTGTCCAAAAGGGCAAGGAGCTTATCGTCCTTGGTCCTCACGGCGTTGAGGATGATGGTGTCTACCAAGGTGGAGTCGATGTCCGCCGCCAGTGTTCCCCGGCGCATGGCCTCATCGCGGATGCCCAAAGCGTGAGTCCATAGGGTGTCATAATCTGTCCCCGATGGGCTGGTCTGGCCGTCCTGATCGTAGGTGCGGATGGTCTCGGTGAGGGAGGCGGCGTCGGTATTCAGTCCCGCATTGTAGGCGGCGCTGGACGAGTCTTTATAGAACTGGGAGTAGCCTTCCTCTGTGATGGTGTTGAGGTGCGGGTTGAGACCCTTCAGGAAGTTCGGGCGGCTGTCCTCTGGTACGTTGTCCTTGATGAAGGTCGTGAGGAACGCGGCATAGGCCTTATCGTCGCCCTTGTTCCGTCCGTCCCACTGGAGGTAGGCATCATGGAACTTTGAGCGCAGGCGAATCCCGGCAAGGTTGCCCTGTCCGACCTCAAGGCCTTCCATGAAGCGGGGAGACTTGTTGGCGGGAATCAATCCCTGTCGGACGCCTTCCTCCCACGCGGGGCCATTCTCCCGGTAGGATTCCGCAAGGCCACGCTGATAGTCCTGCTCGTCCTGTTCGGCCTTGCGTTTCTGAAGGAAGGCACCAAGGCCCTTATCAAAGGCGGATAGACCCTCGGCCAAGTCGGCTAAAGAGTTCCTTCCGGGATCGGCTGGGCGAACGTAGGTGTTGACGGGTGAGGCTATGCCCTGAATGGCGGATGGTGCTGAGACCTCTCGTACCTGTGCGCGGGCCATCGTGGGTTAGCTCCCGGACTCGGGCATAACGTCCACCTCAATGCCCTGCTTCAAGAGGTCAACGGCAGCAAGGAGTTCTCTGAGGTTTGCCAAGTAGGCAGCGCTGGTCAGATGGCTGGGCCACGCTCCCCGCTCCTCTATGTCCTTGGCGATACGTTCTGCATGACCCATGACGACTGCTCGGGCGTCCTTGCCAAGTCGCCGCGCGGTGTCTGCCCTAAGGTTCTCTGGGCTGGCGTTTACCGCGATGCCGTTCACCTTGATCTGGTCATAGGTTCCGGCTCCCCAGACGAAACGGTCAACGGTGGTGAGGTCTTCCGGTGCCGCCGCGATGACGATACGGGCGTAGGCTCGTCCCTTCCCGTCGCTGTTCGCCGTGATGGAGATTCCGGGTAGCCGTGTGATCTCGCAAAGGAGCGCAAAGACAACATCGGGATAGGCGCGGAAGGACAAGAGCTTCTGTCCAAAGGTGACGTGCACGGCGGACGCAACATCCGGTATGCCCTTGGCCCAATCGGGCGGGGCGATGATGGTCATGCTGCGCACCCAGTCGGGAACGCTGGCGAATGCCTTGAATGGATCGTCTCTGATGGACTCGATGGTGATGAGTGCGGCGTCCATGAAGGACTGCGGCTCGGGAGGGTTGCTCCACGGGGATTCGGTGCGGGACTTCACAGGGTTTCCTTTCGGTTGGGGCCATGAGCGGCCTTGATGCGTGACGACAAAAGGCCTCCCGGTCGAGTGATCGGAAGGGCTGGCGGTGATGGCGATGTGTTTGGTGCGGTCGGCGGTGCGGCTTTAGGCTATCCGGCCATCAGGGCAGGCCGAAAAAGACGGGCACGGGCTATCAGGCGAGTGGGGCCGATATTTATCTATCATGTATCAGGGTATTAATTTGATATTTAATTCAACGGCTTATTGAGCAAACGTTCTGAGAAGTCTTTGGGGCATTCGCTATCTCAATTTCAAGAAGGCGCTGCTTTGATCCTCAATCAAAATCATATGGTTGGGCCATTAACGTTCGGAGAAATAGGAAGCACTACTGGTCGGTGCGTTTTCTCGGCCTCCTCCAGTCGGCTCCATCCGCCGGGAGATAACTCCTAGCGTTCCATTTCCCCCTGCGTTCGCTCACCATGAGCCGTCCAGCCTTTTCGTGGCGCTCCAGCCATTTGGACACTCGGTCAACGTGAGCCGCCTTGTGCTTTCTGTGGACAGTTTCCGGCTTGCCGTCATGGCCGCGCCATGTGGAATACCAGTGGTCAACTATCTCGGAGGCGGTCCTTGGGGTCTTCATCTGCTTCATATAACCAAGACACCAATGGAGGAGGTCTCGGTCAGGGGCTTTGACGGCAGGCGGTCGCTTCTTTGGTGATGGAGGAACTGGGGCCGGTTCAAGAATACGCTTGATGGCGGCTTCCCGTTCTTCCTCCGATAGGGCCGTGTCGGACTTCGGCTTGAAGCGGTAGAAGTCGGGAGCGGAGGCGCGGGTCTCGGTGGAGGCTTTGAGTGGCCTCTTGGAGCGCCCTGCCGTGAAGGCGCTGCGAGCCGACTTCGGGCCGGTGCCGTTTTCGTCGCCCATCGTGCTATGCTCCTTTCAAGTACGTGGGAATTATTCTTATTGTCGCCACAATCCGTCAGCCCATCCGCTTGAAGATCAACTCTAGCTGCCCAATCAAGCGGCGTCCTTTCGGCGTCAACTCAAACGTCTTCCTCCTCCGATTGCCGGAAAACTCATGGGTGGCCACCAAGCCCAATCCCGGTTTGCCGCGTCGGTAGAATTCGCCAAGGTAGGCAAGATGGGTGCTTATGGTGGTCGGCACGATGCCGTTCCTCACTGCCAAGTCCTCCAGCGTCATGGGGTCACCATTGGGATGCAAGACATCCTCATAAAGGGCGGCGGCAAGGAACGTGTTGGCGATCAATACGGGCATTTCTTTTGTCTCTGCGACAAGCCGTTTGTTGGCCTCGAAGTAGGCACGGATGGAATTGCTACTCATGGAACGCATACTCACACTGGGAAAGCATTGAGGAGCCGCGCGACGTGCAACGGCTCCCCATGGAGAAGGAACTGGAAAGGGTTAGGCGGTGGGGGAGACCTCAGGCCAGACACCACGTCCAGCGTTGCGGTCAAACTCGATGGCGCGGAACCATGGGGTGAGGTCAGCCCCGGCTTTCCAGTCGGACAGGAAATCGGCCACCTCGAAGGCGTCAAGGTGGGTCAGCGCGAAGGAAATGGCTGCGTCGGCGTCGTTGATAGAGGGGAACATTTGTGCGTGTCTCCGTTGAAATCACGCCCCTCATTATTAGCATGATTCTACGCAAAGCAAGGGCTGAAAACTACGCCTTTACATAGAGACCGTAGTGTTTTTCAAATCTGATACCACGCCACGCGGTAACCCTTTGGAATAGATTCAATAAATAGTGGGCGTGGCGTAATTACTCGACTGAAAGAATTTTTGGAGAAGGCAACTTCACGGCTTCCACCAAGGCCCTTTTAGCCTTCTCTGCCGATGGTCCGGGGTAGTGGCGCATGGTCAACTTCAGGAAGTCCTTTACGCCATCGTCGTCATGTCCTGCCACGTCCGCTATCGTCCATGCGGTGAAACCATGGGTGCCTTCGTCCAGCGCCTCCTTCGCCTTGCGGATGAACCATCGGCGGAATGAATGGAAGTCCACATTGGACTTCGACTTCCCGTTTGGCCGCTCATCAATCTCCATCTTTCGGCGGTAACGGCTAAAGGACTTCGATGCCGGATCGGAGCGGCCTTCTCGCGATTTCGGGACCGGCGGCAGTCCATCAATGAGGAAGTCTTCCGGTTGTTTCCCCTTGCTTCGTTTCGTCACCACGGGGGCTAGGTCGGGATGAATAGGCACAGTGCGCTTGGCGTTCTCGGTCTTGCCATGCAGTACGTTGAAGTTGCCACCTTGACAGTCCACCACACGTAACTGGCAGATTTCTTCCAGCCGCATACCGCTCAACGCCGCGATGTGCATGAGGTCGTTGAGGTAGAGACTCGGTGGCGGTCGCATGAGGTCACCCACTGGGCCGAACACAAGCTTGGTGGCTTCCTCATCGGTATAGGGCCGCTTGTCTCCATCGGGTTCGGCATTACGGGAGAGGCGGGGAGAGGCCGGTAGTTCCTGCCCTTGCCATGGGTTTTCCTCCACATGGCCGCGTAGCTTGAGCCAGCGCCAGAACTCCCTAAGGAAACCTAGATACGCTGTCGCCTTGTCGCGGCTGCGCCCCACGCAAAGGAATTCCTCAATGAACTGCCCTGCGGTCTTTCTGGTGACTGCCTCCAGTGACGCCGCGTGGTGCTGAAGGCGTAGCCATTCGCCTAGCCAACCAAGGGCACGTTTGAAGTCCCCTTGCGTCTTCAGCCGGTAGTTTGCCTTGAAGCTGAGAAAGGAGTCTTGGTGCATGTCCAGGGGTGTCGTCTGTCCGCTTCCCAGCTTGTAGAACTCCTTTGCAGCATCGGGGCCATGGGTTTCCTCGATCTGCTCGGCACGGTCATGGAGCCAGTATTGCGTTCCCTCGTCGTCTGCATGGAGGCGGGCTTTCAGGGCCTCAGCTTCAAGTGGGTCATTAGCGGCGATGGCCCGTTGCGCTTGCGAAATGACTCCCTTCATACGGGCCACCACAGGCCACTTCGCTTCATTGGCCGCCCTGAGGTCTGATGTGCCAAGGGCCTGCTTGAGGCGCGTCCGGCCCAGAACCGAATGAAGTTTGCGGGGGATGAAGACCACTACCCGCCATTGCTGGCCGTGGAACTCTAGGTATTGCTCGTTCTTGGCCATGCGCTCCCCCAAGTTGCTCCCCCACAAGAGGAGGCGGGAGGCTTGAAAGTCAAGGGCTACAAGGCTTCAGGATGCCGGGAAGAGAGTTTCCCCCTCTCTCCGCCATTGCCTATTCGGCCAATAAAATCCTTATATTTCAATCTTTTGCCGGATAGGCTCGGAAGGCCGGTCCCCCACGCTGGTCCCCCAAATTCCCCCTAATGCCAGATAAACCATGTGTGATACGTCTGAGGTGGGACTTTATGGGAGGGGCTATCAATGCTGGAGAAGGATGACTGGAAGCTTGCGCTAGAGGACGCTCGGCACAGACATAACGCCATACTTGGGCTGATTCATGCTGCGGACAATCAAGCTCTTACCTTGATGCGCCTTTATGTCACCCTCGGTAGTGCGGCGGCGGCTGGAGCCGTGGCAATGTTTTCAGCCCAACCTCGCGTTGCCGTTCCGCTCGTTTGCGCTCTAGCCTCTGCTATCGCGACCTTGGCTTACGGAACATTCAAATGCTTCTCCGTAATAAACAGCGCGGGCGTTAACCTCCCGGGCAGGGGCGCGGAATTTTGGCTGTGGGCTGCTGATGAGCGGGTTCAAAGAGTTGAGGTATTTAAGTCTTACCTGAGAGAGCTTGCCGAGAAGCACAAAGTGAACAACTCTTTGAACGAAAGCCAGACTGCATCACTAGGTAGAGCAAAACTGGCAGGAATATGGACCCCGCTAGCTGCCTTGGTCGTTGGCAGTAGCGCGGCCCTTATCCAATATCTGACTACTTTGTGTTGATCTTCTTAGGGTCTTCGCTTCTCTTATTGTCCCAGTCAGCGGGAGGTGGAGGCGGCTCCTTATCAGAATCCTTGTCCCGGTCGTCCTCAATAGTCATCATACCCTCCCTGTTGCTTGTCGGTCAAAGCATATCACCGGGAAGCACTCTGTCCAAGACCCTCTTGACCTGCATCGGGGTCCACTGGCCTCCCCTTGATGTCGCCACCTCCATGTCATTCAACGTCCCGGCGATGGCTGCTAGGGTTTGCCCTGAGTGACGCAATGGGCCGACGATCTTCATCACTTTCTCGGCTTCCCGTTTGGCCTTCGCCTGAATGGCCTCGTTGCGCTTCATGGTTTTGTCCCTGAGGCCACCCAGCTTCTTGCCCTTCGCCTTGGCGACTTGGAGCGCGGCCTTTGTGCGCTTCGATATGAAGTCTCGCTCCTGCTCGGCCAACGCGGCATAGATATGAAGCTGGAACTTGTCGGCGTTCGGCATGGAAGCAACCCGGAGTCGGACCTTGGGGTCATCCATCAGGGTTGCGATGAAGGAGACCTTGCGGCTCAGGCGGTCCAGCTTCGCCACTAGGAGTTCTGCTCCCGTCTCGCGGACTTTCTTCAAAGCGGCGGCTAATTGGGGCCTGTCGTCGTCCTTGCCCGAAAGCACGTCTTGATAGTCCCCGATGGTCTCCCACGGGACCTCCGAATAGTTGGAGAGGTAGAGGTCAATGTCCCGCCGCTGAGCCTCTAGGCCAAGGCCGCTCCTGCCCTGCTCCTCCGTGCTGACTCGCGTGTAAATGACGTATTGCTTCATGGCTCCAAGCCCCTGCTGGATTGCATTTGGGGATTCTAGGAGCCGAATTATCTAATGTCAACGTTGGTTGTGACTGTTATTTGATAGGCCACAGGGTGCCGCCATGCCCTTTCCGGGAGCGAGACCCCATGCCGAACATTTTGCGGGCGCTGGGAGGGGTAGAGGGGGGGGAAGTCCATCCGCTGCCACGTATACTCAGAGTATCGCGTGAGGGACCCTTTGCGGCGATCCGGGAAGGCGGGGGACCCGCGCTACTGCAAATCAGGCATAAATTGCCTTAGATACTCCATCCTGACATCCACTGCCCGTAAGACATCGTTAGATGCCATCATTTCATCTGCGTTTTTACCCATAGCCAAGGCAAAAATTTCCTCATTATAAGAATGTCCGAAAGGCTTTCTCTCGTATTTATTCTTAAGATTAACAACGCCATATAGAACATTAAACGCCTCTATCACTTCCGGACTATTGGTTTTGGAAACGGCAGCTATATCACTGTCCGATATACGTCTCGGGCGAAGGCCCATAATCTTATCGAATTGGGAGTGATTCTTATATGTTTTTGCAATTTCTCTAGCGACCTGAAGACCGTCTAGTTCATCTCTGTAGCCAAGCTTAATCGTCGCAATGTGCTGTCTCCTTGAGGCATCAAGCTGTTGCTTTGCAATAAGTACTGCAACGAATACCGGTATACCTGCAATAATTGATCCATAATCTTTGGCAGCATCCAATATGGCTTGGCCGATTGTGGGACGGGATACTACTAGCCCGCCAAACGATGCAGTTATAATTGCCAGATACAAGGCAACGGCTATCCCCAAAACCACTTTTGAAAAATCATCTTCTCCGCTGAGCATTCTACTCCCCAAGCCATCTATTGAACGTTGCCGCGAGGCATCCATAGTGAATTTTACTCTCCTCCATATGGAGCGATGGGTAGAGAGACCACTAGGCCTTTGCTTGGAATCGGGACTGGAAAACCCTGTCCAGAAGGTCGCCTATGTGTGCGAACTCGGCTTTCACCGAGGGGACCGTCTCTTGGTATCGCCTCAGGTTGTCGGGGTCGGGATTTACAATTCCGGTCATCCAAAGCACGGTGTCGTCCTGAAGTTCGATCCCCTGTTTCTGAGCGTCTTCAAGACATGTCGCAATGGTCATAGTGTCCGCGCCTGTCGGCCATAAGACCTCCTTGCCGACATCTGGCTGGAAGTAGGCAAGGAATGGGCCGCATGTTCGTAGGGCCTTCATGCGGTCGAGGTCTTTCTCCACGCTTGCCACAATAAGCATGGCATTGAGGATTGCCGCCTTGGGGTACGGTAGTTCCTCCTGATCGATTATCTGGATGGTGACGTTATGCCCCTCACAGTATTTTGACCATGCGTCCATCAAGGCATAGGCGGTTTGTATCTGCTGCTTGGTTATGACTTTGGGTTCGGACTCTTTGCTTCCCCCAAAGGTCTGCCGTAGATGTCTAAGCATAATTAGTCCTCCCCGATCCCCTCCTATTCTTGGGGCATAACTGCTTGAAGGACAATCCCTTATGGCTTCGGTGAAGTCACTCCCGGACGTTCATTCATAAGACTCCATTTCACTTCAAGGGCCTGAGGTGCGGACATGGTGGGCTACTGGCAAGGAATCCTTGATGCGGACTGGTGGGAATCCTTGGGGGAGGACTTGGAGGGTGGTGCTTTGGGTGACTGGGAGAGGAGTGGGGATTACCTCATCCCTCCACCACGCTGGAAGGCAAGACAAAGAGTAGTCCGGTAGGATGTCAGTCACTTTGAGCACAATAGAAAGTCTCCCTCCAAGCATCAAAGAGGTCGATGGTGAGAGGAGAGACCGATACCCTTTCTCCTAGCAGTCTTACTCCTAGAGGAGAGACTTAGAGGGGGTATAGTGGCCGGATAAGCTTTTAGGCTGTCAATGACCGTGGAATCGGGACCCTGTATTTTCGCCTAAAAGGGACCCCGGTTTAGGGTGATGAAGGGCACGGCGGTTAGCGCCCGATCAGGCGAAGCTGGTCGGGGTTGCACAGCCTGATCGGGTGCGGCTCGTTGGCGTTTCGGCTTTAGCTTTGAGAGCGGCTCTTGAAGCGCCAGGATTCGTTTCCGGTCTCGACGATCTCGCAGTGGTGCGTCAGGCGGAGACCTCGAATTACCTCGCGTTTTCGGCCGGGATTTGATTCGATTGCCATGCTGATTTGCATGGAGGCGGAGGATGCGGGGACAGGCCGGTTTCTGGGACGTTGACGAGCGTTATGCGCGGCT
>Ga0206119_100124_pt1 | contig 62753 bp, 60 predicted proteins | sample 3A50Ametagenome_FD_148608 | JGI IMG/M metagenome (GOLD analysis project Ga0206119, IMG submission 148608) | Enriched microbial communities from leaf-cutter ant dump, University of Wisconsin, Madison, United States - 3A50A | ecosystem: Environmental > Terrestrial > Nest > Insects nest > Nest dump...
AAGTACATAAGCTATTACAATAATGATAGGATTAAACTTAATTTAAATGGAATGAGCCCGGTAAAATACCGAGCTCATTATTGTCAAATTTAATTATAAATTTGTCTAAACTTTTGGGTGCACTCTAAATTTTCCATCCTTTTTTTATTACAATACTATTACGGAATTGTTTTTCGATTGTTTTCTACATTTGTTTCCAACAACAATCTATTCGGATCCAATTCCACTGCAATTGGTTTTTGCCTACATCTCAATCGGTATTCTTTTAATTGTTCGGGAGTAACAACCACCGTTTTGGTCGTCCCATCGCTATCGGTTATAGCTATTGCAACCGGTTCCTCAAACACCATTACCTTCCGGTTCCCGTTACCGTCTTCTTTATATTTAATAGCGGAAATCTGCACACTAAGATCATATTCGCCACTTGCATTTTTCCGACAATTTATAGTACGAAATTCCAATTCATATATAATGATCATTTTAAATAACTCATCAATTTTGCGATGTGTCGACGGATCACTAACGTTATAAAATTCCCGTATCAAATCTTCTGCGGTTGGTGGCCGATTCGGATAAGCGTATTGTTTTAAAAGACTCCGAAGTGCCCTATTGATCTGTTCCTCCCCTATCAATTGTTCTAATTGGTACATTACCACCATCCCCTTATCATAACAGAGGTACGATTTGTCCGGATGAGCGCGATACAAAGGTTCTTCGGTAGCAAACGAACGACCACTGAGGTACAAATCCTGGTGTACTTGTATGCGCGATAGGATATTTTTTGTACCATACACCTTTTTATAAAGCATTAATTCGGTATACATTGCCAGTGTTTCGGTGAGCATTTTACTTCCCTCCTGATATTCTGGATCGAGTGTCGCATTACCCCACCAAGTATGTGACAATTCGTGACTTACCATTTCATTAAGGATATCCTTCTCCGGATTCTGTTCCACTTTGTTCCGAAATCCGAATGTCTCATTTATAAAAAAACTGGTCGGATAGGCGGTTCCTGCAAACCCTTTACTAAAAGAGGCTATTTCGGCAAAACGCAACGTTTTATAAGGATACCGACTAAAATTTTGTTGGCAGTAATCCAATGTCAGTTGGGCATTATTTATAAGATGATCAATGTTTTTATGATGTTCCGGATGATAATACACTTCAATCGCAATACCTTTATGTTTAAGTTTTTTAATCGCATAACGTGCCGATGCTATAGCAAAACGAAAGGGAATCGGTGCTTCCGTACGATATTGAAAATAGTTCCGATTATTTTTTTGCCATGTTTTTTGTAGCTCCCCGATACCAATAGCAGTTTGATCGGACGCCGTCCCAAGAGTCATTTCCAGATTGATAAAAGCGGAAACTGCAGTTGCCTTTTCTTCCAGTGATTTTATAAGTGTAGCAGGTGCCATTCCGCGTCTTTTACGTTCTTTCGGATCATCGATTCCATTATCCGATTGGTAACCGAATCCCGGAAAAAAATTACTAATCCGGATAAATGTCCCGTTGTGCAAAATCGTATTAAACCGCATAAAATCAGTAAACGGAGAGGCTGCATAGCGAAAACGAAAATTCATCTGACTTTTTTCACCAGGTTGTAATGAATGGTCTAAACGGAACCAGGAGTGCCCATATTCGGCATCTTTCATCAGCAATTTAGCATTAGGAATGGTCAATCCTGACCATTGCAGGTCTTTATTCGTATATACCAATAGGGAATCAATAGCCTTGGAACTGGTATTTTGTAGGGTATATACACCCGAAACCGTATAGGTATTTTGCTCCGGAAACAATTCCACATGGGCATTTACATCAGTAACAACAGGTTGTAAAAGAGTTTCGTATTTTTTATAGCGGGTCTCGTATTCCTGTTTCCAATTATTGCGGTCGTCCTTTTTCAAAACCACTATTTCTGTTGTCATCAGATACCCCGACCAAATCGCCACCACAAGACTCAGTGTTGCAATTCCGTAATGTTGTCTTTTCCAGTTTTTAAAACGTCCTGTCATTGCTGTAAACAGTAAGGCTACTACGCTCGTCCAAAACAACATTTTGACATGAAACCCCTGTAAAAAAAGATCAAAACCACTCATTTCGCTATAGTTTCCCTGATAGGCATTAGCAAAACGCCATAGCGGATGTGTCAACCCAAACATTCCGCCCAAAGATGTATTCGTCAGTAATAAGACCAAGGACGAAATGACCAATCCCATATAGCGATTGGGGCTTACCGACTGTATACAAATCACAAAAGCGGCACACAACATCAAAGGCCATCCAATCAGATAAAAAAGGGCTATATACAAACTCCAATCAATTGGCGCATCGCGATGTATCCATTGGAACACCACTCCTGTTAGTATACTGGCTGCGATCAATAAAAGCGGTACCAACAAAAGAACCGTCCACTTCGACAACAACACTGTGCTATTGGATACCGGACAGGTTTTTTCCAGAGCATCAAACCGACAACTATGACTACGCCAGTATATTTCACTTCCGTAAAATAGTACAATCAGCAAGCCGATCACCGGGAATAATTTCAATATATCCGTAACCATTAAATCTGTTGTCGCAAAACGCTCCGGTAATCGAACGCCTGCATTGATATTTCCTGCAATTTCCATAGCCAGAAAAAAAGACCATCCCGCCAACATAATCCAGATCGGACCTGTTTTAAACACCGCTTTCAGATCCATTTTGACCAAACTAAACCAGGTCGTAATCGAATAACACCACCCTTTTATTACTGTTGGAACCGATCGGTAAGGAATATTCCCTTTTGTAATATCCGAATTCTTTACTTTCTCCGCTTTTTGTTTTCCGACACCAAAGGAAAAATGCCGATAGGCCCAACATACCATTGCGATGGCTATCGTTAGAAACAACAACCGATTCCACAAAAAATCACCTTTTAATACGATTAACTCCTGATTTCTTTGTAAAGCCGACCAATACAGGGTTTGCTCAAAAAAGGCCGATAATCCAAAAGGATCTATCCGGGCCATAATTTTCATTGTTTTGTCTGAAACCGGAGACGCATTGGCCAGTAAAGGCGAATTGGCAAACATTGCAATTCCCCAATACAGGAAATAGATAAACAAGCCGGAGATATAGATCAGAATCTTATTTTTTGTCAGCACCCCAATACTGCAAATCGCCCCGGTACAAAAGAGGATATTTGGCAACGCGAGAACCACAAAAGCGTATACATACGTTCCGATTCCCGTATTCATATATTCCCCTGGATGATCCCGAAACAACTGATGTCCGATAAATAATCCTATCACATACAAAGCAAAGGTTAGCGCGGTTATTCCAAAAATCGTTATAAAACGGCTACTCAGATAATCGCGTTTTCGTATGGGTGTTGCATATAATATCCCATCGAATTGCGAATCTCTTTCCCGCAATAATCCTTGTGCTGCCAACAGACTCACTGTAAATATGTTGATCAACGACATAACTCCAATTACATACGTAACTATATAAGGCGCATTTTTATAGGTTTCCGGGAATGGAAAATTGGCTGCTACAGCTGTAAAAATGCCAAAACTCAGGAAAAACAACAGCAATAGCAAAAAGGACTTTTTCCGGGCGAAAAAATTCCAATCGAATTTCAAAATCTCGGTATACATATTACGCTTTTTTTGACAGTTGGTAGAAATAAACATCTTCCAAGTCGGCGGTTTTAATTATAAACCCATCTCCGGGATTGGCTTCTGAAAAAATAGTTACGGATTGTTTTCCCGCAAAAAACCGTTCCGAGATCACCTCATATTTTTCCCGGTAAAGTTGCAGCTCCTTTTTATCGATCGTTTTGTACCACAAACGTCCTTTTAATTGTCGGATAAACGTATCCGGATTACCATTGGCTTTTAGCTTTCCGTTATCAATAATCGCCATTTGCGTACATAGGTTTCGGACATCCTCCACCAAATGTGTCGACAAGATCACAATAACCTGCTCCCCTATTTCGCTAAGCAACGTATTAAAACGGTGGCGCTCTTCCGGATCCAAGCCGGCAGTGGGTTCATCGACAATTATAATTCGCGGATCGCCCAATAAAGCCTGCGCCACACCAAACCGCTGTCGCATTCCACCGGAAAAAGTGCTGACCGCTTTATTTTTACTCGTCAGCAAATTCGTTTTTTCCAACAAAGCCAGTATCTGCTCTTTTCGGGCCTTTTTATCGATAACTCCCTTTAAAACAGCAAGATGATTCAGAAGATCATACGCACTAATTTTGGGATACACTCCGAAATCCTGTGGTAAATAGCCCAACATTTTTTTGATATAAACGGGATTGGTCACGATATCGACCCCATTGAAAAGCAACGTACCACTATCGGGTTGTTGCAAACCGGCAATCGTTTTCATTAAAGTTGATTTTCCAGCACCATTTGGTCCTAAAAGGCCAAATATCCCGTTGCCAATTTCAAGCGAAATACCTTGCATGGCCTGTGTTCCATTCCGGTACTGCTTACTCAGATTGTTGATTTGTAAACTGTTCATTTTGAATTGATTTTGATTGATGATTTTCGTTATGTTCAGGCAATAGTGATCCTACACCTTTGCAGGTGTCTTTTTTTTATATGTAGATTGCTGTTACTCTTCCCTGAATTCCAATATATCGCCCGGTTGGCATTCGAGTGCCTTACAGATTGCCTCCAGCGTTTCAAAACGGAAACCTTTAGCCTTTCCTGTTTTTAAAATGGACAAATTGGCTTGAGTAATCCCCAAGATTTCGGCCAATTCTTTGCTTTGCATTTTTCGTTTGGCAAGCATCACATCAATATTTACAATAATAGGCATGGTTATATATATAAGTCCTGTTCGGTTTGCAAGTTAAGCCCCTGCTCGAAAATAGCAGCCATAAAATAGGCAAAAATACCGATCACAAAATGTAAAAATGTAAGACTGATCAATACAGCTACCTCATAGGAATACCATAAATGTGCAATCAGGAATGGTAGTGGCACCGTAAAATTGAGTATATAGAAAAGACGCAGGCGTTTTACACTTTTTTCCGTAAACAATTTAGGTTGCCGGAATGCATCGAAAACATTTCCTAACAACCAGAAAAAAAGACCATATAAACCAATAAGGGCGATCATTTCAAAAATATAATAAAACCCGGTGCTATCCCCCAACAAAAAGCGTGTTTGGGTAAACGGATAATAAATAACAAAATGCTCACCGCTATCTGTATATTCGAGTCCTCCGGTTTGGAATACAAAACAAAAAATACAATAGAAAGCCGTGAGCAAATAAGGAATTGCCGCTGCCCGGGTTATATAAAACAAGGCTGTAGCGAGTAAACGCACTTTTTTCATTTTAAATTATTTTATGCAAATATATAATTAATTATCGTAAAACAATAATTAATACTTACAAAATAATAAAATGCAAAAAGAGAAATTCTATTTTTATTTTGATGACAAATAATCTACAGCTGCTTCCATTACCCGATCAGTAAAAGTATCCGGATCATCTTCCATCTGATCTACCTCAGCGTCTGTTGGTGGTTCGACATAAATATCCGGTTTGATACCTATACCTTCTACGATTTCTCCATTAGCGCCTTTTACCGCTGAAACCGGCATATAGAAATAAAACCAGTTGCTGGCTACCTTCCCTACCATTCCGCCATTAAAATCATCCGGATCATCCGTTATGGTTGCCAATCCTCCATAGCTATAGTCGCCTATAGATACATTTTGCGGCCCCTGACTTTTGATTAGTAATGTGGTTGCTTCCGACATACTAACACTTCCATTATCAGTTAAAACAGCAATCGGAATATCGGAAGGTATTCCAAATGGATGCCGTTTGGTTTTTTGCGGAACCCAAGGGGTGTAATCAAATCGTCCATTACCTTCTTTCGTTCTTTCATAAGACCATACCGTATTTTTAGTCACAAATCGTCCTGTAAAAAAATCAAAATCAAGAACATATCCTCCGCCATTATCTCTTAAATCAAGAATAAGTTTTTTTATTTTTCCTTGATGTAACGGATTCAGAAAATTTTGATAGAAAGGTGCCTTATCTATGATGGCCAAAGCTGCCTTTTTCACGTTTTTCACACCATCTCCTTTATTGGTATGCTGATTCATCCTGGACACAAACCATTCAATATAAGGCTCTGTTTCTGTCGTTAAAACCGAATGATACAGTAACACATTATTATAATCCGCCAGCTTTTTTGATTTTAATTTTTTAGCTGCCTGCACTAAAACATCCGACACCTCTTCGGTAGCCATAAACTTACTGATCTCTGCCTGAAAGGTTTTCAACTCGGCTGATGCTTTAAAGGAATCCCACTGACTTAATACCTTAATTGAAAGTTCTTTTATTTTGTCTTTCAATTTTTTGTCGCTAATCGCATTTAATACGGGATGATTTTCGATATCAGAAACACTTAAAGCGGTATTGTAATTTAGGGAATAGTCATGATTCAGATAGCGCTTCAAATCTGCAAAATTGACCGCAAATTTATCATATGTCAAATAATAGATTTCCGGATTATTCTTAACGCTGCCGGTTACATACGTAAAGGATTCCTCATCATTTTTGACATTATGCTTATAGGTCTGTTTTACAGCATCATCTGAAAGCCATCTTTTGATATAACCTAATTTCGCCTTAAAGTTATAAACATTAGCCTTTTGGTTGTCCATTCCCCCATAAAAACTCTCAGTTGCACGAGTACCATTATTATCCTTAGGCAAATTAACCGCCACAAAAAAATGCCGGTCGATAATAGGATTTATAATGCTTTCAAAATATTGAATGGCTTTATTTCTGTCGGCAGTAATTGCTTCATTATCTTCTCTACTTCTACCAAACGTTTTTAAGGCCGAGAACTTGGGATAATATTCATTGTAAACGGCATCCCAGTCCATATTGGTTCGCTCTTTTTGTTCATAAAAACAACTATAACGCTGATCCATAACCGTCCAGAACACTTTAAAAAGATCGGCATACGATTTCACATCATCATAAGTATAGCGAGTCGGTTCCGTGATTGCTATATTATCATCATAATCACAGGAATTTAGGGTCATCACAAGCGATAATAATCCAAAAACAAAAACGAGATTTTTTAAAAATTTTCTTTGCATTTTAAACGAGATTTAAAAGTCCTTAATTAATCAAACCGATACGAAGTCCCAACGGAAATCATATAAGAACGAATTGTTTTTTTTAGATTTTGATTTTGATTGGATTTAGAAATATCCGATAATCCATACTGCTGATTATAGGTTCCATAGACACTGAACTTACTAAAAGAATATCCCAGCCCCAACTGCCCCTGCATACCATAACCAAAGCGATTCAGCATGTTTTCATTTTTCTTAAAGTCGTAGGTATCCGACACCAATCGGTAAACAGTCCCGTAATCTGTTGCTGAAACTTCACTTAAAGCGGGATAGCGCCCGCATCTTTTCATACGCATCCAATAGGATCCGTACATCCCTCCGGCTACTTTAATCCAAAGTCCCTTTTTCCCATTGGGCACTTCCACTATATAGCCGCCCACCATCAACGGTACACTTAAGAAATCGTTGTGGTATTTTGTATACCATCCGGAATATATTCCCGTTCGTTTAAAGGTGTACTTTTTTTGCAGATACGAAACACCCGATGTTAGAAACAGTGATTTCCAAAACGCATACTCACCACTGACATTCACGCCAAAGCCATAGCCTCCTCTATATTTGGATTCTATTAAATTTGACAGATTCGCTTTCAGGTTACTATAGGTATACCCCATATCCAATCCTACTTTTAACTTACTTTGTGCTTGTATGGACATACCTGAAATAGCCCAACAAATACAAAGCAGACAAACTAACTTTTTGACCATATTTAACTGCTTATAAATGATTCGTAAACCTAAATTTATTACAGTTAACGCATATCAAACTATCTCCCAGTATTCTTGTCTGTTCAAACTCCCTATTAGTCCGGACCATTTGTTTCGACCTCGCGAAATTCATATCAAAACGATAGCGATTCCCGTCGGAAAAACACAAAAAAGCCGGCCCCACTACAGACCGGCTCCAAAAACTAACTAATTATTACTGAAATTTATGAAAAAGATTGTATTGATACGATTTTAACGGTAGTGATGCTTTCGTTTTAGCTCGGTGTTCATTTTCCGAATACTTTTATACATCACGCTTTGTACGGCTTTTCGTTTTTCTTCATACTGTTTGGTACAACCGTCCAGTTCCGTTATCAGATTCCGGAACCGCAGGTGCAACATTTGTAATTCCTCCACACCCTGGCGGGTTTTATGGTCTTCTTCGACCGATAACGTATGCGCCGAAATACGGGCCAGTTGTTCAAATTTTTTAAACGCTTCGACGATAACCTGATGTTCCTTGGTGTTGATTCCCCGCATATGATTAAACTAAAAGACTGTTATTATATAAACATCGCCGGGCTATAATGCCGATGGCAGTAAAGGGATTCCCTCCGTATCGATATGCGATAACGGTAGCGAAACCGTTTGAGGCGATGTTGTCTTATTTCCGTGTCCTAAAATATGTTGTAGTGCTTTTTGCAGCAGTAATTCCTGCGGATCGCCCAATGGCAGCACGGCAAGAGCTTCCAGCTCATTAACCGGGACTGCGGGCGCAATGCCGCCGTTATAATTTCCCTGATCGTTTGCATTGTATACTTTATAAATTGACGGATACAAAATCCATCCCGGCTGATTGGGATTGCGATTATCCTGAACCGGAAATCCGGCGACATCTTTCCCAACGGTCTTTTCACCAATCGTGATCACTTCCATATAGGGTTTCAGATTGTTGATGATAATTTCGGAAGCCGAAGCGGTCCGGTTACCACACAATACATATATCCGTTGTAATTGTGGATGAACGGCCCGCAAAGTTGTAAAATCCACCTGCGATTCGTTCATCGCCAAAGCCTCCGCAAACGATTGGGATACCGTTCCGCCATTGGCATTGCCGCGGTATCGGATAAATAAATTTCCCGGTTCTATTTGGGACGCCAGTAAAACACTTAGTGCCGCAGCCGAGGCGATATCACCGCCACCATTATAGCGCAAATCCACAATCATTTCGGTAACCGACTGATTTTTAAATTCCTGAAAAGCCTGTAAAAAAGTCCCGGCCATTCCGGTATCAAAATGAGGTACCATAAGATACCCTATTCGCTTGTTTTCCAATGTCACGATTCGTTTTAAAAGCGGTTGTCCGAAAGTATATCCGGAACCAATTTCCTGATGTACCGGGTTTGAAAAACCGGATTGCGGATCATATCGAACCCGATCGACTATAGCCGTCCCGGATTGAACCAACTCCTGATATAATGTATTATAATTACTGTTGTTTACAGCCACTCCGTTAAACGTTGTGATCAGATCGCCACGGGATAAGCCGTGATTTTGAGCCGGTGATCCCGAAAGGACATAGAGTACCACTCCGTATACCTGTCCCTGATGGTTTATAAAAGCGATATCGAAACCAAATTTCCCTCGCAGGGTTTTGGGGAGGGTTTCCGGCAATGTCGGATGGATTGTATACGAAAACGGATCGTCCGGATGGCGCAATTGCTCGAAATAATCTTTTGGAAATACCGACAGATCGGTTGCCGTCGGTAAATTCCCATTCCACAAATAATAGCGTTTCATCTGTTCGTACATCCATTGATTGACATAGGCATGTGTTCCTTCTTCATACACCACTGCATCGTCGTGCTCACAAGAGATCAGTCCTCCGAAAAACAATAACCCTCCGAATAATACGAGCCAACTTCTCATTTTTCCGTTCTATTTTAAAATTGAAAAAAGTCGCATAAATCCAGCGTCCCCTGTACCCCTGAAAAATTGCCACCGGTATCCTGCTTTTCTTCCAGTACCACCAGACGTGATTTATTGTTTTGCATAACCATAGCCACAATTACCGGTTGCCCGTTACTTGTGTACGATTCGGTGGTTCCGTGTTTTACTAATTCCATTCGTAAGATTGGTGGTGCCGCAGATGGAAATTCCACAAAATTGCTAAACCCCTCTTTGGTGATATTCTGAGCGACACCCAATACTTGTCCACTCAAATTGCGGATAATACCATCGATCGGACCGTCATAGTTACTATTGGAATACCGATTCAGCGTTGGAAAAATAAATTTATAACCGGTGCGTCCCGGCTGACTTAAGGTTCCGGGTGAAAAAGACAATACATCATTGATCCACAAGCCCGGTTTATAGAAAAAGGACAAAGTATCCGGACTTTTTGCCGACGTAAAGGCGTAGGACTCCAAAAGCTGCTGTGTGTTTTTTACCCGTACGTCCATATTCCGCGCCTGTCTGTTATAATAAACGAATTCATAATCTTTACTAATGGTCCCGCCAAGTGTTTCGTGCTGATTGATTTTTAAAAGTGCTCCATTGGAAACAATCTGAAGTGAATCCTCCTGCACCACACCGCGAATTACGATTTTCCCAGGCGACTGCTCCTCATAATACGGGAGCATATTATTGTCGCAGGAAATCAAAAACGTAATTATTCCTGTAAAAAGACCGAACTTCGTCAATGTTGTTGTATACATATAGTGTTGTTTTAAAACGGTATGCTATTCTCTATTTTTTGATGAATTTTATTTTTTCCGTTACGCTTCCATTTCCGATTACTGCAAAATAAACTCCTGTCGGTAATTCACTAACTGCGATTGCATCGGCCGAAAAACGGGCTTCTTTTACCAACATTCCGGAGGCATTGTACACATACACATTCGCATTGGTCATATCGTTTGTACCGGATACAAATTCCAGATGATCGGCTACCGGGTTTTGTTTTATGGCAAATTTTGTGGTAGCAACCTCATCCACTCCAAGAAGATCCGTAGCCGTAATATGCACCTGATCCACTTCGATTCCAACGCTAACCAAAGCATTCATAACCAAGGCAAAATGCACTTCCGTTTGTCCGGCAAACTGTGATAAGTCGACTTCATAATTCTGAAAAAAATCGCCTTCATTTGTCGTACGAACCAACGACAAGGCAGTAGGTGTTCCCGTTTGTAAAACCATTGGATCGGCAGATGTCCCCACATATACCAATAAATCGCGGGTTCCGTCGTAGATGGCTGTCTGCGCATTGATGATCAATTTAATGGAACCGGTGTAAAACGAAAGATCGATCACCGGAGAAACCGCCCAGTTGTTTTCGTCTCCCGATAAAGGCGAACCATTAGTCAGGTTGATATGGTAACTTCCCAACACACTTTTTGTTCCGTCGATCACTTCGCCACTTCCGCCCATTTGTATGTTTTTACGAGAGATCCAGTTACTACCGTTACCGTCGAGATCCTGTAACGACCAGTCGGAAGCAGTACTGTTATTAAACGTTTCTTCCCAGATCGTAAATTGTGCCGAAGCTGTTGCCGACACCAAAGCAAATGCTGCCAATAGTAATTGTTTTTTCATTTTTTTGTTTTTTTAAAAGGCATGAGAAGCCACTACTTCTCATGCCGGGTTGTCTTTTTTATAACTCTTTAGGATATTAGAAATTGCTGAATTTTGTCCATCCGCTTGTCCATCCTGACTCGGTTTTAAAGGCACCAGTATTTCCGGAAAGGTTAAATGATCCAAGGTTAAAGAACGGCTGTGAAATTCCCAATGGTAAAGCCGGGTTATCCATATGCGTACTGTTACCGAAACCTAAAGAAGCTGTTGCCGGTGTAACGAAAGCGTGCGCCGCTACAGCACTCCATGAAGAACTTGAAGCTACAGAAGGTGCTTCCCAACGGATACCTGTGTTATAACCGGTAACCGTTACATCCTGAAGTGAAATCTGACCTAAACGTCTTACGTGGATTGCATTTTCATATAAACCAGCATCCGTAGGGTTGCTCATTCCCACGATAGACATCTGAGAAATGTTTGGTCTTGTGATGATAGTAGTAGCCGTACCTGACGCGTTGTTGTCTAACTCGATTCCATTAGAATCCGGATTTCCGGAACTGGTACTGTGTGTTGAATTTTTATCGGCAATAGCGATTGCTTTTGTGATGCTTCCTGTATATCCTAAATCGAAATCGAAGTTATCGTCATCAGCAGCAAATGAAACCAAGTGCGAAGCGCTTACTTTTCCTCCGAAAAACTCGTAAGAGTCATCTCTACCGTATGATACCTGGATGTGATCTACTTTAGTAGCGGCACCCACACCCCCAAAAGTAAGTCCGTTGATTTCCACACCGTTTACGGCATCAAGGATACGACCTGCAAATTCGATACGGATATAACGTAAAATACCAGCATTGTGAGCAAGATTACCACCTCCGTAATAGAAATCGGCTACGTTTGGCTGATCACCTAAACCTTCGATTACGTTTGTATTTAAACCATTATTCACTTCGTCGTCACCTAATAATACCACACCTCCAAAATCACCTGGCGTAGCACCGGTAGCAGCATTACCGTCTAACAGGTTATAACTTGTAAAGATAATTGGCGCTTCAACAGTTCCTTTAGCGTCAATTTGTCCAGTTTTTGTAATTACCAATACTCCGGTAGCAATACCCGTAGCAAGTGGTTTTGCCTTGATAAAAGTACCAGGCTGGATTGTTAATATAGCTCCGTTTTTAACGCGAACCACGCCTTCGATTTCCCAAACTTTGTCGTTGGTCCAGGTAGTACTTGTAGTAATATCACCTGATACCGTTTGAACTGCAGCCGGATATCCGGTATAATCGGCTCCGGAAGCCTGCATTTTAAAAGAAGAATCGGCCGATTCATCATTCTGACACGAGAACAGCGTTAAAGCTGAGGCAACTAACAAAAAAAAATTTTTCATAATAATGTAATTTGTTGGTATATTTGCTGCTAGCTTAGTAGTAGGTCTTTGGGAAGGCAGCAATTTTCTTTCCTTAGACCTTTCTTTTTTGAGGTCGTCCCTCATTCAACACCTGGTTTCCGTCTTTCCCCGCCAGGATTTTATCCGGTGAAAGGTTTACAGCGCGAGGCTTCCTTACTATTATCAGATCCACAGGACCCATCGGAACGATAAAACGTATACTTCCTTTTCGGCTGTTGTTTGCACGATGGTTATCGATATTGAACGTTTTATACATCGGAAATTAATCCTGACGGATCTAAATTTTCAAAGAAGCAATTTTTCAAAACAGTATCTATTTCTATCTATATTAGCTTTGTATCCTTCAAAATATCACGCTATACAATCAAGCTTAACTGTTTCTTAATACCTATAACACCACTGTAATATTCCCATAACATTTTGTTAGGCAAGGCTTTAAAAACTATAATTAAGCGACACACTGATCGTCCTTCCCGTAAAGGCTTTGAACAACTTTCGGTCGATATTTTCATCATAACGGTTCGTCGCTCCGGCACCAAGACTGTACTGATCTCTCGGGTTCGATCCATACGCCGAATTCGTAATATGTGAATAACTGTTTTTGTTGTTATACGTCTCAATCGGACTGTCGAACAGGTTTTTTATATTGCATTTTAATTCCAGATTTTTATTTTTCAGGAACTTGCAACTCACCTGAGCATCGGTTTGGGCATAGGGCAATCGGATTTCTTCCGCATCGTAATCAAATCCCACCAAAATATATTGATCACCTGTAGCGTTATGACGGATGCTAAATCCTAAACGGTCGCCGATATAATCCAATCCGAGGTTATAGGTATACGGCGATTGCCCGAAAAGCGGACGATCGGCTTCATACAAACCACCGGTTCCATCGATCTTTACATAAGAGGTTACTTTCGTAGTATTGATTGCAGCATTGGCATACAGGTAAATTTGTTCCAGGGCTTTCCCTTCCCCTAAAAACGACAGGTTTTTAAGAATTTCGGCTTCCATTCCCCAAAGTTTGGCACTATGAGAGTTCATATTGTAAATACTTCTCGAACCGCCATCACCACCAATTACCGTTACCGCTTCGATAGGATCCTTAATATTTTTATGGTACAATCCCACCGACATAATCTGTCCGAACGACGGGAACCACTCGTATTTTAAATCATAATTTTCGGATACGGACGATACAATTCCATCCGTCCAGTTGAGTACTTTAGCCCCGCGAACCGGATCGAAATACGGGATCTTTAAACGCTCTGAAAACTGTGGACGCATGACCGTTTTGGAATACCCCAAACGGATATTTGTTTGGCTATTCGGGCTTACCGTTATATTAACCGATGGCAGGTATTGCCATACTTTATCGTCTTTTTGAGCCCCTTCAAACTGCGCTGCATTGTCCGACTGACTCGAGATTTCTTTATACACATAACTTTCGGCACGCATTCCCCAAACCACACGTACCCACGATCCGAATTTATGATCCAACATCAGGAAAGGCGCATGAGTGATCACTTCACCTTCGTAAACACTGCCGTAATAGTTTAGTTTTTCCCATCCAAAACCGCCGTAATAATAGTGCGATCCATCCAAAAGTTCCGATAACGGATAATAGACATCCGCGCGATCCGATCCTTGCCCGACCACTTTTAAAAGCGAACGTTCCTGAAAGTTGGTGGCGCGTTTATAGGTTCCGAAATAACCGGCTTTAATATCATTTTTAACCGATCCGATCGAAAACGAACGGTTCATATTTACGCCAACGTTATAATCGTCTTCACTATTGCTAAAATTGGCTCGGGCAATATTCGCACCCGGATTATAAACCTGATGATACAACAGGATATCATCGCCTACGCGTTTGCGGAACTTGGTCAGGAAAGTCGCATCACGCGTATCTTTATCAACACGGCTATACGCTCCAAACCAGTTGACTTCAAAGTCATTAAAACGATGGTTTCCTTCGATTTTATTTTGCAAAAAGGTCTGGAAAACCGGATAGTTGGTTTCTTCCGTTTCCGCCAGATCGGTTCCATTTAGAATATCGTCCACACTACTTCCGTAATAATTCCAACCGGTTATCTGTGTCAGCTGGTTATCGTAAATATGCAACAACGTATTCCGCATGGTAATCCGGTTGTTTTTTAACTGAATTCCGGCATTTAACATCCCGCCCAAAGTCGAATTGAAATTATAGGATGCACCGGAATTTTTAAATCCATATTTCTGTAATGTGGAATAGCCGCGATCCGTTTCGGGTGTAAAATAGGAATTGTGCATATAGGTTCCTCTTTCCGTATGATCAATATCTAGTGTCGTCTGTGTATTCCGGAACATAATCGAACCGACAAATCCCCAACGGTTATTGTCTTTCATTTCAAAAGCACGACCCAAGGCAAATTGTAACGACATTCCCGGATCGGCCACATTTTTATAGGTCGAAAAATTATCCTGTGTAAACTGTCGGGATTGTTGGAAAAAGGCTTCCGATCCGGCTTGCGCCGTTGGTGTCGGAATGTGTACCTGCGATGGATAGCTTCGCGTTCCGTCGTCAAAACCCAAATAATCAAAACGCCCGCGTTGTTTGGTAAGTTGCTCTTTAAACGTGCTACGGCTGTTGTACGAATTCCCAATGGTAATACTGGTAAAATCTTCCCTTGGGATATCTTTTGTTTTCACTTCCACATAACCTCCGGCGAAATTCGCATTCATATCGGGCGTTGCGGTTTTACTCACAACCACACTTTCGACCATAGCCGTCGGAATAATATCAAAAGCAAAGTTTTGTTGCTGGGCATCGGTACTTGGTAAATTTACACTGTCCATTACCGCCTGATTCCAGCGTTCGCCCATCGAACGTACCACCACATATTTATCGTCGACGGTCGTAATTCCGGTGATTCGTTTTAGGGTACTTCCGACATCGTTATCCGGTGTACGGGCAATTTGTTCGGATGAAATTCCATCGGAAAACTGCGCTGCTTTTCGTTGTTGGCGTAACAAACCTTCAGTCGATGCGGCCGATTTGTATTGTTGTACGCTAATCACCACCTCATTCAACGCGATATTTTTATGAGCGCCCGACTTCAACGCTACGTTTAACGGAGTTGTCTGTCCCTCCTGAACCGGAACATTTTCGATAAGCTGCGTCGTAAACTCCTGAGCCGATAGTTCCACGGCATAATTTCCGGGTTCCAGATCCAGTACAAAATCACCATTATTATCGGTAAAGGTGAGCTTTGCTCCGGGTTGAGCAATCACCATCGCATCGTATAGTGGCGCACCATAAGTATCAACGACTCTTCCGGTTATCCCTTGTCTTTTTTTTTTAGCCGCATCCCTGTTGTGTACGGCAATATTATTTCCGTTTCGTCTAAAATTCAGAGCGGTTAACTGCTGTAATTCGCCCAATAAAACATCAATCGCTATGTTTTCCCTTTTCAGGTTTACCCGTGGGGCACTCAACTCCGTATTATTCTGATAAATAAACCGATACGGTGTTCGGGATTCCAGATTTTCGATGATTTCTTTCGGGGAAGCATTTTTATAATCGACCGATACGGTTCCGGTTTGTGCCAACAGATTGGCCATTCCCAAAAAGTATCCGAAAAGCGTTAACCGGAACAAAGCCGGAAGTCGCTTGAAAATAGTGTTGTTCATGATTTGTAAAAGTGTTGTTTGTATTAAGCGTTAAGAATTTATTTGTTATTTAATCACTAATCGTATAGGCCTGATTTCCGGTTTTGGTAATGGTAATCCCCAAAGCAAAAGACAAGGTCTCAAACATTTCCGGAATTTGCTGGCGGGTGTGTAACGTTCCGCGCATCGTGAGTTTTTTCAAATCCTCTCGGGCATAAGTAATCGTTAGCCCTTTAACCGGTTCCAACAACTGGAATACCTGCTCGAGCGTAAGTCCGTTGATATCCAACAGGGTTTTCTTCCATTCCGGTTCCAACAGGGTGATCTTTTGTTTTTTAAGGCGTTCACTGGTAGGCATAAATACGGCGGCATAGCCTCTTTCCAAAAAGACCGTTGTCGTATTGTTGGCTACTTTTACCTTTCCGGTGCGAACCGCTACCACAGGTGCTTTTCCTTTATAGGCTTTTACGTTAAAAGACGTCCCCAATACTGTGGTTTCGATACGTCCGGAATGAATGACAAACGGTTTGGAAGGATCCCGTTTTACTTCGAAAAAAGCTTCGCCGACAAGCGTCACGCTTCGTTGTTTGCCGTTAAAAACTTCCGGATATTCCAGTTTCGAATTCTCATTGATCCAAACGCGGGTGCCGTCCGGTAGTCGTAGTAGGCGAACATCATTTGGAAATGTTTGTGTGATAACCGTTTTTTCGGGAAATAGGTTTTCTGTAAAAAGTAATTCATAGGTGACCACCGAAAGTAACAAAGCGGCACAAGCAGCAGCAGCCCAACGGGACCATTTTACCGGCTGTTTGAAAGTCGCCTTTCGGATACGCCTCCACATTCGGCGTTTGGTATCCTCCGGTAACAATCCCTGTTGCGGTATCTCGTCCCAGGTCTCTTTTAATCCATTCAATTTCATTGCATTTTTTTTTATGTTGCGCAACACATAGGTGTTTTACTTACATTAGCAGGAAATCACAGGAAATATCACGGGGCAAAAGCAGTCTTAATAATTATTTAAAAAAGCAGTCCAATCGGATACATTACGATAACAATGGCAATTGGAATTTCGAATCAGAAATCGATATAAACGTGGTGCACAAACATCAGGAGAAACCAGTACAGCTCATTGTTTTTCACCGAATGTTTTTTAAGATATTGGAGTGTTTTGGAAATCTGGTTGGCCACGGCACCGGGGGTCATATTCATTTCGGAAGCGATCTCTTTATAGCTACGCTCTTCGAATTTGTGCAGTGTAAATATTTTACGTCGTTTTTCCGGGATCTGACGTAACAGCTGTTCGATTTGTTCAAACCGGGAGTCGAGTACCTCATCCGATTCGTAAGTGGTATCCATTTCGGAAATGATCTGTTTTTCCTCGCTTGTAAAAATCCGGTTTTGTTTTTGATACCATTTGGAGATTTCCTGTTTCGAGCTTTTAAACAATACCGATTCCAGCGCTACATCCGGATTGAGTTTTTTCCGGTAATTCCATAAATGGATAAAGACATTTTGAGTCACATCTTCGGCATCGGCAGACTGTTTGGTATATTTCTTTACAAAGCAATACACTTTAAAGGCATACTGATCATAAATTTCCCGGAAACAAGATTCGTCATCTTCGCGTAACCTTATAACCAAACTAGCACTCATATTGCCCATAATTGTAGGTATGTATGCCTACAAAAATAACACAAACCGTCATATATAATGAAAACTGTCGGATATTTAAAGATTTAATAATATCAAAATATTTTGGTATTTTAGTATACCTTACAACGCTATCCTTTTGCTATGCAACATACCCTTGAGGGGTTCGAAACAACGCGGCAAAAGCCTCTCAAAAATGTCGGGATTTTCCTTTCGAAAAAGAAAAAGTCGAAAGTGTGATTTCGATTATCAATACCCAAAATACCGATTCTCAAAAAGTAGCCTTACACAACGGTATGTAACCCGATCAAACCACCGAATTTATGGGAATGCCGGTAACAATTTATCGGATTGACGCAGCTATCTGGAAAGCACTAAAAAAAACCGGCTTGATAAGCCGGCTCATTTACTATTTTTAAGACAAATCTTCCACCGTCGCTTCCGGTGCATTTTTTTGTACCGAAGCAATTCCGTTATCTCTGGCTGCTTCCGATTCATACATTTCACTTGTTCCGATGATTTGCCCATTGGATGCCTTCAAATTAAAATAGGGTTTCCCGTTTGTCGCTGTTTTTTTATCAAAGCGCTCCTCAAGTTGCGAATTTTTACGCACGGATTCAATACCATTCAGACAACCTGCTTTGGCGGCATACCCTTCGCTGGCAAGGATTACCTGTCCGTTAGAAGCTTTTAAATTAAATTGAAATTCGTCATTTTTTCTTTTTGTAATTACAAATTTTCCCATTTTTTACATTTTTAAGTTAAAACAATAAACTTTTGCAATAGTATACCACAATATACTACAAAAATTACGTGTTTCCGTAAAAAACTCTTCTTTATAATCTCAAAATTCTATAATTAAAAAACTACTTGTTCCTTTTTTTGACAAAAGTCAATGTTTGCCAAAACGGATCACTGCAACTTTGCCCCGTATTAATTTAAAAATGATTGAAAATGAAAAAAGCGTATTTCAAATACATCAACACCCTTTTTGTGGTGATTCCCATGACGTTGATCATGGCATTTGTCGGACTCATCCGCAATTACGGTTTTGGCGACGACTGGTTTCTAAAATTCCTAAAAGCCTGGAGCGTTATGCTACCCGTTGCCTATCTTTCTGCTTTTATTATTATCCCAAGAGCCCGAAAAATGGCCGAAAAAGTAACACAGGAATAATGACTACCGCTGTCCTAACTACGTTACACACTTTTGGTGTCAGTCGTAAAGATCGGGTAGAAAACGCCCTCCAATCCTTACAAAATGGCAAGGGTATTTTACTTATTGATCATGAAAACCGTGAAAACGAAGGCGATCTGATTTTTCCGGCCGAAAGCATGTCGGTAGAAGACATGGCACAGATGCTGCGTTCCTGTAGCGGTATCGTTTGTTTGTGTCTGACCAACGAAAAGGCCAATGCGCTGGATTTACCCTATATGGTCCCCGCTAATTCCAGTCGGTTTCAAACACCGTTCACGGTAACGATCGAAGCCAAAAAAGGCATTACCACGGGTATTTCGGCTTCCGACCGGATTCAAACCATCCGCACGGCTGTGAACGTCAAAGCGGTTCCTGGCGATCTCGCCCGACCCGGACATATTTTTCCGTTACGGGCAAACGACGATGGCGTTTTGGGTCGGAATGGCCATACCGAAGGAAGTATCGATTTAATGAAACTCGCCGGACTACAACCCGAAGCCGTACTCTGCGAACTCACCAATCCCGATGGAACCGTTGCCCGATTACCGGAAATCATCGACTTTGCCCTCGAACAGCAATTGGTCGTTTTGTCTATCGAAGATATTTACTATTACCGTAAATTTGTCCGTGATTATTAAAAGATGTACCCACAACTAGCCGATTATATCAGACGGGAAATTACCGTAACCGATACCGAACTCGAGACAATATTGTCTTTTTTCAAGCCTTTAAAGCCGAAAAAAAATGAGCTTTTGATCACCCACGGACAAACCAGCCAACGGATGTTTTTCGTTGGCCAAGGTTGTTTACGCATCTTTTTTATCAATGAAGAAGGTCAGGATTCCACACGTTATCTGGCCTTTGAAAACAATTTTGCCACCGCTTTGGTTAGTTTTATAACCGACAAACCTTCCCTGGAATATATTCAGGCGTTGGAACATACGGAACTACTTTACATTACCCAACAGGATTTTTATACCTTATTGGAACAAATTCCGGTTTGGGAAAAATTTTACCGTCATTATCTCGAAATGGCCTATGTGAACAACACCAACCGCCTGATGTCGTTTATCACGATGGATGCCGGCGAACGTTACCGCGAACTATTGGCACTGAATCCGAAACTCGTAAACCGCTTGTCCAACAAAATGGTCGCTTCCTATCTGAATATCTCTCAGGAAACGCTGAGTCGGTTAAAGTCCAAACGGTAACCGATTTTGATGCAAGTCAATGCCGGGCCGATTCGTATACCGGAACTTTGTCGTATTAAATTGTACGATTATGACATCCGAAAACAACAATTCCGAAACCGTTCACAGCGGTACCCTTATCAGCATCCGACAACTAACCCGCCATGCTTTCCATTTGAAAATTGAAAGTCCGCATTTTTCCGAAATGGACTATATTCCCGGTTTTACACTCGATTTATTTATAGATGAGCAACAAATAGAACACCGGAAATACAGTATTTGGAATTTTGAACCGATACAGCATATTATTGATGTGATCATCTGTACTTTTTCGAACGGCAAAGGTGCGCATTGGGTACATACGCTGGAAGCCGGCGATTCGCTTTATTTTAAAACCCCAAAAGGAAAATTACTATTGGACGATAGTGCGGAACATTACGTTATGATTGGCGACATTACGGCACTCTCCCATTTGTATGAAATCAACCGCAATTTACCGGTTGGGAAAAAAGTTTTTAGCTTTATTTATACGCCGCATCAACGGGATATTTTCCCGGACATCGACGGAAGTTTCCCGTTTGATTATTATGTTTTTAATCCGTTCGATCCGGAAGCGATAACCGAAAAAATTGCTTTGCTCTTACCGCAACTAACGGGAAGCAAACGCGCATATATTACTGGGGCACCCGACGTGTGTCAAAGCATCAAACACTATTTTCAAAACGTACGGTTTTGGCTTCCGGAAGAACTCCGCGTAAAGGCATTCTGGCGCTGATACCGTAAAATATTCTGATTTTTATAGTACATTCGCTTTATCATCCCCCTATTTATGTCGAAAGCAGCCCTTACCCGTATGTCCATCCTCGAAAAATCCTTCGAACTGATTTACCGTAAAGGCTACCAGTCGACCAGTATTGACGATATCATCGCGACCACACAGGTTACAAAGGGTGCTTTTTACTATCATTTTAAAAATAAGGACGAAATGGCTTTGGCGTTGATCAACGACTATATGCGTCCGAATATGCATCAGGTAATGCTACGTCCGTTGGAACAGGCCGAAAAACCATTGGAGGCTTTTTATCAGATGATGCGAGACCTATTGCACGATACCGATTTTTTTGATGTCCGCTACGGCTGCCCGGCGATTAATCTGATTGAAGAAATCGCGCCGCTACACGAAAACTTTCGCGAGGCACTTTCCGTTTTAATGACCGACTGGAAATTGGCTATTGCCGACTGTATCCGCTACGAACAACAGCAAAAAACCATCAGCCCGGATATCGATCCGCAGCAAATTGCGTTGTTTTTGATTTCCGGTTATGGTGGTATTCGCAATATCGGAAAACTGGAAGGTGCCGCCAGCTACGAAAGTTACCTGATGGCCTTACAAAAATACCTTCAATTTCTTAAGCCCTCTTTTTCGCTATAAAAGCACGATCCATAGCTGTTTTTGCAAACGGTAAGGCTTCGTTATACCAATATCGGGCTACGATCAAATCACCAAGTCTTTCATGGGCATACGCCTTGGTGGTGAGCCATACAAACCGATTTTCCTTACCGAACATTGTTTCGATCTGATCGATCGCTTCCAATTGCTCGGATGTGATACTGATATGCATTTCGGCCACAATCCGGTTTAATCGCACCAAAGCAGCTTCCGGTTGCAAGCGTTCCAATTGTTCATACAAATACACAATCGCCTGCCAATTGGTATGATCAAAACTGGAAGCCATACTGTGTAACGATGCAATTAATGCTTCGAGATAATAGGTATTGAGTTCTTGTTCGGGTTTCGCCTGATCCAGGTAATAAAAACCTTCAGCAATAAAAGTCCGGTTCCATAGGCTTCTGTCCTGTTCGGCCAATGTAAGCCATTCGCCGGTAGTGGTGATACGTGCTGGAAAACGGGCAATCGTAAAAAACAACAAAGCCAGTAATCCGTTTATTTCCGGATTGGCAGTATCCTGTTCCCGGATGAGTTTTGCCAGTCGGATTGCCTCATAACACAAATCGGTATTTATTCCGGCTGCATCACTCGTTGTTTTGTATCCTTCATTAAACAACAGGTATACAGACATATACAACATCACACTATATTTCCGAATGTCTTCTTTTTCCGGATTTTCAAACTGTTGTTTTTTATTTTTGAGCTCCGATTTGGCGCGGTACAAGGCTTTTTTAACCGCCTCCTCCGACAATAATAACGCATTTGCGATTTCCCGGACACCGAATCCGCAGAGCACATTCAGTGTAAGGATCATTTTCTTTTGCTGCGTCAAATCCAGTCGGCAACACGCCAATAAAAGTCGTAATTGACTGTCGGTGATTTCATATTCCGAAAACACAACTTCCGGTTCGGTATTGTTTGCCAGAGCCGAAGTCAGAGCCGTAACACTTCTGGCATCCCGTTTTAAGGCATTGATGGTTTTATTCCGTGCCACTTTGATCAGCCAGGCAGAAGGATTTTCGGGTACGCCCGAATACCTCCATTTTAGAAGCGCCGATTCGAAAGTATCCTGAATCGCATCGGTAATGGTATCAAGGGAATCGATTCCGTAAAGTCGCACCAAAACGGCCGTCATCTTTCCCGCATTTTCACGGAAAAGATGTGCCGTTAAGCGGTTTAGCGCTTGTTTATCCTCCGAATGCATCGTCGGTTACCATAATCGGTCGGACTTCCACCATTGCGCCCAATTCCAGCGACGGGCAACCTTTTGCTATATCGCGGGCTTCTTCGAGCGAATTGGCCAGCAGAAAATAAAAACCGCTGATACATTCTTTGGTTTCGACATAAGGACCGTCGGTCACCATCCGGTCTTTTCCCCGAATGCAAACCCCTTCCGCGTCCAACGGATTACCTTCTTTGAAATGCCCTTTTTGGATGAGCTCTTCAACCCACTGCATGTGTTTTTCAATATCTTCCTGCATTTCCTGAGCAGTAAAACTGCCGTAATTTGTATTTTCACGGATCAGCATTAAAAATTCTTTCATGACTTTTTGTTTTTAAATTAGTGTTATCCGTATTTATAACAATCGACTTTATCAAAAAGGGACACTATATTCTATTTATTTTGCTGCTGTCAGATCAATCAAAAATGGTTGTAGACGGATTCCGGCTTTATTTCTAAAATTAACTGTAGCTGTCGACTGGTGGTGATATCCCGGTTTTAATTCGGTTTCAAAACGAAACGAACGCCCATCGTCCGAAAAACCGATCACTTTTGAAATTCGCAATACATGGTTTTCTCCAAGCGGACCAAAATCGAATCCTCTGAAATTTTTATCCATTTCCTCCGAAAATGTCAACGTTATCGTTAGCGGCCCGGATGGTAGTAAACCATTTTTTCCGACAGCCACCGAAGGCTTCATGTCGATTACCGTAGGTCTTATTTTGTCATAATCCGCTTTAATCTGTGCGAGTGTTCCGGAAAAGAAACCGGTACTATTCACCAAAGCATCGATCTGTTCCGAATTAGTATAGTCCAGTTCGATCAGTTCTTTAATCGCCTGTTTTTTATCTTTTGCCCGATCATAATATTTTTCACAAATCGCATAACCGATATAATAGCCCAAATCCCGTTCTTTCAGCGCATTCTGATTGGTTCCCCAAAGCCAATTGTAGGTCGTTTCGATATGTTGCATATCTCTTTCGAACAACGCTTTTACCCGCGCTTCATTCTTTTTTCCAAACGCAATCGCCGGAGTATACGACGGTTTCCCGGTAACTTTGGTCGATATAAACTCCGCCACCCCTTCATACAAACAATAGTACAATAGATCGTCGACCATTTCTTTTTGCTGCGTATGCACGTATTCGTGTGTACACAACAACCCGATATCATCAATTGGATTCAGGTTTTTATAATACGAATGCAAATAGTTGGGCAGCGCATCGGTATTTACATTCCGATCGGACAACGCCATTTCACTACCAATTAAGACTTTACCGTCGGAAATCGTTCCATTCGTACGGAAAACCCCAACCGTAAAATAAATCGGAGCCGGACGTAATTCCGGATAAACCTTTCGTAATTGGGCTATATTTTTTTGGATCTCCAGACTCAGTTTATTTACCGAAAGTGTATTTTTCCGAATCGTTTTCCAGAAATCCGGATACTTATGAATCGCATCGATATATTCTTTGGCCGTATAACGCCTACGCTGGCGTATCGCTTCAAGCCCTTCGGTTCCTTTATCGAAATACAACTTTTGCAACAATTCATACTGACGCGCACTATCGGGCGTAGCGACAATTGCATCATAGGCTTCCCAGAAATGATCAACATCTGAAGAAATGATTTCCGCGTTTCGTTTTTGTCCGTAGGATGCGGACAGCGATAGCGAACACAAACAAAGTATAAAGGCTTTTTTCATCGTGACTAATTAATGGTTTAAAGATACTTGACTCATTTCTAATTGCCTTATAAATAACGTATTTTCTTTCATTTTAATATTTGATCAAAAAAACATACTGGTTAGTATGTTTTTTTAACTATCTTTGAAACACAAAATTAAAAAAGCATGTATTCCGTCCTTTTACCACTTCATTCCATCATCCGCTGGTTGGTGTTAATCAGCCTTCTAATTACCATTGGAAAATCCCTTTGGGGTTATTTCAAGCAACCTGTTTTTTCGAAAACCGACAATGTTTTACGGCATTGGACGGCTACTTTTTGTCATATACAACTTGTAATCGGAATGCTACTGTATACGCAAAGTCCGTTTGTGACCTATTTTTACGATACGTATAAATCCGGAAATCTGAATCCTGAGGCCTTATTTTTTGGTGTTATCCATATCATACTGATGTTTATCGCAATAGTATTTATTTCGATCGGATCAATTAAAGCCAAACGAATATCGCCTGACAACGAAAAATACAAAACGATACTGATCTGGTTTTCTATTGGATTAATAGTAATATTTTTAGCTATTCCGTGGCCATTTTCTCCATTGGCAGCCCGACCATTTTTACGTCCGTTTTAATCGTAACCTTTATTCCATATGAAACCCGCCCGACTGGTTGTTATCGGTATGCTTTTATTTTCGGTACTTGTGGCGTATTTCGGTTTACAAAACAGCGGTACGATTGAAAACGACTATACTTTTCCCGGCAAATTATCGGATCTGAAATTATTTAAAGGTCTATTAAAAGAATTAAATCCCAATGACGGCATACAGCTATTAGAATTATCCAGTACACTTTTTACCGATCATGCCGAAAAACAACGCCTGCTAAAATTACCACCGGGAACCAAACTAAAGCCAACAAGCGACGGATTACCACAATTTCCGGAAGGCAGCTTACTCGCCAAAACGTTTTACTATCCGGGAAAACACATCGAAACACGAATCCTTTATCTTACAAAGGGTCGGTGGAATGCCGCCACCTATCAGTGGAACGCCACGCAGACCGAAGCGCTATTGATAACCGAGGGTGCCACAATACCCATAAAACGGGAAAACGGTGCTGTGATCCAATATCATATTCCGACGGAAAACGAATGCAGCAGTTGCCATCGCATAAACGGCATCCTACAACCCATTGGTCCTAAAATCCGCAATTTAAACAGGATGATCATTCAAAATGGAAAACCGGTTTCACAACTTCGGTATTTGGTGCAAAAGCAACTATTGGAGACGAGTGAAGCAACATTCGCAACACTTCCCGATTATAACGACACTAAGCAACCCCTGCCTTTACGCGCCCGGGCCTATATGGATTTAAACTGTGCCCATTGTCATAATCCCAACGGAATAGCCGGTTATACCAACCTTAATCTCACCTACGAAGTTTCGTATCAAAAAAGTGGCATCGCACGCCAACTACCCAATATCCTTTTTCGGATGGAAACCACCGGTACACTGCATATGCCCAAACTTGGAACAACGGTAACCGACCCGAACGGTCTGGCGTTGATCAAAGCCTACATCAAAAGTCTGGATCGAAAAAACCGACCATAAAAAAAGCCGACATAAAGTCGGCTTTAGCTTCTTTAACAAAGAAATTATTTTTTAGACCATTCTAAGATAGAGTCTTTATTCATTTTCACATAATCAGCATTATTCGCTTTTTCAGCGCTAGCCTGTGACAATTTAGCCGTTTCGATAGCACCTTTTTTGTCACCTAATTTCGCCTGGATCAATGATTTTAGACGTAAGTACCAGAAAGGGGCTTCTTTTTCCATTCCAACAGCCTTGTTCACCCACTCCAACGCTTTGTTCATATCACCTCCGGATTGGTAGTAATATTGCGCCGAAGAGAAATAATCATTACCGGTAGGTCCTGCTAAAGCACCTTCGATACTTTTCATAGCGATTTTTTGTGTTGGCACTTGGAATTTAACCGCTACCAATGTTTTCTCCCATGAAATTTCAAGACTTCCGTTATCGTTGTCCACATTGTTAACCGCAATGGTAAACGTTTCCACTTTTCTGCCTAATGTTTCCGGTTTCACTGTAGTACGTAATGCTACTTTCGAATCGTCCCATTTCTCAGGAGTTCCCCAGTTATTGGTATCCGTATAGAAAATCACATCCCATGAATCTGCTTTTGGCAATGTATACAGGGCGTATTTTCCTTTTTTCAGTGTTTTTCCGTCAATTACAACATCATCACCGAAAGAAATGGTAGTATTGGCATTAGCACCGGTTCTCCATACTTTTCCGTAAGGAACCAATTCACCAAAAACAGCTCTTCCTTTTGAACTCGGGCGGGAATAATCCAATTCAACCTGTGTTAAACCTACAACCTGCTCTAATTCTGCTTTAGGACTGGCTTGTGGCGTTTTTACCTGAGCCTGAATGGCTAAAGTTGCCATAAAAAAAGCTGCAGTAACAATAATTCTCTTCATAACTATTTTGTTTATTTGCGAACGAATTTACTAAAAAAACACACTTTAAATGTTAATTTTAATTTAAAAGAAAAACCAACCGACAGATATTGATCCGAATCGCAAACATTTGTAATTTTGCTTATAATGAAGCTATACACCTTACATACCCGTCAGAAATTACCGGTTTCACTAGACGAAGCCTGGGCTTTTTTTTCAGACCCGTCGAATCTTAATACGATCACACCGGAAGACATGAAATTCGAGACACTTTCGGGCGACGACCGGAAAATGTTTGCCGGACAGATTATTCACTATAAAATCAGCCCGTTTCGCGGTATTCAAATGCAATGGGTAACGGAAATCACTCATGTGGAACCGAATGCTTTTTTTGTAGACGAACAGCGATTCGGCCCGTATAAATTCTGGCATCACAAACATTTTTTCAGGGAAATCGACGGCGGTATCGAAATGGAAGATCTTATTCATTATCAGGTTCCCTTTGGTTTTATCGGAAAGCTGTTCCATCCGTTACTCGTCCGACCAAAATTAAAGGCTATTTTCCACTACCGGAAAAACAAACTGGAACAATTATTCGGCCGTTATCCCGGCTAAACGACAGTACACATGCAAAATACAATTACTATTTTCTGGTTTCGCAGAGACCTGCGATTAACCGATAATACCGGATTGTTTCACGCCCTTAACAGTGAACTGCCGGTGCTTCCCATTTTTATTTTCGACACCAGCATCCTTTCGCAATTACCCGCCGATGATGCCCGTGTAAACTTTATTCATAATCAACTCGATCGGATGCAACAGCAGCTTTCGAAATCGGGTCAATCACTCGCTGTTTTTTATGGCGATCCCGTTGCTATTTTTCAAAAGCTGATCAACGAAAATAAAATTGCGACCGTTTATACCAACCACGATTACGAACCCTCGGCTCGCAAACGGGACACTGCGGTTTATAACCTATTAAAAGAAAACGACATTGCTTTTAAAACGGCAAAAGATCAGGTTATTTTTGAAAAAAGTGAGGTCGTAAAAGACGATGGTACACCCTATGTGGTTTATACACCTTATTCTAAAAAATGGAAAGAGCAGTTTTATAAAACGACCGTTCACCATTATCCATCGGAGACCCTTTTGGAAGCTATAGCGTCGCACGACTATCCCTTTTTAAGTCTGGAAGCCATCGGATTTCAATCCTCCAAAATCACAGTATCTACTTTTGACGTTTCGGAAAAATTAGTCGAAAACTACGAAGAAACACGGAACTTTCCGGCCATTTCCGGGACTTCTTTATTAGGACCACACCTTCGCTTCGGATCGGTGAGCATCCGCGAGATGGTGCGCTTAGCGGCCGGTTTCCGCAACCAGACCTTTTTAAACGAACTGATTTGGCGGGAGTTTTTTATGCAGATTTTATGGCATTTTCCACATACGATTCACCGTAGTTTTAAAGAAAAATATGATGCCATTCAATGGAACAATAACGAAGTTTTATTTCAGAAATGGTGCGAAGGGAAAACCGGTTATCCGTTTGTCGACGCCGGAATGCGCGAACTCAATGCCACCGGACATATGCACAACAGAGTGCGTATGATTGTGGCCAGTTTTTTGTGCAAACACCTTTTAATCGACTGGCGATGGGGCGAAACCTATTTTGCTCAGAAACTACTCGATTACGAACAATCCAGCAATGTGGGCAACTGGCAATGGGCAGCCGGGTCGGGTGTGGATGCCGCGCCGTATTTCCGAATCTTTAATCCGACCGAACAAATCAAAAAGTTCGACAAAGACCTTATCTATATCAAAAAATGGATTCCGGAACTTGGAACCGAAGCCTATCCGTTACCGATAGTTGATCATAAAACGGCTCGTGAAAGATGCCTGACCACCTATAAAAAAGCCGTGGGATAATCCACGGCTTTTGCTTTATTGTTTTATTTGAGAAACAATCTTATAATTGATCTCATCGAAATGCCCGATTTCGTGATCGGCTTCCGACAAATCCTGTAGTTTGGAATTGACACTGTTGTATGCCAGACAAAATATTCCGGCCGCTTTCGAAGCCTTGATTCCATTCGTACTATCTTCAATCACGATACAATGCTCGATCGGAGCTACCGACAAAGAGGCTGCATGCAGAAAAATAGCCGGATGCGGTTTGGATTTCGGAAAATCTTCCCCACTAACGGTATGCGTAAAATACGGATGCAATTCAAAACGGTTAAATACTCTTTCGATCGTTCCTTTGGAAGCCGACGAAGCCAAAATTAATTGCATTCCATTTCCGTGAAGATCGATGATCAAATTACGAACGCCATCAATCAGTTCCAGGTCTTCTTTGGTATCGAACGCATCGTTAAAAAGGAAACGTTTCCGTAGAATCAATTCTTCCACGTCGTGTTGCAACGCAAAACGTTCTTTTAATTTTTGAAATACATTTCGGGTGGAATTCCCGGTAAAAGAAGCATACATTTCTTCCGAAACGTCGATTCCCAATTCTGAAAAATGTTTGTAATAGGCATATTTATGAACGGGCTCTGTGTCGACAATCACGCCGTCCATATCAAAAATTACGGTCTTAACCATGGTGTGTTGTTATTTTTCACAAAAGTACGTTTTATTCCAGTATACCATTTCGGTTGTCAAAAAAAGATCCTTCCGATTAAACTTTTTCGGTTATCTTTAGTCTTAACCATAAAAACAGTCAGTTTGCAGGACGAAGCTCTTTTTATCCGCCAGTTACTCGATCCGAAAACGCAAAACGAAGCGTTTCGCCGGTTATTGACCGAATACCAACGGCCATTGTACCGTCATATCCGGAATATAGTACTGGATCATGACGATACCGACGACGTACTGCAGAATACCTTTATCAAGATTTTTAACAACCTGAAACATTTTAAAGGAGAGAGCAAACTGTTTTCCTGGATGTATCGTATTGCGACCAACGAAGCGATCACGTTTATCAACCAACGCGCCCGGAAATCGGGAATCAGCAACGAAGAATTGCAATCGAAAGCCGTGAACAAACTCGAAGCCGATGTGAATTACGATGGAGACGAAATTCAATTAAAACTGCAAAAAGCGGTCGCCACCTTGCCGGAAAAGCAACAGTTGGTTTTTAAGATGAAATACTTTGAAGAACTAAAATACGAAGATATATCGGAGATCCTCGGAACTTCGGTTGGCGCCTTAAAAGCCTCCTATCATCATGCGGTAAAAAAAATTGAAGAATATTTGAATTCCGTTTAAACCTTTCGAACGGGAATTTGTCAAATACATAACAGGAATAGGAAATAACGCTATTAAAATTCACAAATAGTGTTAGCGAAGAACGAAAAATAAGAATAATGAAAAAGTTTAATTTAGAAAACGATCCGAAAATTACCTCCGGTTTTACCATTCCGGAGCCGTATTTCGAGCAGATGGAAGCCCGTATTATGGACCGACTGTCACAACCGGAAGCGAAAGTAATTCCGTTATGGCGTCGCAGCAGCGTATGGATGTCGAGCATCGCGGCCACGCTTTTACTGGCCGGTGGATTGGCGCTCTATTACAACAACCAGTCCATTCCGGCGACTTCTTTAGACGATGCTACGGTGGAAACCTATTTACAGGCGAATGTGAATTCGTATGATCTTATCCAACATTTGGATGAAAACGACATTCAGGCGTTGGAAAAATCGATCGTTTTAAACAATGATGCGGTAGAAGCGTATCTGTCTGATCACAACAATTTAGACCTATATTTAAACGAATAATGCCATGACTATAAAACGAATTCTACCCTTTCTATTGTTATTGCTGTCCGTTACGGTTTTCGGACAGGGTTTTAGAGAAAAAAGAGAGCAAATCAAACAGTTAAAAGTCGCTTTTATCACGACCGAATTAGGTTTGACAACGGAAGAAGCAACTAAATTCTGGCCGATTTACAATACTTTTGACGAAAGACAATTTGAATTGCGCCATAAAAAAATGCGTGTCTTTCAAAGTAATATGGATGAGGGGGCCATCGATAAAATGAGTGAAAAAGAAGCCTTGGTATTTCTAAACCAGATGGAAAATACCGAAGAAGAGCTTTTTAATCTGAAACTTAAATTTATTGCCGATCTGAAAACTGTGATCAGTCCGACAAAAATTTTAAAACTCAAAAAGGCGGAAGACGATTTTAACCGGAAACTTTTACGACAAATGAAAGACCGCGGAAGATAATAAAAAGGAGCTTTTTTATTAGGAAACCTGCTTAGGTGTTACAAAACATCGGCAGGTTTTTGTTTTTTTAACCTGACAGGTTTTTTATCGTTGCGTTGCGAAACCTCCAAACCTGACAGGTTTATTTACGTTGCGTTGCGAAACCTCCAAACCTGACAGGTTTATTTACATTGCGCTGCGAAACCTCCAAACCTGACAGGTTTATTTACGTTGCGTTGCGAAACCTCCAAACCTGACAGGTTTATTTACGTTGCGCTGAGAAACCTGTCAGGTTTTAGATAGTTTTTTTCGTTGCGAAACCAACAAACCTGTCAGGTTTGGAATCGCAATCGCACTATTTTATTATTTCCGGCTGCTATAGCGGTTTTTTGATTTACAAAACGAATGGTAAAAAGATCTTTATAATCGGCTATTTTTTGCCAGTTTTCACCAAAATCAGCCGAATAATACACCCCACTCGCTCCTACCGTTAGCAATTCCTTCCCCCTACTTCCAGGGAAAAACTGCACGCAGGAACCATAGCCAAAGCCTTTGTTTTCGGCTACCTTTTGCCAGGTTTTTCCACCATCGGTGGTGCGGATTTTATTTCCGTGATTCTGATTCGGCTTTTCATAATTTCCGCCTACTGCAAATCCAGTATTGGTATCGTAAAAATCGGCTGAAAAAATACCCGTCATCGCTTCTCCCTGAACAATCGGCGTGTCGACCACTTTCCAGCTCTTTCCTTTATCCGGAGAGAAGAAAACCCGCGAACGCTTTCCACCCGATACAATCCAGGTATTCTCTTCTTGTACAATAATATTGGTATTACTGGCTGCAAAAAAAGCCTCGCCATCAGCAATAGTCGGCAACTCATTGCATCCGATTTTTTTCCAGGTTGCCCCGCCATCACGTGTGATCAAAAGTGAAAAACAACTACCTGTCGGATCGCCCACTACAATGCCTTCGTTGTCATTCCAAAACTGCATACTATCGTAAAAAACCCGCTCCCCACTTTCTTTATACACCAACTGTATGTGACTTCCATCTTTATCGATCCGATACAACAACCCGGGATTTGCAATACTGATCATAAAAATATAATCTTTTGTTTGTGCGATACTCCTGAACTCGGGGGTTAAATTATCTTTTTCAATATGCCCTTTAAACGACTTCGAACCGTCTAACGCGACATAACCGTATTTACCGTTACTTCCTGCATACCAAATGCGGTTACTGTCGACTGTAATCGCCCGGATACTAATTTTATCCGTGAGTAACGTATCGATAGTAACCGCATTCGGGTTTGTTAGTGCGACCGATGGACCGTTATTTTCGGATGCGTCGGTGGTAGGTTTTAATTTATTGCAGGAAAAGCAAATGAATGTTGTGATCAGTAGTAGCCTTATTTTCATTCCAAAGGGATTTAAAAGGCTAATTTACAAACATTTTTAACTATAAGCGTTTGTTTTTTCCATCCAACAGATACATCCACAGCATTCGGGACATTCTGAAATTAAAGGTACTTAACAGTATCGACATAATTCCGATAAGCACCACAATCGTCACAAAACTGTCCACAAAAAACTGGATAATCAGGAAAAAGGCAACCATTTCAGCCACCGCTACGGCATAGCTCACAAACATGGATCCGAAGAAATATCCGGGTTCCTTTTCGAATTTATGATTACAGTGGGAACAATGCGTGTTCATTTTGGGCATCTGAAAAAGCAATATATTTCCTTTCTTTTCAAAAACCTGTCCCTGGTGACATTTAGGGCATTTTTCCGTTACAATGTTCTTTACAATTGACATAACTCTTTTTTTATACAAATTTCACAAGAAATCACTAACAGGCTATAGACGATTCACACAAGTTTTTGTACTTTTAGGACATTAAAAATCCTGATAACCGTTTTATGAAAACTGCTATTCTCGACATAAAACAATTTGAACCGAGCGAAACCCGCAAGGAATTTTACGCAAATACCATTGAAAACCACATCATTACCAATCACCGTAACATCCATAAACCACACAAACACAATTTTTACCTGACTGTACTTTTTACGCAGGGAAGTGGCACTCACGAAATTGATTTCACGACCTATACTGTAAAACCCGGTAGTCTTTTTTTTCTAAATCCCGGACAAACACACCATTGGGAATTGTCGGATGACATTTGTGGTTATATTTTTTTCCATACGCAGACATTTTATGATTTGCATTACAATCGGATCAAGATTCACAACTACCCCTTTTTCTACAGTGTACAAAACGCTCCGTTTTTATATCTTGAAAACGATGCGCCCGATTTTGAGTTCTTGTTTCGTGAAATTTTGAAAGAACATCAAAATGAGGCCGTTTTAAAAATGCAGAAAATCCTCAGTCTGATCGATCAGATTTATATCGACAGTACCCGTTTGTATATCGAAAAAAATGCAACGGCTACCGCTGTTCAACATTCATACGCCTTGCGATTTCAGGAACTGGAGCGCCTGATTGAAAAGCACTATAAATCCGAAAAATCGCCCTCGCAATATGCCGAATGGCTCAATGTGAGTCCGAAGCATTTAAACCGGATCACGCAATCGATGGTAGGCAAAACCACATCCGATGTCATTTTGGATCGGGTATTTCTGGAAGCCAAACGGGAATTGATCCGATTTAAGAACAATTTTGCCGAAGTTGCTACGCTATTAGGCTATGACGATTATGCCTATTTTTCGAGACTATTCAAAAAAAAATGCGGCGAAACGCCCTCTTCATTTATTAACCGATACAGATAGGCTTGTAAGTAAATAAATTAACTATCTTTGCAAGCTGATTTTTACACAAATGAGATTACACAGAAACCTGGTTTTTACCGTTATTGATTCGATAATGGCTATTTTCAACGAAGGAGAATATGCCGACAAAGTAGTGGCACGCGCCTTAAAAAAAGACAAACGATGGGGAAGCCACGACCGAAAGTTCGTTGCGGAAACCATTTATGAAATTGTACGTTGGAAGCGTTTGTACGCCGAAATAGCCGAAGTTAAAGAACCGTATGACCGGGACAATGTATGGCGGATTTTTGCCGTTTGGGCTGTTCTCCGCGGCTATACCCTACCGGACTGGAAGTATTTTGAAAGTACTCCGGTGCGAAAAATAAAAGGACGTTTTGACGAATTGTCAAAAATCAGAAAGTACAGAGAATCCATTCCGGACTGGATGGACGAAATTGGTGTACAGGAATTGGGCGAAGCGTTATGGTCTACTGAAATCGCAGCACAAAATGAACAGGCAAAAGTTATTTTGCGTGTTAACACACTAAAAACGACCAAAGAAAAGCTTCGTGCTGTCTTAATGGACCTGAATATCGAAACGGAATTCCATTCGAACTATCCGGATGCCTTGATTTTAAAAGAACGTGCCAATGTATTTCTTACAGATGCCTTTAAAGAAGGGATGTTTGAAGTACAGGATGCCTCATCGCAAATGGTTGCTCGTTTTCTGGATATCAAACCGGGAATGCGCGTAGTGGATACCTGTGCCGGGGCTGGTGGGAAAACCTTGCATATGGCTTCCTTAATGGAAAACAAAGGTCAGCTAATCGCGATGGATTTGTACGAAAGTAAATTAAAACAATTAAAACTCCGCGCAAAACGAAACGGTGCTTTTAATATTGAATACCGCATCATCGACAGTACGAAGGTGATCAAAAAATTACATGAAAAAGCCGACCGTGTATTAATCGATGCACCGTGTAGTGGTTTGGGTGTTTTAAAACGCAACCCGGACAGCAAATGGAAACTTCAACCGGAGTTTATCGACAACATCCGTAAAGTACAGGCCGAAGTATTGGAAAACTACTCTAAAATTGTAAAACCGGGCGGGAAAATGGTATATGCCACCTGTTCCGTATTGCCTTCCGAAAACCAGGAACAGGTTCAGAAATTTTTGAAAACCGAATCCGGAAAGCAATTTGAATTTGTAAAAGACATTAAGGTTTTGGCGTCAGAATCCGGATTTGACGGATTTTACATGGCACTTTTCAACCGAAAACCCTGATAAACAAATTGTATAAACTGACTTAACATGAAAAAGATTTACTCACTCGCGCTAGCCCTTTCTCCTCTATTGGGCTTCGCACAAGCTGGCGCTCCGGCCTCACCGTACTATAACGGTTTTAACTGGACCGTGACCGGCAACAACTTAAAAAGTGCGTTATCAACCAAGATTACGAACACGCACACCAAAACGTTGAGCTATGACGACATTTGGGATGTAGACAAGATCATTGATCTGGATCCGAATGATGCTTCGAATGCCAACGTATTATTGTTGTACGGTTTTAGCAACAACATGTGTCCTTCTTCTCAATCGGATGACAACGATCACAGAAGACGCAGCAAAAACAGTAATGGCGGTGGCACCACCTGTCAATGGAACCGCGAACACACCTTCGCAAAATCATTGGGAACACCGGATTTAGGAACTTCCGGACCTGGTGCCGATGCACACCATTTACGCGCTTCCGACGTACAACGTAACGGTGCACGTGGTAGTTTAAAATTTGCGGCCGGTTCCGGTAATTCAGGAGCAGTTTCCGGCGGATGGTATCCAGGAGACGAATGGAAAGGTGATGTTGCTCGTATGATCATGTATATGTATTTACGTTACCCAACCCGTTGTTTGCCTAAAAATGTAGCCACCGGATCGAGCGTTTCGTCCGATAGCAACATGATGGCCTTATTATTACAATGGAATGCGGAAGATCCGGTTTCGGAATATGAAGACCGCAGAAATACCTATTTAGGAAATGCCAGCAATTCTTTCGGACAAGGAAACCGTAACCCGTTTATCGACAACCCGTATCTGGCAACAGTTATCTGGGGTGGACCGGTAGCCGAAAACCGTTGGCCAAGTGTACTTGCTACCGACAGCTTCGACCTATTGGCTAATGTTATGGTCTATCCGAATCCATCCAACGATCAGAAAATCAATATTTATTCGGAAAAAGAATTGGATGAAATTGAATTAATCAACATTAACGGACAAATCATTCAGCAAATCAAAAAACCGGTACATCATCAGGAAGTATATACTTTAGAAAATTTACCACAAGGTTTTTACCTGATCCGTATGTCGTCTGAAAATATGAGTACAACCAAAAAAGTGATCATCAACTAAATACCGTTGTATCCCCATCTAAGAGCCTGCTTTCCTGCAGGCTTTTTTTATTCCTTTTTTACAGTCATCACAAAATGTTAAAAGTTAATTCTATATTTTCCTACAAAACAAACCTTACAACCGCTTTTTCATAAACCACTCGTTTCTAAATAGTTAAAATTCTTTTTTTGTAACGTCAAACATTCTACATTTGAATCCTAAATATTATTTCTTTTATGAAAAAACTCTACACTACCGCACTATTATTGTCGGTATTTTTGGGATTTAGTCAGATCCCTGCCGGATATTATAATTCGGCAACAGGTACCGGGTATACCTTAAAAACCCAGCTTTACAACATTATTAAGGGACACACCGACAGAACTTATAATGGTCTTTGGACAACCTACGGTACATCCGACCGTGATCATTACTACGAAAACGACAACACTATTTTAGACATTTATTCGGAAAAACCAGCCGGTCCGGATGCCTATAGCTATACCTATCAAACCGACCAATGTGGAAATTATACCAGTGAAGGCGTTTGCTATAACCGCGAACACACTATTCCGCAATCGGTTTTCGGATCACAAACACCAATGTATTCTGATGCGCACCATATTCCACCGACCGATGGTTATGTAAACAACAGACGTGACAACTGGCCACACGGTGTTGTAGGAACCGCCACGTGGACCTCAACAAACGGATCCAAACTGGGATCGGCTTCCAATAGCGGCTATGCTGCCGGCTACACCGGAACCGTATTCGAACCAATCGATGAATTTAAAGGTGATATCGCCCGTATGTATTTTTACTTCGCTACCCGTTACGAAAATACCGTATCCGGCTATACGTATGCGATGTTTAATGGAACCAGCAATCAGGTATTTACGACTACATTCCTTCGTATTTTATACACCTGGCATACACAGGATCCGGTAAGTCAGCGTGAAATTGATCGTAACAATGCGATTTATGCCCGTCAAAACAACCGTAATCCATACATTGATCATCCAGAATACGTACAAGCTATTTGGGGACCAACATTGGCTACGGATAGTTTTGAAGCGATTGCTAATATATCGGTATATCCAAACCCGTCAACAAATCACACCATCAACATTTATTCGGAAAAAGAACTGGACGAAATTCAATTGATCAACATTAGTGGTCAAATCGTACAGCAAATCAAAAAACCGGCACACAATCAGGAAGTTTATACGTTAAACGAGCTGCCACAAGGTTTTTACCTGTTACGCCTTTCTTCCGAAAACCAATCCACCACCAAGAAGATCATTATTAATTAATAATCGAGGTTAGTTATAACTGAAAGAGCACCCGTAATAGGTGCTCTTTTTCATTATATGATGATCATATGTCTTACATATTTCTTCGGTATTGTCCGCCTACTTCAAACAAAGCAGCCGTGATCTGACCTAAAGAGCAATATTTCGCAGCATCCATGAGCTTTTCGAAAATATTCTGATTCTGAATCGCCGCTTCCTGGATGATCTCCAATTGTTTCAACACTTCGTCTGCATTCGCCTGATGTAAGTTTTCCAACGTATAGATCTGGAATTGTTTTTCCTCCTCCGTCGCACGGATCACCTCAGCCGGAACAACCGTTGGCGAACCTTTGGAACTTAAGAAGGTATTCACTCCGATAATCGGGAATTCTCCGGTATGTTTTAAGGTTTCGTAGTACAAACTTTCCTCCTGGATTTTAGAACGCTGGTACATGGTTTCCATTGCACCCAACACACCACCTCTTTCGGTAATTCTGTCGAATTCGGCTAAAACGGCTTCCTCCACCAAATCGGTTAATTCTTCGATGATAAACGATCCCTGAATCGGGTTTTCGTTCTTCGCCAATCCTAACTCTTTATTAATGATCAACTGAATAGCCATCGCACGACGTACCGATTCTTCGGTTGGCGTTGTAATCGCCTCATCGTAGGCATTGGTGTGTAACGAGTTACAGTTGTCATAAATTGCATATAACGCCTGTAAAGTTGTACGGATATCATTAAAGTCGATTTCCTGTGCGTGTAATGAACGCCCGGAAGTCTGAATATGGTATTTTAACATCTGCGCTCTTTCGTTGGCTCCATATTTTAATTTAAGCGCCTTTGCCCAGATTTTACGTGCCACTCGTCCGATAACTGCATATTCCGGATCGATACCGTTTGAAAAGAAAAACGACAGGTTTGGTCCGAAATCGTTGATGTTCATACCACGGCTCAGGTAGTATTCCACATAGGTAAATCCGTTTGCCAAGGTAAAGGCCAACTGTGTAATTGGGTTGGCTCCTGCTTCGGCGATATGGTAGCCCGAAATCGAAACCGAATAGAAGTTTCGTACGTTTTTCGTGATAAAATACTCCTGAACATCTCCCATCAAACGCAACGCAAACTCCGTAGAGAAAATACAGGTATTTTGTGCCTGATCTTCTTTTAGGATATCCGCCTGAACGGTTCCACGTACTTGTGCTAATGTTTTTACTTTGATGTCGTTATAAACATCCGCCGGTAATACCTGATCTCCGGTAACGCCCAATAGCATTAATCCCAATCCGTCGTTACCTTTTGGCAGATCGCCGTTATAACGCGGACGGGCTACGCCTTTTTTCTTGTAGATTGCCTCGATTTTGGCTTCCACTTCTTTTTCCAATCCGTTTTCTTTGATATACAATTCACATTGCTGATCAATAGCGGCATTCATAAAGAATCCTAACAACATTGGCGCCGGACCGTTAATGGTCATACTCACCGATGTCATTGGGTGTGCCAGATTGAATCCGGAATATAATTTTTTCGCATCGTCAAGACAACAGATCGATACACCGGCATTTCCGATTTTTCCGTAAATATCCGGTCGGTGACCCGGGTCGTTTCCGTATAAGGTCACACTATCGAAAGCGGTAGACAAACGTTTTGCCGGCATTCCCAAACTTACATAGTGGAAACGACGGTTGGTACGCTCCGGTCCGCCTTCTCCGGCAAACATACGGGTTGGATCTTCACCTTCGCGTTTAAACGGATACAATCCGGATGCAAACGGGAATTCTCCCGGTACGTTTTCCTGTAACGACCAACGTAGAATATCGCCCCATGCCTGGTATTTCGGTAACGCTACTTTTGGTATCTGCGAATGCGATAAACTTTCGGTATGGGTTGCGATTTTAATTTCTTTATCACGAACCATAAAACTGTACACCGGGTTTTTGTATTTGTTTACTTTTTCATCCCAGGTTAGAATAATTTCCCAGTTGTATGGGTCCAGGTTCATTTTTACTCTGTCGAATTCTTTTAGCAATAACGACAGGAATAGTTTTTTATCTTCAACAGAAGTTGCCACAGAATCCTCATCGATTCCTGATTTGTTGATCAATGGTTGTTGACCCGAAACGGTTTCGATGGTTTTAAAAATTCCGTATAACTTTTGCGCTACGTCCTGCTGACTTACCGCTACCTGATCGTATTTACGGTTATTTTCGGCGATTTCCGATAAATAACGGGTACGGTGTGGTGGAATCACGAAAATTTTCTCGCTCATCTCACGCGTAATTTCAAAAGTCGACTCTAAAGCAGCGCCGGTTTTTTCCACTACCTTATCCATAATGGATTTATAAAGCGTGTTCATTCCCGGGTCGTTAAACTGAGAAGCGATTGTTCCGAAAACCGGCATCGCATCCGGGTTTACATCCCAAAGGTTATGGTTGCGCTGGTATTGTTTTTTCACATCGCGAATCGCATCCAACGCCCCTCTTTTATCAAATTTGTTGATCGCAACCAAGTCGGCAAAATCCAACATATCGATTTTTTCCAACTGTGTTGCCGCTCCAAACTCCGGTGTCATTACATATAAAGATACGTCCGAATGTTCTAAAATTTCGGTATCCGACTGACCAATACCGGACGTTTCCAATACAATAAGATCGTATTTCGCTGCTTTTAGTACTTCGATGGCTTCCGCAACATATTTAGACAAAGCCAAATTGGACTGACGTGTAGCCAAAGAACGCATATACACTCTTGGATTGTTAATCGCATTCATACGAATACGGTCACCCAATAAAGCACCTCCTGTTTTTCGTTTGGACGGATCGACAGAAATCAAACCGATTGTTTTTTCCGGGAAATCGATCAGGAAACGACGTACCAGCTCATCGACCAAAGACGACTTACCGGCACCACCGGTTCCGGTGATTCCCAAGACCGGAATATGATTTTCTTTATTTTTTTGATGAATCTGATCCAAAGTCGCTTTGGCCACTTCCGGGAAGTTTTCGGCCGAAGAAATCACCCGGGCAATAGCCGTTGGATTTTTCTCTTCCAAATGATTGATCTCTCCGTTTAAAACATCTCCAACCGGAAAATCGGCCCGTTGCACCAAATCGTTGATCATTCCTTGTAATCCCAATTCTCTACCATCATCCGGCGAATAAATACGGGTAATTCCGTATTCGTGTAATTCCTTAATTTCCTCCGGAAGGATTACACCGCCTCCACCGCCAAAAATCTTGATATGTCCGGCTCCTTTTTCTTTTAAAAGGTCGTACATATATTTGAAATATTCATTATGTCCCCCTTGGTACGACGTCATTGCAATTGCATTGGCATCTTCCTGGATCGCTGTATTAACTACTTCTTCCACACTTCTGTCGTGACCTAGGTGGATCACCTCAACACCGGTTGCCTGGATAATTCGGCGCATGATGTTGATCGCCGCATCGTGCCCGTCGAATAACGACGCAGCCGTTACAATACGGACTTTATTAACAGGTTGGTAAGGTTGTGCTTGTTCCATTGTTATTCTGAATTTTGAGGTCGCAATGTAGTGAATTCTGCAAGATTAAAAAAGTGTTCGGTTGTTAATAGATTGCCCTTCAACACGCTTTAGACCTATTTTTATAACACAAAAAGTCCGATTTAACGATTCCTTCAAGGGGTTCGCTTGCAAAAAACCACGACAACCGACTGTAACAAACCATCGTTTTATCGGACTGATAAAAGAAAATGATGAAAAAAATAGGTTTTCTAATGATCATTCTTTGCCTGACAACCACCCTATTTAGTCAGGAGCACCATCATTCCGAATTGTATCGGACCTTACAGAAAAAAGACAGTCTTTTATTTAATGTGGGATTTAACACCTGTGACATCCGTCAATTTGAAAATCTTGTCAGTGATCATTTTGAATTTTACCACGATTTGGGCGGTATCACCAAATCCAAAGCCGACTTTATTTCCGGAATACAAAACGGACTTTGCCAATCGGAATACAAATCCCGAAGAGCATTAATTCGCGAGAGTTTACAAGTGTATCCACTAAAACAGAACGGTGTTTTATACGGTGCCATTCAAACGGGAAAACACCGATTTTACGAAACCGGAAAAGACAAAAAAGAATATCCAACCAGTGTGGCACAATTTACCCATGTTTGGTTACTGGAAAACGGCGTGTGGAAATTTAGCCGCGGATTGAGTTATGATCATCAACCGTATAAACCCTAAATACGATTTTGTATAAGCTAAAAAAGGCGCACAGATGTGCGCCTTTTTTACAATCTATAATCTATTTATTTATCCTTTGTGAATACTGTCCATATCAATTTCGACACCCAATCCTTGTGCAATACCCATTCCCAATCGGGCATCGGCCCGGAACCAGTGGCAAAGCTGACGGTTGATAATTTCCATTTTTTTCGGACCACCGATGCCTTTCATCGCACCTACAATATTATTGATGGTATTTTGTTTGGCTTCCGGGGTCATAATATCGAATAATTTACCCGGTTGTGAATAATGATCATTTTCACCTTCCGCATTGCGATCGTACCAGTCGGCTATAGAAGTCCCTAAATCCCAGGCTGGTTCTTTATACGATTGATCCACTTCGATACTATCAAAACTATTCGGGAAATAATTTGGACTACTACCACCGTTTCCATCCACACGCATTGCTCCGTCACGTTGGTAATTGTTCACTGCAAACGGGCAACGGTTGACCGGAATTTGTTCGAAATTGGATCCCAAACGGTAACGATGTGCATCCGGATACGACAGCAAACGTCCCTGTAACATTTTATCGGGCGAATAACCGATACCATCCACCACGTGTGCCGGAGCAAAAGCCGACTGCTCCACGTCCTGGAAATAATTATCTGGATTCTGATTCAGTTCCAACACCCCTACATCGATAAGCGGATAATCACCATGTGGCCAAACCTTTGAAAGATCAAACGGGTTGATATGATAGCTACGTGCTTCCGCCTCCGTCATTACCTGAATTCGTAGATTCCAACGCGGATAATGGCCATTTTCGATGGCTTCAAACAAATCGCGTTGTGCATAGTCCATATCTTCCGCACGCATTTGATCGGCTTCCTGACTGGTAAAATTTTTGATTCCCTGAGCCGATTTAAAGTGAAACTTTACATAAAAGCGTTCGTTTTTATCGTTGATCATCGAAAAAGTATGACTTCCGAATCCGTGCATAAAACGATAGCCTTTGGGCGTACCGCGATCGGACATTAAGATAAGCACCTGATGCAAACTTTCCGGGTTTAACGACCAGAAATCCCACATCATGGTTGGCGATTTTAAATTCGTTTGCGGATCCCGTTTCTGCGTGTGGATAAAATCTCCGAATTTTTTAGGGTCTTTGATAAAGAAAACCGGCGTATTGTTTCCTACCAAATCCCAGTTTCCGTCTTCGGTATAGAATTTAACCGCAAAACCTCTTGGATCACGTTCCGAATCGGCCGATCCTTTTTCACCTCCAACCGTAGAAAAGCGCAGAAACACGCGGGTTTCTTTTCCTATTTTATTAAATACTTTCGCTTTGGTATATTTCGAGATATCGTGGGTCACGGTAAACGTCCCAAAAGCACCGGAACCTTTGGCGTGTACCACTCGTTCCGGAATACGCTCCCGATTAAAGCTGGCCATTTTTTCATGGAGAATAAAATCCTGGAGCAAAATAGGACCGCGTGCGCCAACGGTCTGCGAATTTTCGTTTTCAACGTAAGGTTTTCCTGAGGCAGTTGTTAGTTTGTTGTGTGCTTTCATTTTTTTAGATTTTTGGATTAACAAACGATTTAAGGATTTAAAGTTTTGAGAATCAATCTCTATAGCACTTTAAATGTACTCAAAATTACCGAATGTGTTAACACGAATCCTATAAATCAAATTGATTGTTCTTATTTTTTGATAACTAAAAGTTATATTGATTTTTGGTACAAACTTTGATTACCTTTGAACATCAATAACAAATACTATGAAAAAGATACTTTTACTCCTTGCTCTTTTACCGTTATCCAATACTGCGGATGCGCAAATTCTAAAACAACTAACAGATAAACTAAAAGGGAGCACCAACAAAACGCAAACTACCGGATTGTTGAGTCAGACCGATATTGCAGCCGGTTTAAAAGAGGCGTTAAACAAAGGGATTGAAAAACAAGTAACGAAACTAACTCAGGTAGATGGTTTCTACAAAAACGAGATGGTTAAAATCCTGATGCCCGAAGAATTGCAAAAAGTAGACAAAACCTTACGCAGTATGGGAATGGGAAGCCTTGCAGATGAAGGGATTAAGGTGATGAACCGCGCGGCCGAAGATGCGGTTAAAGAAGCTACTCCTATTTTTGTAAACGCGGTTAAAGGGATGACGTTTACCGATGCTAAAAATATTTTAATGGGTAATGATACGGCTGCAACGACTTATTTACAGGGTTCTACGTCAACAGCATTATACGCGAAATTTAATCCGGTGATAAAAACGTCGTTCGAAAATGTAGGGGCCGATAAAGTTTGGACTGGAATTATCAACAAGTACAACACACTACCATTAGTAAAAAAAGTAAATCCGGATTTAACCGATTATGTGACGAACGAAGCGATGAAAGGGGTGTTTAAAATGATTTCGGTAGAAGAAAAAGAGATCCGCGGAAACCTGAATTCAAGAAGCTCCGATCTATTAAAAAAAGTGTTTGCCGCACAAGACAAAAAATAATCCTGAAATTGTAAAAAATGGAATAAGAAGCCTTCGGGAAAGAAAAATCTTAAAGTATTCTTAAGAATCTATTTTTTTAATTATCAATAACATACAAATAACATTCCGTTAACACAAGTGCTAAAAAAAATGTCGGACATTTGCAGAGTAATAAATGATTTCTCATTTGGTTAGGGTTAGTTAAAAAAAGAAATGCCGGTGCTTCTCACACCGGCTTTTTTTATGAAAATACCTGTCAGGTTTAGGGAGCCAAACTACACCCTACACCTGTCAGGTTTTGGAAACCTGTCAGGTGTTTTATAAAGAGTTTAAAAAGGCTAATAGCGAGGTTCGTTCGCCTGTAGAAAGTTGTTTAAAACGATCTTTTGCATTTTGTCCTTCGCCACCATGCCATAGAATTGCTTCGGTTAGATTTCGCGCACGTCCATCGTGTAAAAAATGCGTATGCCCGTTAACCAATTCCGTTAAACCAATCCCCCATAACGGTCGTGTTTTCCATTCTTTTCCATTCGCCAGGAAATCCGGACGGTTATCGGCCAATCCATCACCCATATCATGTAAAAGTAAATCGGAATACGGATAAAATACCTGATTCGACAAAGCCGCAATCGGACTATATCCTGTGGTTTGTTTTGGCGTATGGCATTGTGTACAACCAATGCGCTCAAAAATCGCGGCACCTTCCCGTACTTGTCGGCTACCTATATTTCGTGGTGCCGGAACGGCTAATGTTCTACAATACAAAGCCACCTGATCCAATACGGAATTCGCAATTTCCGGATCATCATTTAATCCATCTTGTCCGTTGGATTGATTGTGACCGGTTTCATTTGGAAACACATAATTGGTAATCCCCATATCCTCGACATAAGCTGCCGCACATTGTACCAAAATCGTTCCGGTATTGGCTTTCCATCCAAAGCGTCCCAATACGGTTTGCTGTAACGCCGGATCCCAGACGTAATTGGCCTTTCCGGAAATCCCGTCACCATTAGTATCATTGATATCCTGTAATGCCAGAATATTCGCTTCCGGAATCGCTTCCAAAAGTCCTAAACCAAAAACAGGTGTTCCGATTCGCGGCGATGTCATCATCCCTGCCGGAAACGGTATATACGGATTGGTTAAAGTGATAATTGGTTTTCGAAGTCGTACAATCGTACCATCGGCCAAGGTTTCGGTACTTTCTTCGAAAGTTACCTGATAGGCCGCTTCCGGCGTATATCCAAATAGGGCCTGGTTCTGAATCTGCAAACCAAACCCCGGAGCAGCAAGCGGTCCGCCATGCGCATCCATCCCCGGAATACTGGCGCGAACCAATAAGCCACTTCGATTGTTGATCACCATAGGAAATGCCGATCGTCCATCTCTTGGATGACAGGCAATACACGATGAATTATTAAAAATGGGCCCCAATCCGGAATTGACATTCGCCGGAGCCGTTACAAAAATCGATTCAAACTGTACGTCACCCGATAGATGGATTCCGAGACTTTCCGGATCCAGATTGGGAGCCGGCATACTAAAGGCATTACTGGTTGCCAGGAAAACAGTTGTTTCACCACCGGCCATTAACCGGTCGTTCAGATCCGGGATATTCTCATATTCGTCCGGATTATTATCATTACTACAGGAAACCAGTGTTATCCCCAACAAGCCTAATGCTATGTATTTTTTTATCATGTTATTTTTCATTGGAAAATCCCTCACTTAAATTGGATTAGGTGAGGGATTAGGAAGACATCATAATGAAGGTTCACAAATTAATTACAACTTGTGAAACTAAATCACGGTCAAAATTTATAGTTACTATGGCAATTACTATTCTTAGTTGTTAATTAACGGCAACAATTGTGTTTGCAACATACTGAACAATTCGTTCACTTTTTGCTGTGCATTTTCAACTGCCGGTCTGTTGTTATAGATGGCATCCGTAAACGATACCGGAATAGCTTCGATGGCTGAAATTGACTCTGCAATTTTTGCTTTGATCGCCGTATCCAATTGGGGATTTCTAGCCGCTACTACATCTGTCAACCCTTTTCCATCAATACTTCCATAATCCCCTAAATAAACATTCTGAACACTACGAATGTTATCGGCGAAGTCTAAAAGTGAATTTTTACTAAAACGAGATTCTTCTGCCTGAGGCGAAACTCCTTCTCCATTCGGACCGTTTAACGGCTCCTGGATTTTAGTATTTGCCACCTCATCCGCAATGGTGATGATTCCGTGAACGAACTCCTCCAATGCTGCTTTTTGAGACGGATATTTTACGTTTCCGGAATTTCCGGCTGTAAGGAAAAATCCAACATAATTTCCGGAAGAAGCACTCCATCCGTTGATTAATGTTTGGGTGTTGTTTTGTAAATCTTCTGCAGCCGCTTTCAGGTATTGTAACTCACGAGCCGTAAGTTGTGCCGCTGTTTTTGTTCCGTTTTCTCCCCATAATAAAAACTCGATTAAGTGGAATCCACGTGCTTCCGGGTTCGCAGCGATCACATTAGCCGTGATTGGCTGACCACTGGAAAGAATGTTGTTCATCGCTTCCACGTCAACTGGCCAGGTATCCATTGCCGGATCCAAACCACCGTTTCCTAAAGCGTCATCGGCTACCGGTCCGTATAAAAATCCTTCTGATTGCTCCCAAGGTTTACGCGTATTTACCCAAGCTTGTTTTGCAGCTGCCAGGTTCACTTCGTTTGGTGTTGTTGCCAACGTATTGATTGCCGTTCTTAATTCTCCGGCTTTCTGGTTTAATGTTTTATAGGTTTCTACCACTACATTTGATGACACATTACCAATTACATCCGAAAATAATGAAGCGTTCGGGTCTACATAGTTAGTATCGTCATTATCACTACAATTTGCCAATGTCATTGCCATTGCAATAAATCCCAGACTTAAAATTCTTCTTTTCATCTATTAAAAATTTGAGTTAGTATTTTATTATTAAAACGAGAATCCGATTCCGGCAGAAAAAGTATTCTCTTGTTGTCTTTCACCTGTGTTTAGCGATGTTACCGGATCAAACTGATACGATCCCAATCGTCGGTTTTGGTAATGTGCTTTTAACACGATCTGCGGATGCACAAACCAGTTAAATCCACCCATCATCGCACTGCGCTCCCAACGCGGTTTGCGCACTACGTTTCCTTCCACTTCATGCATGGTATCGTAATAGTCGTAACGTAAAAACGGGTATACTTTTTGTTTGGCCTGCGGATTGATGAAATGCAGGATTTCATAACCTACCTCAGCCGAAAATCCGACTACATTTTTTCCAACCGGCGTTCTTTTAACCCCTAAGTTGTTGGACAAACTGGCATTTTTACGGGAAACGATATTCGAGTTTTCAAGGTTACCATATAGGAAAATCGAATTAAAACGCAGGTAATCCTCATCGTAGGTAATGTGTCCTTCGAATATGGTCACATAAGCCGATTCCTTCATATCGCTTTTCGGACGGTTTGCCGCGGCATCATTGATATAGGCCGAAACCCCGAAATAGGTATTTTTGTGTGTTCCGAATTTATAATCCAAACGTGCCGTAAGTGCCCAGCTTTCGCCAACGGACATTTCAAAACGGGTTTGGTATCCTTCTTTAATCCATCCTCGGGAACTAAACCCGGACGCGTCCAAACCATTGGTTACCGACACCTCATATTTGAATCGTTTTTTCCAGAAAGTTCCGTGGAACTGCACCCCGTTTTCATACCAACCCAATGGTAAGATTTCGTTTTCCATTTCCTGACGGTGTGTTGTAAAATACGAGATCGGACGGTCTAAATCCTGTGCCAATCCAAAGTGGATTTTCATACGTCCCACACGAACATTAAAATACGGACGGATCGCCAGGTTTACGTGAACCTGCTCGATTTTCACTTCTCCACCCGCTTCGATTTCCTGTTCGTATTCACCGGCTTCTTCTTGTGTATCCAGCTCAACAGTAGAACCGGTTCCGCCGTGTTCGAATTCGATTTCCGATTTAAAACTAATCCAATCGTTAAAATTATAACCCAGGTATAAGTTCAAACGTTCGGCATCAAATTTATCCTTCATTCCTAAGTCGGTATCATAGCGCCGGTAGTTGTAATAATTCACCACACCATAACCACTCAGAGTAAACTTGCTCCAGTTAAAAAGGTTCTTATTATCGTTAGCAAAATCCTGCTTTACTTCTTGTCGAAGCTCTTCTCTAAGCTCCTTTTTGATTTGCTCTTTAAGTTGTTTAACACTCGTAGAATCAACCGTTTGTGCGTATCCAGTATATGAAATTCCGGCGAGTAGTAAAAGTAATATTCGGTTCATACAGTCTTTAAATTTCGGGCAAAGCTATATATTTATTTTTAATAAGTCTAAATAAGTGCAATATTTTTTTAACTTTGCCCTAACTTTTGATTAAGATTTTTTTATGTTAAAAGACTATCGATTCGCTAACGTTTTAGCCTTCAATCGCTTAAAATCGATAAAAGGGCAATTACAAAAAAAGCAGGATCAGTTACTATCCGCCTTATTTACTCCGATTGACAATTCGCAATTGATCCTTTTCAGGATTGTTTTTGGTTTATTGATCGCACTACATTGTTTACAATCTGTCAACTCCGAATGGGTACGTCGTAATTTTATGCTTCCCTCCTACACTTTCACACATATCGGAATGGAGTGGTTACAGCCGTTACCCGGTGATGGCATGCTCTATTACTTCTATGCAATGGGAGTTGTTGGGTTGCTTATTTCGATCGGATTGTTCTACCGTTTTAGCATGGTCTTGTTTACGATTATGTGGGCCGGAGTCTATTTTATGCAAAAAACAGCCTATAATAATCATCACTACCTACTTTTATTGCTTGGGATTATGTTGTTTTTTCTACCGGCCAATTGTGCCAATTCGGTAGATGCCAAATTAAAACCATCCATTCGTAAAACCCATATCCCCCAATGGTGCATTTGGGTATTGATTTTCCAGGTTGGAATTGTTTATTTTTATGCGACCGTAGCCAAGCTCTACCCCGATTGGCTCGATGGTACTTTTACCCGGGAAATGTTAAGTAAGCATGCTACACCAACCCTGAAAACACTCTATTCTCAGAAATGGTTTTACCTGTTTATCGCTTATGCCGGCATCCTTTTCGACTTATTGGTTGTTCCGTTGATGCTATGGCGTCGTACGCGAATGCTGGCTTTTATCGCCTCGGTCATTTTTCATTTTTTTAATAAAATACATCTGGGTATCGGAATCTTTCCATTCCTGGCACTTTCGTTTTCCATATTACTTTTTCCACCGGAAACCATACGCCGACTGTTTTTCCGGAAAAAAGTCGTACCGGAAGCCGATGTGCAACAAACGAATTACCGAAAGCGCATACTGTTGTACTTTTTTGTTCCCTATTTTATTTTCCAACTGGCTTTCCCGTTACGCCACTGGCTTATCGAAGGTGATGTTTTATGGACCGAAGAAGGCCATCGCTTGAGTTGGCGGATGATGCTGCGCAACCGTAGCGGCTATTCCAAGTTTTATGTTGTGGATCATGCCACCGGTGAAAAAAAACGCTTTAAATTAAAACGCATTCTGACTAAAAAACAGATCCGCGGGATGCAAACCAAACCGGATATGATCTGGCAAACGGCGCAAAAGATCAAAGAAGAATATCAAAAGGAAGGTAAAAACATCAGTATTTATATCGATTCGAAGGTGTCGATTAATAAAAAACCACTCCGAACGCTCATCGATCCGAATGTCGATTTTGCAAAAGCAGAATGGAATTATTTCACTCATAATGAATGGATTCTACTCTACAAATAGCAGTATAATTATCAGCAATTCGGCTACTTCATTAAATAAAATTCAAAAAAATATCGACAAAAGGTCAAACCATTAAGAAAATTTAGTAGTATTGCAAATTATTTAGATTTAGTATAAATAAAAATAACTTACCCAAAATGAAAAAAACATTACACGCCTGTTTTACTGCATTACTCTTATTCTCCATTCCCGATGGTATCGCACAACCGATACGTATCGGAAACGAAACCAGTAACAACATTACCAGCGACGCGCCGGTAAACTGCGTATACGAAAAATCAGCCAGCGAAAGTCTGTATCTTTCCAGCGAAATCAATAGTTCCGGAACAATAACCGCTTTATCCTGGCAACACAGTTCTACTTTTAATGCAGCGGCAACCAACAATATCAAAATTTATTTAAAAACCACCACGCTTACCGCTTTACCATCGGGTACAGTTGGTACCAGTTTTTCGAGTTATACCGAAGTATATTCCGGAGCATTACCGGCTATTACGGCAGCCGGATGGAATACCATCACCCTTACAACCCCATTTTCCTACGATAAAAACGCCGGTAATTTAGCCATATTGGTAGTACGGGATGCCACTACAAAAGACGATAACAATTATCCGAGATTCCGAGCCACGACAACCAATCCCAACTATCTGTGTCGCAAATACAGCAGCGGTGTCGACTTTTTTACACCAACTGCAACGCCATGGAACAGCAATGCCAACATGAGCGGCTCGTATTACCGTCCGAACATCCAGATCACCATGAACAGTACTACGCCAACAGCAACGTACTGTACGATTACTAACAACAACAGCTGTTTGTATGGCGGTACGATAACCAACGTAACTTTTTCCGGAATCAATAATACCACCGAATGCAGTCAGGATAACTATTCGTATATCGATTATAGTGCGACCGTTGGAGCGGCACAAGTTGCCAAAGGTTCGACAAACAGTATTTCCGTGACGGTAGACAATCCGGGAAGCAGCGGAGGTGTTGGTGTTTGGATCGATTTTAACCAAAACGGAACCTTCGAAAGTACTGAATTTTTCAGTTTGGGGACCATCAACAGTAGTAACAGCACTACGTTTAGCAGTAATCAAATCGTAGTTCCGGCATCTGCTTTAAGCGGTACCACCCGCATGCGAATCCGTTCGAAACGATTAACCGCCGTAACCGCCGCCGAAGCCTGTGAATTTATAGGCAGCGCCCGTGGTGAAGTGGAAGATTATGCCATTACGATTGCCGAACAAACAATGAACACTTCCGATTTCGACAAAACATCCGTGCGACTATATCCAAATCCAACGCAAGGAACCGTGACATTTGAAGCTGCTGAAAACATCAAAAAAATTACGTTTTACAATGCATTAGGTCAGATCATTACTGTTCAGACTTCTAACACCGCAGACCTATCGGCATTTGGAAACGGGATTTATACCGCCAGAATTGAATTTGAAAACGGTCGGACTACAACTCAAAAGATCATCAAAAAATAACCCGTATGAAAAGCCACTATTTATTTTTACTCCTAATCAGTACCTTTACGTATGCTCAACATTGGGAAAACGATTTTGAAAACGGCAAAAAAAATGCCGTAGCCGAAAACAAAAATATCGTACTCGTTTTCTCCGGTTCCGACTGGTGTGCACCTTGTATCAAACTCGACAAAACCATCTGGAGTTCGGAAGAATTTAAAACCGAAGCGAATAAAAACTGGATCCTTGTAAAAGCCGATTTTCCAAAAAAGAAAACCAACAGTCTATCGGAAAACCAAAAGAACCAAAACAATCATCTGGCCGAACAATACAATAAGGAAGGCCATTTTCCACTAGTGGTTATATTAGACAAAAACGGAAAAGTATTAGGCAAAACCGGATATAAAAACATCAGCCCTACGGCTTATATCGAATTATTACACACTTTAGAAAAGAAAATATGAAACGCTTTCTCCTGATCGCATTCCTAACAAGCAGTATCGCCCTTAACGCACAAGTAGCGCACAAAAGGGTGGTTAAACTAATGGGAAGCCGTTTTGACATCACGATAGTGGCAAAAGATATTCCCACAGCGAATGCTTATATCGACACCGCTGTGGCCGAAATCACCCGTATCGAAAACCTCATTTCGGAATGGATGCCACAAACGCAGGTATCGGAAATCAACCGGAATGCCGGAATCCGTCCGGTTGTCGTAGATCAGGAGCTTTTTGATCTGACACAACGCGCGATTGGTTTTTCCAAACTAACCGATGGTGCTTTTGATATCAGCTTTGCCGCCGCCGATAAAATCTGGAAATACGACGGTAGTATGACCGTATTGCCTTCGCCGGAAGACGTAAAAGAATCCGTAAAAAAGATTGGCTACCAAAATATCATCCTCGACAAAGAACACCGTACGATTTTCCTGAAATTACCGGGAATGAAAATCGGTTTCGGATCGATCGGGAAAGGCTATGCCGCCGATAAAACCAAGGAGCTTATGATGGAAAAAGGCGTCGTAGCCGGAATCATCAATGCATCTGGCGATATGAACACCTGGGGAAAACAACCGGATGGCAAAGAATGGACCATCGGGATTACCAATCCAAAAAACAAAGCACGCGTTTTTGCAGTTTTCCCACTAACCGACGGTGCGGTAGTTACCTCCGGTAGTTATGAAAAATATATTGAAATCGATAAAAAACGATATTCTCATATTATTGATCCCCGAACAGGCTATCCGGCCAGCGGCTTATCGAGTGTTACGGTTTTTGCCAAAAGCGCCGAAATGGCCAATGGTATCTCGACCTCCGTTATGGTGCTCGGCCAGGAAGTTGGCATGGACCTCATCAACCAGATTCCTCAGATCAGCGCGGTTATTGTAACCGACAGCGGCAAAATTTTCTACTCCAAAAACATTGATCATAAAAAATTAAAAAAGACCAACTAAATGAAACCCGCATTACTCCTTTTAGGGTGTTTTCTCCTTTTTTCCTGTAACTCCGTAAAAGAATACGAAAAACAAAACATTAACGATCCCGATATGAAACTATCGGCGCGATCGTCGGAACGCTATGAGACCAATTTTCAAATTTACCGCGAAGGTGCTTCGGGCGCCAATGGCGGCAAAACAGGAGGAGGCTGTGGCTGCAATTAAACCATGAAAAAATTACTTTTTTATACCGGTCTTTTCTGTTGCTCTGTTGTAAGTGCTCAGGAAGACGAAAACGCTACGTCCTATAAGAAACGGGTACTCGAATCAACCGAGATCGAATTTTTAGGAAGTTACTACCAACAGGATGGAAAACACTCGGCTGTTGGCGGTGGTGTTGGAACCGAAAAATTAAAAGATTACACCTCCAATATCGTATTGACCATCCCGTTGAATGACGACGATGTGTTAACCATCGATGCCGGTTTTTCGGCCTATACGTCGGCTTCGTCCAGTAACATCAACCCGTTTGTAACCGACGGATCGTATACAACCACAACGAACAACAATAACAATACCGGAGCATCCCGAGGTATGAATCCAACCGGACTTTACAGCAAAGATGACGACGATTATTATACTACTACCACTACTCCGGCGCCCTATGGAAGCCCGTGGGTAGAATCGACAGGAGCTTCCCGCAAGGATGTTTTAAAAACATTGTCGGCCAGTTATAGTCATAGTTCGGACAATCGAAATACAATCTGGAATATTAACAGTAGTGTTTCCAAAGAATACGACTACCAATCGTTTGGAGTAGGCGCTGGTGTTGCCAAATTGTTTAACGACAAAAACACCGAAATCAGCGTAAAAGCCAGTGCTTATTTTGACAAATGGGATGCGATTTATCCGACCGAACTGCACGAATATGCCCTTTACGGACTGAATTTTCAAGGTTTCGGTTATTTCCAGGGTGTGACGATTTTGGACGAATACGGACAACAATCGACCAATTATTTACCGAAAGCCTTTCAGGAATTTTCCAATGAAAACCGGAATTCGTATTCCTTTTCGTTAGGATTATCGCAAGTATTGACCAAACGTTTACAAGTTTCCTTATTTATGGACGTCTTGTATCAGGAAGGCTTACTATCGACACCGTACCATCGTATTTATTTTGCCGACAAAGCCAACTACTATATTGGTCAGCCGCGTTATATCCCGATTTACGACAAACCCGGGAACATCGGTGTATTCCGTTTATCGGATGATGTAGAACGCCTACCGGGAACGCGCTTTAAAATTCCGGTTGGCGCGCGGATGAACTATTATATCAACGAACAATTTGTTGTGCGCAGTTATTACCGTTTTTATGCCGACGATTGGGGATTGTCTGCCCATACTGCCAGTATCGAAATTCCGTATCGTATTTCGGAACATTTTACCCTTTTGCCCATGTATCGTTTTTACACCCAAAAAGGTGTCCGCTATTTCGCACCCTTTGAAAAACATTATTCCTACGAGCGCTATTATACATCCGATTATGACCTTTCGTCCTTCGACAGTCATCAGTATGGTTTCGGATTGAGTTATACCGATCTGCTTACCAACACGCGTATTCTGCATTTCGGTCTGAAAAATATCGATTTGCGCTACCAACGTTACGAAAGAAGTGATGCTTTAAAAGCGGATATCATCAGCCTCGGAATCAAATTTGTCCAGTAAATAATTATTGATCAATAAACAATTATATTTTAATTTTTAACCTTAATCCATTATGAGTAAAAAACTATTTTTAATGCTAACCCTGGTCCTTACGATCGTATTCATTGGCTGTAATAAAGACGAGGATACCGTTATATTACAGAGCAACCCTGTAATCGGAACCTGGAAATTAGTAGAGGAATACAGCAACAACCAGCTGGTAACCTTAAACAACTGTAACCTACAGGAAACCTATATTTTCGGGGAACAACAATTTACCCATGAAATGTATTCGAACGGTGGTCGTTTTGACGATTCGACGTTTCAAAAAGGTGGTGATGACGACGATGACGATGATCACAGCGGAGGAAGCAACGATGACGACGACGACGATGACGATCACGGGCCGGTAAATCCAAACCCTGGAAACGGTGGCGGAACAACCGATGACGATGACGACGATGATCACGGTGGAAACGGTGGTACCGGAACGTGTGTATTATCGGAAACGGTAATCGGTTACTGGACAAACCCAGGTAACAACCTGTACAGCCTAACGAGTTCGAATGCGATCGATACCAAAAACATTATTTTCACCGACAATGGTAACAAGTTTTACTATGAAACTGCCGTAAACGTAAACGGTATTTCGGTGACTAAAAAATATGTGTTCAAAAGACAGTAATCCGGAATTTTTAGTCTCTCAAGAAAAGGGCCGTCTTTATATAAAGACGGCCCTTTTTAATAGCTCGTCAACAATTGTATAAAAATTACAATACTTAAACAACAATCCTATGTCTAAAACAGTCAAATTAATCTGAGTTTTCCGATCCTTAAATAAATTGCTCCTGCATAAACTTAATTTTTATTTACGATGAATAAAATAATACACTTTTTTGTTATTACTCTCATTTTCGTTTTTAATACCGCAATGGCTCAGGAGCAAGCGATTTATTTTAATGAAGATTTTCAGGGTTTATCCGTTTCTCAAAACAGTACTTCTGCCGGTACATTACCACAGGGATGGACTGTTTATGATCCACTTCATTCGACTGTTGCAATAGATGTAACAAGAACAGACGGTATCAACCAGTTTATAACGATTAATAATCCGGTTTCAAAATGTGGTATTGAGACACCGGAGCTATCGATTAAAGAAAATACAAAACTGAAATTTAAGATTGCTACCACCGATCCGTATAACATGATCGTGAAAATAAGAATCGTGAAAGAGGTCGAAAAAAAAGTAATTGCCCATTATTATGGTGATATTTTGACAGCAAATCATTCCGGTAATTTGGATGCCTCCTATGAAAAAGAAGTAGAAATGTCGGCATATGCAGGTCAAAACCTAAAACTACAATTTGAAATCTTTCCTCAGGGTAATGCCGTTAATTCAGCTACAACGGTATTTTTGGATGATATACAATTAGTTCGAGAAAATACGACCTCTACCGGTGAAGTTACCTATTATACTGAGGACTTTCAAAGTTTTACTATTCCTTATGATGAAAATACGACAACCAAGACAGCGGATTTACCACAGGGATGGCATCGCGGTAACGGCAATATAAACATCGAACGTGGCCGGGGTGATAATCAATTTCTTGCTCTATTGAGTTTTTCACCGAAAAAAGGTTTCTCTGTAAACATGCCGGATTTATTAATTAGAGAAAATACAACCTTAAAATTTAGAGTTGCACTCGTTAGCAGAATTACCAGTCGAAATATTGGAACATTAAAAATTAAAAAAATAAATGGCTCCGAAGAAGAAGTTATTCAGGAGTTTAATCTTAGTGATATTCAAAAAGGTTATTTTTCAGGAGGTTCCGGTATCCGATACGAAAAGAAAATAGACCTATCTGCCTATGCCGGTCAACAACTGAAACTTCGATTCGAATTAAAAACGATAAAGCTTCATTTAAAAATGTGTTTGGACAATATCGAATTGGTACAAAAAACGACCTCATCGAATCAATCAGAAGGTGATATTTATCAGAATGAAGATTTTCAAAACATATCGGTTGCGCCACAAGGGACTTCAAACCAGTTTCCTCAAGGATGGGATAATAATCCGGGAAGTGCAATAGCACGATTTGACGACATCAATAATTTTATTCTTCTCGAAAGTTCGGAAACCTATAAAACCTCCAGCGTTGCAACTCCGGAACAACAGATTGAAGAAAATACAAAACTGAGATTCAAGATCACCGCTAATAAAAGTAATAACGACAACCTGGAATTATCAACATTCAAAGTCCGCATAACAAAACGTGAAAATGAGGCAGATGCAAGAGCGGTTACGGACTCTGGGAAGGTCATTGCTACTTATACACTGGTTACTATTATTTCCGACGGAGATACCGACTTTAATGGAGAATTTAGTCCCAACCATGAAATCGAAATAGATTTGTCTGCCTATAAGGGCCAAACGTTACGGTTTACTTTCGAAATGGCGACCGATAAAGCGAATCTCAAATTATTTTTAGACGATATTAAACTGGTCAGAGAACGTGTCAAAACATTATCGCTAAAAGACCCGGCAAAAGAAATGAGAAATCTTACATTATACCCAAATCCGGCTGAAAATTATATCACAGTCCATTTGAATGGAAATACCATAAAAGAAAGCCGTTTTTATACTACCGATGGTCGTATGATAAAAACAACCGGCAAAACGGAATCTATTTGGATAGGAGATCTGCCAAAAGGAATCTATTCGATTCAAATTATTGCCGATTCTGGAAATCGTTATATGGCTAAAATCGTCAAAAAATAAAAAATAAAAAGGCTTTTCATTGAAAAGCCTTTTTATTTTTAACGGTCTGCTCTTTCTAAAATGGACATTTAAATTTTAAGCAATACGCTGATGCAGTTGTTTAAAATAGTCAAATGCCTTTACCAGTCGGCTGCCATACCAGGAAAACATTTCCCCATCCACAAAAACGGTTTTGGCGTGATGCGTAAAACGTCCGATTTCAAAAGCGTGTTCGTCTTTAAACGGATACGGTTCGGACGAAAGGAAAACCAGATCCGGATCGCCTTCCAGTCGGATTTTTTTCAATTCCACTTCCGGATAACGTCCTTTAGTATCGTAGATATTTTTAAAGTGATTTAGTTTTAGTAATTCGTTGATAAAATTGTCCGATCCTGCGGCCATATATGGATCCCGCCAGATAAAATAAGCCACTTTCTTTTCGGGTTTATCCGCTATAAAACGTTTAAAATCCTCATAGGCATAACGCGTCTTATCGATCCATTTTTGGGCATCGGTACGTTTGTTAAACAACTGACCAAAGTCGGCGATCATTTGCAGGTTATCTTCTATTGTAATAATATTCGTCACCCATACCGGGCAAATTTTAGACAATTCAGCTACAATCTCCGCCGTATTTTCTTCCTTATTCGCGATAATAATATCCGGAGCCAACAGGCGTATTTTTTCGTAATGCACCTTTTTCGTTCCGCCAATAATTTTTTTGGTCGATTTAAGATGGTACGGATGAATACAAAACTTGGTTATCCCGACGAGTTGTTCCTCCAATCCCAAGTCAAAAAGTAATTCCGTTTGCGACGGTACCAACGAGACAATTCGTACCGGTGTTTGTTCGAACGTATGCAACGTTCCCATTTGATCTGTAAGCGATTTCATTTTACAAAAATACAAAAAGCCGTATCTTAGTAGGTAAAATCAGAACAGAATGAAACGGATTTTATACACCCTACTCGCAATTCTGGCTTGCCACACACTTTTCGCTCAGAAATTACAACCCGGCTTTGACAAATCGGAATACACCGAACTACTCTACGCCTATTCCCGTTGGAGCGACAGTACCCATTATAAAGGAATTCCCGAAAGCACCCGTTTTAAAAGAACCTATCGATCGGAAGAAATGGGATTGGTAAACCGTTGGGAATTGTATGAAGATCCGTATGGTATTAATGTGATCAGCATTCGCGGAACCACGCCGAGTGAAGTCAGCTGGCTGGCCAATTTTTATGCGGCGATGATTCCCGCCAAAGGGAAATTACAATTAAACGATTCCACAACATTCGAATACCATTTTGCCGACGATCCGCGGGCTGCTGTTCACGTGGGCTGGAGCGTTGCCAGTGCTTTTCTGATTCAGGATATTATTCCGATCATATGGCAACAGTATACAAAAGGCATCCGCGATTTTATCATTTTCGGCCATAGTCAGGGTGGCGGCATCAGTTACCTCATCACGGCACAACTGTTATATTATCAGAAAACCGGCGTACTCCCGGCGGATCTCCATTTTAAAACCTATTGTAGCGCTGCGCCCAAACCGGGAAACCTGCCTTTTGCTTACGAATATGAAGCCTCGCGACAAATCGGATGGTCACAAACGGTTGTCAATGCAGCTGACTGGGTTCCGGAAGTTCCGGTATCGATTCAGACACTAACCGATTTTAACGTCACTAATCCGTTTAAAAATGCCAAAAGCATGATTCGGAAACAAAAGTTCCCAACCAACCTCGCGTTAAAACACATTTACAATCAACTGACGAAGCACAATAAAAAAGCGATGCGACGTTACCAAAAATACCTTGGTAAGGTCGCATCGAAATTCGTTGTAAAAACATTAGTCGGTTTTAAAGCACCAGACTATTTTGAATCCAATTATTATGTTCGTACCGGTACGACAACCGTTTTATATCCCGACCGTTTGTATTACACCCAATATCCGGACAGTGATACCAATGTTTTTGTACATCATTCAATACAATCCTATCTGTATCTGACCGATAAATTACAGGAGTAATAATTAGCGATTAGCGAGAATGGCTTGCATTTCCTGTTGGATTTTCAAGGCTTCGGCTCTTGCTTTATCGGCAAAATCGATTCCTGAAGACGCATAAATAATCCCACGTGAGGAGTTGATCAACAAACCAACAGTAGCGTTCATTCCATAACGGCAAACCTCCGAAAGACTTCCGCCCTGCGCGCCTACTCCGGGAACCAGTAAAAAGCTATCTGGAATAATCTTTCGTATTTCCGAAAAGTACTCCGCCTTGGTTGCCCCCACCACATACATCAGGTTCTCACTATTTTTCCAGGTTTTAGAAGTCGCGATCACTTTTTTATACAACTCTTCTCCGTTCACCTCCAAGGTCTGAAAATCGAAAGCCCCTTCATTGGAAGTCAGCGCCAACATAATGGTATGTTTGTTTTCGAAAGCTAAAAAAGGCTCCACACTGTCTTTCCCCATATAAGGTGCCACCGTCACACTATCGAAATCCAGATCTTCCAAAAATGCTTTGGCATACATGGACGATGTATTTCCGATATCACCGCGTTTCGCATCGGCAATGGTAAAGATATCCGGGTATTTTTCGTTGATATAGCGGATCGTTTTTTCCAGTGATTTCCACCCTTTAATCCCGTAAGCCTCATAAAAAGCCGTATTGGGTTTGTAGGAAACCGCCAGATCGTGCGTCGCATCAATGATTCGTTTATTAAATTCAAAAATCGGATCTTCATATTGCAGCAGATGCTCCGGAATTTTTGTCAGATCGACATCCAGACCTACGCAAAGGAAAGACTGTTTTTGTTGGATTTGTTGCAGTAATTGTTGTGTTGTCAAGAGTTGTGTATTTAGTTGTTAGTTTAAAAAAAATGCCACACTAAGATTCCTTTTGTGTGACATTTGATTTATTTCGGGTATTTTGATCATTAAAATACGTCGCTTTCTTTTAATTTTTCGGTATTGCTCACCAGCTGTAATTCTTCGATTACTTTCTGGATATTTCCGTTCATAACACCATCCAGATCGTAAAGCGTTAGTCCGATTCTGTGATCCGTAACACGTCCTTGCGGATAGTTATAGGTACGGATCTTTGCCGAACGGTCACCACTACTTACCTGTGAGTTACGTTTTTTAGCATCTTCTTCCTGTTTTTTCGCCAATTCCATTTCGTACAAACGGGAACGTAAAACGGTTAATGCTTTATCTTTATTTTTGTGCTGTGATTTTTCGTCCTGACATTGTGCTACCAATCCGGTTGGTATGTGCGTCATACGCACAGCCGATTTGGTTGTATTTACCGATTGTCCCCCAGGTCCTGACGAACAGAAAAAGTCGATACGTACGTCGTTCATGTCGATATGTACGTCAAACTCTTCCGCTTCCGGCAATACCATAACAGTAGCCGCAGAGGTGTGTACACGTCCTTGGGTTTCCGTTTGCGGAACACGTTGCACACGGTGAACACCGGCTTCGAATTTCAACGTTCCATAAACGTCTTCTCCGGTTACTTCAAAAATAACCTCTTTGAATCCACCGGAAGTACCTTCGTTCAAGTCAACCACAGAAGTTCTCCATCCTTTGTTTTCGCAGTATTTGGTATACATACGGAACAAATCACCGGCAAAGATACTCGCTTCGTCACCACCAGTACCGGCACGGATTTCCACCATTACGTTTTTAGCATCTTCCGGATCTTTCGGGATCAATAAGAATTTGATTTCCTCTTCCAATTGCGGCAAACGCTCTTTGGCTTCATCCAATTGCAATTTGGCCATATCGACCATTTCCGGATCCGATCCATCGGCAATAATTTCGTTGGCTTCTTTGATATTTCCGTCAAGATTTACATACTCATCGCGTTTTTCAACCAATGCTTTTAAATCTTTGTATTCTTTATTCAATTGTACATAACGCTTCTGATCGGCAATAACATCCGGCTGGATAATTAAGTCCGAGATCTCATCAAAGCGTTGTTTTACTATCTGAAGTCTGTCTAACATTTTGTTTTTCCTTTGTTTGGAGTGCAAAATTACAAAAAAATCCGTTTAGTTGTATCGTTCACAACCCTTAGAATTTTTCTTAAATTTGGTTTTAAAAGGATAGTACCATGGAAAATTTCGATTGGACGCAGTTTACACTGCGTATTGCAATAAATACTACGCTTTCAAACCTTTACGATGCCTGGACCAAAGCTTCCGAGCTGGAAAAATGGTTTCTCAGTCAGGCCGATAGTTTTGAAGCCGACGGTACCCTAATTCCTAAAAATCAAAGCATCCAACAGGACTATCGCTATGAATGGAACTGGTACCTTTATCCCGATGTGGAAATGGGTACGTTTACCCAAGCCAATGGTAAAGATTTCCTACAATTTACTTTTGCCGGTCAATGTCTGGTCGATATCCAACTTACCGAACACGACAGTTACGTGTTGGTTGAACTCACACAAAAAAACATTCCGACCGACGATTCATCGAAAAAAAATATCCGATTGGGATGCCACGATGGTTGGTCGTTTTATCTGGTCAATCTGAAATCGGTTTATGAAGGCGGATTGGATTTACGGAACAAGAACACCGCTTTAAAACCGATGCTAAATAATTAAAAAAGGGCTGTCGCATGAACTGCCCCCAAAAAGTTAGACACTATTTGGGGGCATTTTTATGGAAAGAAAAGTCAAGTACAATTATGAATTTAAACTTCAGTGTGTAGAAGAAGTATTAAATAAACACCGCTCAAAAGGCTCCGTTGCTATGGAAAATGGAATTAGTCCAACTCATCTTGGCAGATGGCTA
>Ga0206119_100130_pt1 | contig 57704 bp, 61 predicted proteins | sample 3A50Ametagenome_FD_148608 | JGI IMG/M metagenome (GOLD analysis project Ga0206119, IMG submission 148608) | Enriched microbial communities from leaf-cutter ant dump, University of Wisconsin, Madison, United States - 3A50A | ecosystem: Environmental > Terrestrial > Nest > Insects nest > Nest dump...
CTTCTCAAAGCTCAAGCAATTCCGCCGCGTCGCAACGCGGTTCGAGAAAACCGCAAAGCACTATCTCGCCGTCGTCACCATCGCCGCAACAATTCTATGGCTCAGATAAGTGTCCACACTTCCTAGCCCACGGTTGCCGCCGCCGGACGGTAAACCTATGTTCGCCGCACCAGCCAGGAGAGAAAACATGCGTTATCTGCACACCATGGTCCGCGTCACCGATATCGACCAGTCGCTCGACTTCTATTGCAACAAGCTCGGGTTGAAGGAGGTGCGGCGCTTCGAGAACGAGCAGGGCCGCTTCACGCTGATCTTCCTGGCAGCGCCCGAGGACGAGCACAGCGGCGTGACGGAGAAGGCGCCGCTGGTCGAACTGACCTACAACTGGGACCCCGAAGAGTACAAGGGCGGGCGCAATTTCGGCCATCTCGCCTATGAGGTGGACGACATCTACGCCACCTGCCAGCGCCTGATGGACAACGGCGTCACCATCAACCGGCCGCCGCGCGACGGCAACATGGCCTTCATCAAGTCGCCCGACGGCATCTCGATCGAACTGCTGCAGAAAGGCCCTGCGAAGGAAAAGGCCGAGCCTTGGGCCTCGATGGCGAATACCGGAAACTGGTAAAACGCCCGCCGCCGACCTACCTCCGGCTGGAGTGAACGCCCAGCCGGAGAATTCCATGCCCGCCAGCCACGCAGACGTCGCCACCGAACATGCCAGCCGTTATCTGCAGCAGTTATGCAAGCACTGGGCACACCGGTTTCCCGTCGCGTTCGATCCGGACCACGGCGAGATCGACCTGCCGGCCGGACGCGCGGTGATGGACGCCGACGCTTCCGCCCTGCATATCGCGGTGACGACCCAGGACGCCGGCTCGCTGGAGCGTCTGGAGACGGTCGTCGCCGACCACATCAAGCGCTTCGCCTTCCGCGAGGCGCTTGCCTTCGACTGGAAGCGCGACCCGGACGTTTAAGGGCGGCGCGTTACTTTCCGGCGCCTTCCGCCATCTCCAGCAGCGCAAGAACCGTGCGCCAGTTGCGCGCGGTGCACGGCACCTTGAGCGTTCGCGGGAGAGGCCCACGAATTCGGATTTGCCCAGCCCGTTCGGCGCCTTCAGGTAAAAGGCGTCGCCGCGCACCGTGAACTCTTCCGGTCCCTTGCATTTGTCGGAGAGCCGTTTTGTCTCTTCGTCGGTCGGCTCGCGCTCCAGCACGAACAGGTGGAGCTTCTTCGGCTCGTCCGCCAGGTCCGGATAGGGATTGGCACCGACCATGCCGCGCAGCCAGTCCGCGTCGCGCACCATGATGCGCGAGTGAAAACCCCATCTGGCCTCGAAGGCCTTCTCGATGTCCTTCGCCAGCGTATCGGCTTCGCCCTTGGCGGAGCGGAAGACGACGTTGCCGCTCTGCACGTAGCTTTCCACGCCGGTAAAGCCGAGAGCCTCGAAGAACGCGCGCAGATCCGCCATCTTCACGATGCGGTTGCCGCCGACATTGATGCCGGAGAACAGGGCGAGGAAGGTGGGAGAACCGGACGTCATACGATGAAGTTCGCCAGCGTCTCGTTATCGGTGATGTCCTGATACTGGACGCCGTGCGCTTCGAAACCGGCGGTTAGCCGGTCGAAATTGCGCCGTTCCTTCGTCTCGATGCCGATCAGCACCGATCCGAAATTGCGCGCCGACTTCTTGAGATACTCGAAGCGGGCAATGTCGTCGTCCGGCCCCAGTATCTCGAGGAAATCGCGCAGCGCGCCGGGCCGCTGGGGAAAGCGGATGATGAAATATTTCTTCAGCCCCTCGAAGCGCAGCGCTCTCTCCTTCACGTCCGGCAGCCGCTCGAAATCGAAATTGCCGCCCGAAACGACGCACACCACGGTCTTGCCCCTAATCTCCTTCTTCGGGAAATCCTTGAGCGCGTCGATCGCCAGCGCACCGGCCGGCTCCAGCACCACGCCCTCGACGTTCAGCATCTCGATCATGGTGGCGCAGAGCCGGTTTTCCGGGACCAGCCGCACCGATTCGGCGGGAAAATCCTTGAGGTAGCGGAACGGTTCGCGGCCGATCTCGGCCACCGCCGCGCCATCGACGAAATTGTCCACTCCAGCGAGTTTCACACGCCGGCCGGCAGCCAGGCTCTCCTTCAGGCTCGGCGCACCGCCCGGTTCGCAGAAGAAAAACCGCGTTCCGGCGTCGCCGGCGGACAGATAGCGGGTCACGCCGGCCGCCAATCCGCCGCCGCCCACCGGCAGCATGACGATGTCGGGTTGGCTTCCGTCCGGCATCTGCCCGGCGATTTCCAGGGCGACCGTCGCCTGGCCTTCGATGATGTCCTTGTGATCGAAGGGCGGCACCATCTCTCCGCCGCTTTCGGCAGCGAAGTCGATCGCGGCGCGGTAGCATTCGTCGAAGAAGTCCCCCACCAGCCTGATCTCGACGAACTCGCCGCCGAACAGGCGCGTCTTGTCGATCTTCTGCTGCGGCGTCGTCACCGGCATGAAGACGACGCCTTTCCTGCCGAAATGCCGGCATACATAGGCGAAGCCCTGCGCATGATTGCCGGCGGAGGCGCAGACGAAAAGTTCCGCCGGCTTGCCTGTAGCGAGCGCCTTGCGGAAGAAATTGAAGGCGCCGCGGATCTTGTAGGAACGGACCGGCGTCAGGTCCTCGCGTTTCAGGAGAACGCGCGCGCCGAACTTGCGCGACAGATAGGGGTTTTCCTGAAGCGGCGTTTCGGGGAAAAGCGCGCGCACCGCCGCTGCGGCACCGGCGACCCGGTCGGCGAATGTGGTCATGGCGGCGTGTCCCCTGCTGCGAAGTCCGCCCGTTCCTGACGCCATTTCGGCTTTCGTGCAACAGTCATGGCACAAGCAGCGCGCCGCCCTCCGCATTCTCCCGGCCCGGACTTACTTTGGCCGCACTTGCCCTGTCGGGAGAGTTTTCGATGACAAATGGCAAAGGCCCGCCTTCGGATCGGTGTCCGAGGGCCTGTTCGGTTGAGCTTCCCGCGTGCGTGCAAAGACTTTCCTTGTTCTGGTGATGGCACTGGTTCTGGTCGGCTGCGGCGGCCGCCAGACAGAGGAACTGCTCGGCAGCGCCATGGTGACCGCGTCGATCGATCAGATTTCCGGCAACCACGCCATCTTCGTCGCCACCACACGCAAGCGCGCCGGCAGCCTGAACAAGGTGTTCGACGGCGAGCGCTCGGCGACGCTGAGCTATGCGCGCGTCAACGTCACCGTTCCCAAAATTCACCAGACGGGGCAGATCGAGCGCAAGCGGCGCGGCGCCTCAGACGATCCGTCCAAATATTTCATGGCGTCGGAGGTGGTCGGGCTCGACAGCGCGCAGAAATTCCAAGCGACCATCAACAAGGATCTCGCCGCGCGCGGTGGCCGCGCGCTGGTGTTCGTGCACGGCTACAACACCGGCTTCGACGACGCCGTCTATCGGCTGACGCAGATCGTGCACGATTCCGGCTATCCGGGCACGCCGGTGCTTTTTTCCTGGGCGTCGGGCGCCAGCACCACCAGCTACGTCTACGACAAGGAGAGCGCCGCCGCGGCGCGCGACCAGCTCGAAGCGACGCTCAAGCTGCTGGCGCAATCGGGCGCGCGGCGCATCGACATCGTGGCGCATTCGATGGGAACATGGGTGACGATGGAGGCGCTGCGCCAGCTCGCCATCGAAGGCGACCGCGACCTCAACGGCAAGCTCGGCGACGTGGTGCTCGCTTCGCCCGATATCGACGTGGACGTGTTCAAGAGCCAGATGAGCCGCTACGGCAAGCCGGACAAGCCGTTCATCGTGCTGCTTTCCGACGACGACCGGGCGCTGCGGATTTCCGGCTTGCTCGCCGGCTCGCAGCCGCGTGTCGGCGACTACAAGAATGCCGCCAAGGACCTGTCCACCTACGGCGTCACCGTGGTCGATCTCTCCAGCGCCAAAGCGTCGGACAGCTTCAATCACACCAAATTCGCCGACAATCCCGAACTCGTCAAACTGCTCGGAAAGCGGCTGCGCGAAGACGACGGCTACGCCTCCGACCGCGACGTGACCGACCGCATCAACATGATCAACCAGCAGATCAAGGCCGGGCTGCTGTAGGCGGCTGCGCGGCAATCGGTCGAACGGAAATGCTGGACCCCGCGCCCTTGCCGCTTTAAGCGGGAGGGGGCGTAGTCCGAGGCCGGTATCAACAATGGCGTCAATTCCCCGCATCCTGGCTTTCGTCGCCGTCGCGCTCATGATCGCGAGTTGCGGCACCTCGCCAAGCCACGATCTCCTGAACAAGGTCGCCATCGATGCGCCGGCATCCGCGATCGCCGCAACGCACGAGATATTCGTCGCCACCACGCGGCAACGGGCGGACAAGGACCCGCGTCAGGTGTTCGACGGCGACCGCTCGCTCGATACCGACTTCGCGCGCGTGGACATGACGGTTCCAGCCATTCACAAGGTCGGTAACATCGAGCGCGCCAAGGGCCGCGCGCCGAGCGATCCGGCCAAGGATTTTTCGGCAAGGCGCGTCACCTTCTATCGCGACGCCGGCGTCTTCGAGAAAGCGATCAGCGCCAACATCTCCAAGCGTGGCGACAGGGTGCTCGTCTTCGTGCACGGTTTCAACAACGGCTTCGACGACGGCGTCTACCGGGTGACGCAGATCGCCCACGACACCAAATATCCGGGCACGCCGGTGCTGTTTTCCTGGGCCTCGGCCGGCAAGATAACGGGCTATGTCTACGACAAGGAAAGCGCCAACGCCGCCCGCGACGATCTGGAAGCGACGCTCAAGATGCTGGCGCACACGAAAGCCAGGAGCATCGACATCATCGCCCATTCGATGGGCACATGGGTGACAATGGAGGCCCTGCGCCAGCTCGCCATCGAGAACAACCGCGACCTCAACGGCAAGCTCGGCTACGTCATCCTCGCCTCGCCGGACATCGACGTGGACGTGTTCAAGAAGCAGATGATCCGCTACGGCAAGCCCGACAGGCCGTTCACGGTTCTCCTGTCCGGCGACGACCGGGCGCTGCAACTGTCCTCGATCATCTCGGGCTCGAAGCCGCGCGTCGGCGACTACGGCGATGCAGCCGACCTCGCCAAATACGGCGTCGTCGTCGCGGACCTGACCGCCGCGAAGGGCAGCGACAGGCTGAACCACGCCAAGTTTGCGGACAATCCCTTCCTGGTGCAACTGATCGGCGAACGGCTGGCGGTGCCGGCTGGCCTCGCCTCCGCGCCGATCGACGCCGAGCCGATCGACACGCTCGGAAAAGGCATCGGCCAGACAGTGGGGTCGGCGGCCGAGATCGTCATCACAACGCCGTTCAAGGTGCTGAGGGTGGTGACGGGCGGGGAGTGAGAAGTCGCCTTCAGTTCGTCATCCCGAATTCGCTTTCGAGCAAAGCGAGAAAGGATATCCGGGATCCATCCCGGAATATCACCAGGATCACGGAGTGGATCCCGGCTCGCGGTCGCTTCGCTCCCTTGGCCGGGATGAAGTGGCCCTCTACACGAAGACTTCCACCCGCTCGAACGTTCGCACGTCCACCAGGCCGACATCCGAAATCCGGAGCTCGGGAATCACCACCAGCGCCAGCAGCGAATGCTGCATGTAGGCGTTGTTGAGCGTGCAGCCCATACGGCGCATCGCCTCGACCAGCCTGCCGGCCTTTTCAGCGACTACTTCGGCGCGCTCGTCCGACATCAGGCCGGCGACCGGCATCTCGACCAGGGCCAGTTCCCTGCCCTTCGAGAACAGCACCACGCCGCCGCCTGTCTCGGCGAGGCGATTGGCGGCCAGTGCCATGTCCTGCTTGTTCGTGCCGACGACGATGATGTGATGGCTGTCATGCGCGACCGACGAGGCGATGGCGCAGTCCTCGCGGTAGCCGAAGCCGGAAACGAAGGCATTGGTGACGCCGCCGGTGCCGCGATGCCGCTCGACCAGCGCGATCTGACAGACATCGTTGGCGCGATCCATCGCCACCAGCCCGTCCTCGACCGAAAGATCGGCCTCCAGTGCCCTGGTCGGCGCCTGGTTCTCGATTACGCCGATGACGCGCACGCGGACCTCGTTGGCGCCGGAAGGCGCTTCGATATCAAAATCTTGCGCTGAAAGCCTCCTGCCGAGATTCACCGTATTCTTCGCTTCCGGCGGGTACGGATAGGCCGGAATGTCGATGGCCAGCCGCCCCTTCTCGGCCACCAGTCGCCCGCGCGCGTAGACGGCGTCGATCGCCATTCCCGGCAGGTCGGAGACGATCAGGAAATCCGCCTGCCTGCCCGGCGCGATCGAGCCGATCTCGCGTTCCAGCCTGAAATGCTGGGCGGTGTTGAGCGTCGCCATCTGGATCGCGGTCACCGGCTTCAGCCCTTGAGCGATCGCATGACGCACCACACGGTCCATATGCCCTTCGTTGACGAGCGTGCCCGAATGACTGTCGTCGGTGCACAGGATGAAGTTGCGCGGATCGATACCGCTTTCGGTGACCGCCTTGACCTGCTCGGCGACATCGTACCAGGCCGAGCCCAGCCGCAGCATCGCCTTCATGCCCTGGCGCACGCGCGCGATGGCGTCCCCGGCGCGGGTCCCCTCGTGGTCGTCCTCCGGTCCGCCGGCGACGTAGCCGTGGAACGGCAGGCCGAGATCGGGCGAGGCGTAGTGGCCGCCGACGGTCCTGCCGGCGCGCATCGTCGCCGCGATCTCGCCCGCCATCACCGGATCGTTGGCGGCGACGCCGGGGAAATTCATCACCTCCCCCAGGCCGACGATGTTCTCCCACGTCATCGCCTCCTCGACATCGGCGACGGTGAGCTGCGCTCCAGCGTTCTCCAGCCCCGGCGCGGAGGGCACGCAGGACGGCATCTGCACATGGACGTTGACGGGCATGGCGAGCGCTTCGTCGTGCATCAGGCGAACGCCCGGAAGCCCCAGCACATTGGCGATCTCGTGCGGATCGATGAACATGGAAGTCGTGCCGTGCGGAATGACGGCGCGGCAAAACTCGGTGACGGTCACCATGCCGCTCTCGACATGCATATGCGCGTCGCACAGGCCCGGCACGAGATAGCGCCCGCCGGCATCGATCACTTCGGTTCCCTCCCCGACGGCATGCGAGGCGTCCGAACCACAATAGGCGAAGCGCCCGCCGACGACGGCGATGTCGGTGCCTTCGACGATCTCGCCCGAATGGACGTTGACCCAGCGGCCGTTGCGCACCACGAGATCGGCCGGCCTGCGGCCGGTCGCGACATCCACCAGTTCCGTCGCCATCTCGGACCACGGCCTCGGCTTGGGTGCGGGACGTTGCGGCATCGTACAGACTCCATTTTCGCGGACTGTGCCAAGGAAGCAGCCCTTTGACCAGTTGGCGCGATACCGCTGCACGACGTCGACCGCAATCCTTGTGGCCGACCATAGCGCCGGCTTGCAAAACGCGGACCGGCGTGATGCTCTACCGAAATGCTTCGATTAGCCTTGGCCCTGCTTCTCGGTCTTGCCGTCACCGGCTGCGCGGCGGACAAGCGCTTTACGCTGAAGCCACCGTCCCACATACCCAAATGGGCCGACCAGTCACCGCCGGGTCTGTGACATCAACCTTAACGCATAAGGTTAAGCGACTGTTTACGTCGCGCTCTCTCGCCTCACGCGCTATGCAGGCTGCGGGGGCGCGGAGCATTCGCCGGCGCAGGACATCGGGTTCAGAGGGGGATGCCCTGCCCGCAGTTTCGCGCTCCCGCCTGCGAACAACAGCGAGCCCAGGCGAACCACACTGTCCGCCGAGCGCCGTATGATCGGGGGAGCGGTTCCCGCCCGCCGACCCTTGCGTCTTGACGCGTGCGACGCGACGGCTGAAAAGGCTGCCAGTGCGGACGTGGTGGAACCGGTAGACACAAGGGACTTAAAATCCCTCGGGCTTGCCCGTGCGGGTTCGATCCCCGCCGTCCGCACCATCGCACCCTTCGTCATCATGATCCGCTGGCCTGCCGAAAAAGGCACGCTGGCCGCACTGGCATAGCTGGAAATCCGTCGCTACATAACCGCGACCGATCCCATCCGGAGCCTTCCATGACAGCCGCGCTTTTCCAGCCCATCACCCTCGACGGCCTGACATTTCCGAACCGCATCGCGGTCGCGCCGATGTGCCAGTATTCGGCCGACGACGGTTCGGCAACCGACTGGCATCTGCAGCAATGGATGGGCTACGCGATGTCGGGCGCCGGCATGGTAACCGTCGAGATGACCGACGTGGAGCGGCACGGCCGCATCAGCCACGGCTGCCTCGGCCTCTATTCCGATCATAACGAAGCCGCTGCCAAGCGCGCATTGGACGCGGCGCGGCGCGTTGCGCCGGCCGGTACGAAATTCGGCACACAGCTTGCCCATGCCGGCCGCAAGGCGTCATGCCAGTTTCCCTGGGAAGGCGGCGGGCCGCTCAGGGCGGACCAGGACCCGTGGCAGACGGTGTCGGCCTCCGCCATTCCCTATGACGAGGGATGGCACACGCCCCGCGCGCTGGAAGAGGACGAAATCCGCCGGCTGATCGACCGTTTCGCAGAGGCGGCTCGGCGGGCGGAACGCGCCGGCTTCGATTTCATCGAACTGCACGCCGCGCATGGCTACCTGATCTTCCAGTTCCTGTCGCCGCTGTCCAACCGACGCACCGACCGCTGGGGCGGCAGCCTGGAAAACCGCATGCGCTTCGCCGTCGAGATCGCCCGTGCGGTGAAAAAAGCCGCACCTGGGCTGATGCTCGGCGCCCGGCTCTCGGTCAAGGAATGGGTGGACGGCGGGTTCGACGTGGACGAGGCGGTCGAGGTCGCGAAGGCGCTGAAAAAGGAAGGGGTCGCCTATATCTGCGCCTCCTCCGGCGGCAATTCGCCCTACCAGAAGCTGCCGTCCGGTCCCGGCTACCAGGTCGATCTGGCCGAAGCGATCCGTAAGGGCGCGGACATCCCTACCCGCGCGGTCGGGCTGATCACCGATCCGCAGCAGGCCGAAGCCGTGCTCGCCGAAGGCCGCGCCGACATGGTGGCGCTGGCGCGCGCCTTCCTGGCCGATCCGCGCTGGGGCTGGCGCGCGGCGGCGGCGCTCGGTGCGCCGATCCATGCGGCGCCGCAGTTGGCGCGCTCCGTCACCACGATGGAGCACTGGGAAAAAGCCGGCTGACCCGTGCCGGCATCGACGCCCAGTATGGAAGAGGCGCAACCATTCCGGCCTCTTCGCGTTGGGCGGCCATGATGGACACAAAACCTTTCAAGACGCCGGTCGTGGTCGAACTCGGCCATGTCGGCAAATTCCGCCGAATCGCCAGCACGCAGGAGGCTGCCGAATGTCTGATGACGGTGTGGCCGCTCAATCGCGGGCCGAGACATCGCCTCGCGGTTGAAACCTGCCTCGAAGTACTGGAAGGTAGCGGCTCGACGGCCGATGCGCACCATGCCCTCGTCGAGGCGGCGCGCGAATCCGACGTGCTTGTCAGCGACGACAGGCTTCACTGAACAGTTCGAACCGCACTGGAGACATCGATGGCGACGCTGACCTACAATATCGTCGAGCATGACGGAGGCTGGGCCTACAAGGTCGGAGGGACCTTTTCCGAAACGTTTTCGACACACGCGGAAGCGTTGCGCGCCGCACAGATCGCTTCGTCCGAACAGCAGGTCGCCGGCGCGACCGACGGCATCCAGTACGAGGATGCACAGGGCAAGTGGCACCAGGAACTCGCCGACGGCCGCGACCGGCCGCAGACGGAGATTTCCGACGACGCCAAGGACTGATCCGGTCCGTCGACCTGAGGTGGGAATCGCGAAGGGGAGCGGCCGTGCCGCTCCCCTTCGATCGTTTATAGCGCCTGCGTCCGCGGCGTTTGCGGTCAGCCGTGCAGCTTCGCGGCGATCTCGGCCACGCGCTTGCCCTGGAACTTCGCGCCTTCCAGTTCCTGCGCCGAAGGCTGGCGCGAGCCGTCGCCGTCCGACGTCGTGGTCATGCCGTAGGGCGCGCCGCCGCGCACCACATCGTTGCCCATCTGGCCCTGATAGGCATAGGACAGCGGAACGATGATCATGCCGTGGTGCTGCAGCGACGCCTGCGTCGAGATCAGCGCCAGTTCGGCGCCGCCGTGCTGGGTCGCGGTCGAGACCATGACCGAGCCCACCTTGTTCAGCAGGGCGCCCTTCGCCCACAGGGGACCGGTCTGGTCGAGGAAATTCTTCATCTGCGAGGCGATCGCGCCATAGCGGGTGGCCGCGCCGATGATGATGGCGTCGTAGTTCTCAAGTTCCGCGGGCGTGGCGATCTCGGCTTCCTGATCGAGCTTGTAATGCGACACCTTGGCGACCGCTTCCGGCACGAGTTCCGGAACCCGCTTGATGGCCACGTCGGCTCCAGCCTCGCGCGCGCCTTCCGCGGCCGCCTTGGCCATCTGCTCCATGTGACCGAAGCTCGAATAATAGAGAACAAGCACTTTCGCCATTGCCGTCATCCTTGCTGCAAATCCGTCGACGCCGTCTTGCGCCGCCCGCTCTATGTAACCGGCAGATCGTTCAATGGAAGACGATGATGTGAGCACGGATTGTTCACGATTCGGCACCATACGAGGGAGATTCACCGGTGGTCCGGGCAACCGGCCCGGCAACCGGCTCTCCGGCGAAGGCACGCTTTGCGAGGCGCCGGATGAAGGCGACGACGCGCTGCGGCTCGACGAAGTGCGGCATGTGGCCCATACCCTCGACCACCTCGAAATCAAGGTTTTCGATCCGTCCGGTCATCGGCATGCCATGCTCGGCGAAGGCAACGATAGGATCGGCCGTGCCGAACATCAGGGCGGCCGCCATGTCTATCTCGCCATAGCGCGCCTCGATGCGCCCGAGGTCGAGCGGAATGGCGGTGAAATCGGTGGCGCTCGCGTAAAAGTGAGAGGGTCGCAACCCCAGCCAGCCGCCGCCTTCGACCAGATAGTCGGCCGTCGGCTTTTGCGGGCTGAACAGATAGGCCAGCGTCGCCTCGGCATATTGGTAGGAGCGCGGCACCGCGATTGTGTTGGCGACGACCCATCTCACCAGTTTGGAAGGAATGTAGAGCGGCCTGAATTCAGGCCGCAGTTCCGTCTCCAGATGGGTGAGCGGCGATAGCAGCGCGATGCCCGAGATCGCGTCCGGGTGTTCGACGGCCAAAGCAAGCGCGATCGCGCCGCCGAGCGAGTGTCCGACGATCAGGGGTTGCTCCAGGCCAAGTTTCTCGACGAAGCGCCGAATGACAGCAGCCTGTTCCGACAGGGCGCCGGTGGCGCCGCGCACGCGGGTGGAATAACCGGATCCCGGCCGGTCCAGCGCAATCAGCCGATAGCCGGGACCGAAGCGATCGAAGATCGGGCCGGTGAAATGATGAAGCTGCGCGCCGAGCCCGTGCACGAATACGATCGGCCTGCCCTCGCCCCGCTCGACATAACGGATCCGGTTGCCGTCCACCTCGACGAACCGGCCGACCGGAGGACATTTCCTTTCCGCCTCGGCGGCAAGGCGGTGCGTTTCGAACACAGGACGGGCGACGATCAGGACGGCGCCAATCAGGATCGCCGCCAGCATCCATAGCATGATGGAACCCAAACCGGTGCTCCCAAAACGTTCGCCGCAGCTTAACCGGCATTGTCATAGAGACAACGCCGGACCCGGACCCGGCCATCGTTCCGGCGTTGCCCCGGTCACGTCAGCGCGGTATTGACGGCGATACCTCCGGAGTTCTCCCCATGCCTGACATCATCACCGCCGCCATGTTGGTCATCGGCGACGAAATCCTTTCCGGCCGTACCAAGGACAAGAATATCGGCCATCTGGCCGACATCATGACCGCCATCGGCATCGACCTGAAGGAGGTCCGCATCGTTCCGGACGAAGAGGACGAGATCGCCGCGGCGCTCAACGCCGTGCGCGCCCGCTATACCTATGTCTTCACCACCGGCGGCATCGGCCCCACGCACGACGACATCACCGCCGATTCGGTCGCCAAAGCCTTCGGCGTTCCGTGCGAATACGACGCCAAGGCCTACGCCATGCTGGAGGAAAGCTACGCCAAGCGCAGCATCGAGTTCACCGAGGCGCGCAAGCGCATGGCGCGCATGCCGCGCGGCGCCGATCATATCGACAACCCGGTCTCCATCGCGCCGGGCTTCCGCATGGGCAATGTTCACGTCATGGCCGGCGTGCCGTCGATCTTCCAGGCCATGCTCGACAATGTCGTGCCCACCTTGAAGACCGGAACGAAGATGCTGTCGGCATCGGTCGAATGCCCGCTCGGCGAAGGTGTCATCGGCGGGCCGCTGGCCGAAATCCAGAAGCGGCACCCGGACACCATCATCGGCTCCTATCCCAAATATGGCGACGGCAAGTTCTGGACCGAGCTCGTCGTGCGCGCGCGCTCCGCCGAGGTGCTGGAAGCAGCCCGCGCCGAGGTCGAGGCAATGGTCGCCGAACTCGCAAAGGCCGGTTGAGCGGGAACTGCGACACCGGAAAAGACGTTTCCGGGCGGCGGTCCGTGCTATGATGCCGACATGCGATCAATGAGGGAGAGAGCCATGCCGTTCAAGACCATCGTCGCCATCCTTCAGAACGAACGCGACGCGGCGCGCGTGCTGGATTGCGCGCTGCCGCTGGCCCGGCAATTCGAAGCGCATCTGATCGGTGTGCACGCGGAAGCGATGCCGGTGCCCTACACCTCCGCCAGCGGCTTTCCGGACACCGAATTCCTGCAGGTTTCGGCCGACCTCAACAAGGAGCGGGCCGGCAAGCTGAAGGCCGAGTTCACGCAGCGGACCGAAGGATCGGGCCTGTCGCTGGAATGGCGCAGCCTCGAGACATTCTCCGGCGACAGCGCGATCTCCGCCCTGTCGAGCGTGCGCGCGGCCGATCTCGTCGTCGCCGGCCAGGGCGAGGAAGGCGGCGATTCCACCGCCGATATCGGTGCGCTGGTCTATGACGCCGGGCGGCCGGTTCTCGTCGTGCCCCATTCAGGGCCGATGGTGACGAGCTTCAACCGCATCCTCATCGCCTGGAACGGCAGCCGCGAGGCTGCAAGGGCCGCCTTCGACGCCCTGCCCTTCATCGTCCAGGCCGAGTTGACCGAAATCCTCATCATCGATCCGCCGGAAGACCTGGACGGCAGCGTCGACGCCGGCAGCGAGATCGCGGCCAGCCTGTCGCGCCATGGGGCCAACGTCACGGTGGCGGCTGTGAAATCGGGCGGCGCCTCCATGGAGGACGTGATCCAGGACCATCTGAGCGCGACCGGCGCGGACCTTCTGGTGCTCGGCGCCTACAGCCACTCCTGGCTGCGCCGCCTGATCTTCGGCGGCGTCACCCGCTCGGTGCTGCGTGCCGGCGCGGTGGCGGCGTTCCTGTCGCGCTAGCCGCACCAGGATCGGGAGGCGCATCCAGCGCCATCTCTGGCTTGGCGCGTGCCGGCAACTGGTCTCTTGCGCAGCGCCGTCGGCATATCTACTTTCGCTCCGTTCTCAGGGCGGGGTGAAATTCCCCACCGGCGGTATGCAGGCAGGTCCTGCGAGCCCGCGAGCGCCTTCCCGATGACGAAACAGGCTCGGGAAGGGTCAGCAGATCAGGTGCGATGCCTGGGCCGACGGTTACAGTCCGGATGAAAGAGAACGCGCGGGTTTTCTTGGCGTCGCAAGGCGCATGGTCCCTGCTCGTTATCGCCTTGGGTGACGTGTCCGTTACGAGAAAGGTGATACCGATGACACACACCCGCTACGCCTTCATCAAAGCCGGCTGGCATGCCGACATCGTCGACCGGGCGCTCGACGGCTTCCTCGAACTCATTCCCCGCGAGCAGGTCGACGTGTTCGACGTGCCCGGCGCCTTCGAAATGCCGCTGCTGGCACGCGATCTCGCCGCCTCTGGCCGATACGGCGCTGTCGCGGCGGCCGCCTTCGTGGTCGATGGCGGCATTTATCGACACGATTTCGTCGCGCAGGCGGTGGTTGACGGCCTGATGCGGGCCGGCATGGACACCGGCGTGCCGGTCCTGTCGGTGTCGCTCACGCCGCACCACTACCAGGAGACCGAGCATCACACGCGCATTTTTCGCGAGCACTTCATTCAGAAGGGTCGCGAGGCGGCACAGGCTGCGCTGACGATCGGCAGGACGAGGGCCATGCTGGCGGCGGCATAGCAACGGTCACGCGAACCCATTCCCTCCGCTCCGGCATCGCGCCGCCCCTGTATCGCGCCGGGGCGGGAGGGAAAACGCCACGGTGTGGAAATACCGCTCGCCGTCGGCGCGCCATCTTGCCAAACATGGCGGTTTCCGGCTAATTCCGCGCGCATTCCAATCGAGAGCGCGCGGCTGGCGCGCCTGCGGGGTGCGTCCATGTCCCTTCCCGAAAAGGCTTTTCCCGTCTCCTGGGACCAGTTCCACCGCGACGCGCGCGCGCTGGCGTGGCGGCTGTCGGGAGTCAACGGGCCGTGGCGGGCGATCGTGTGCATCACGCGGGGCGGGCTGGTGCCGGCCGCCATCATCTCGCGCGAACTCGGCATCAGGGTGATCGAGACCGTCTCGGTGGCGTCCTATCACGACTACACAAGCCAGGGGCAGATGCAGGTCCTGAAGGAGATTTCCCCTGCCCTGCTCACCGACGAAGGCGCCGGCATCCTCATCGTTGACGACCTGACCGACACCGGCAAGACCGCCGGCGTGGTGCGCGCCATGCTGCCGAAGGCGCATTTCGCCACCGTCTACGCCAAGCCCAAGGGCCGGCCGCTGGTCGACACCTTCGTGACCGAGGTGAGCCAGGACACCTGGATCTATTTCCCCTGGGACATGGGCTTCACCTACCAGAAGCCGATCGCTGACGACCACGCCGGCTGATCCGCTTTTTCCTGCCGGCAGCGGCTGTCGCAAAAACGAGATGCTCATCGCCTATGCTGTGGAGCGCAGGCGATTCGTGCAATTTTTTACTTTTTTTGCATATAATTGCAGCTACGATTCGTAAGACGGCAAATTATTTTGGGCTGGGCGGCTCGCATGCGGGAACCTCAGACATACAGGCGGCAGGAAGGACAGACCCCGATGGCCGAGCGGGTGCGAAAACTGTTCGGCTCGGTTCCGTGCCGGTTACAGGTCGCCGCCCTGCCCTGGCGCATGAACGGATCGGACGTCGAGATCCTGCTGATCACCAGCCGCGACACCGGGCGATGGGTGCTGCCGAAGGGCTGGCCGGAAGCGCGCGAACCGCTCAGCGAGGCCGCCGCCCGCGAGGCTGTCGAGGAAGCCGGACTGACCGGCACCGTCTCCCACGTCGAGGCCGGGCGCTACTTCTACGCCAAGGGGTTGCCTTCCGGCGAGGAAGTGCCGTGCGAGGTGCTGGTGTTTCCGCTCAAGGTCGACGCGGTAGCCGACAAATGGAAAGAACGGCGCGAACGCGAGCGGCGATGGGTGAGCGCGCGGGAAGCCGCGGGTCTGGTCAAGGAACCGGATCTCAGCCAGATCATCGCCCGTTTCTCGGTCGATCCGGCAATGTTCGCGGCTTAAAGTATGTCGCCCCAAAGTGCGCGGCGGTTGTGGGGCAACGACATGCGGAAAAACAAAGGCTTACAGAACGACATATGAATGCGGTCAAACGCATCGTGCTGTAGGCAAGGTCCGGCCGCGCGCGGTCGGGGCGAATGAATTCCATCCCCGTTATCCACACAAGCGACACACAATATGTTGGGGTCACAAATTCGATAAAAACGACTCCTTGACGAGCCGGGGCGAGTCGCTTTTTATTGGCCATGCGCCCTTGTTGAGGACGTGACCGGAAAGTTCAGAGGCCGGTCTCTTTTCAAGATTTCCATGCGTTTTCCCGCATTTTCGCTTGGTTACAAGGCCGGCGAGAGCGTGGGGATTTTTGCCTTGGCGATAGCGAAGAGGAGAATTGTCGAACGGGAATAAATTGTCTGTTAACACTATATTTAGTGTTTGCGGATACGTTCGACACCATATAAGGTAATTCGGCTTCGGCATGATGCCGAATGCAGTTTTCAGTTTCGAGGACCGCCGGGTCCCTGCCCCTCCGCAAAGGCGATGGAACGCCGACGAATCAGGGCATGAGAGCCGGCATGAACGGAGGATCGGATGGGCCTTGGCGCATCCGATGAACGGCGGACCTGCGCCTTGCGATGCGGAAGACGGGAAATCCGCCGCAAAAGGCGCTATATATAGACAAAGGGACAGGACGATGCGCATCGAGCGGCACTTCACCAAGGCGGGGCAGTCTCCCTATGCGGAGATCGAATTCCGCAAGGCCATTTCGGAGATCAAGAATCCCGACGGGTCGGTGGTGTTCCGCCTGGCCGATATCGACGTTCCGACGCAGTTCTCCCAGGTCGCCACCGATGTGCTGGCGCAAAAGTATTTCCGTAAGGCCGGCGTGCCCGCGCGGCTGAAGAAGATCGAGGAGAACGCTGTTCCCTCCTTCCTGTGGCGTTCTGTGGCCGACGAGGCTGAATTGGCAAAACTGCCGGAGGACGAGCGGTACGGTTCGGAGACCGATGCCCGCCAGGTCTTCACCCGTCTCGCCGGCACCTGGACCTACTGGGGCTGGAAGGGCGGCTATTTCAAGTCGGAGGACGATGCGCAGGCCTTCATGGACGAGTTGTCCTACATGCTTGCCACCCAGCGCGTGGCTCCCAACTCGCCGCAATGGTTCAACACCGGCCTCCACTGGGCCTATGGCATCGACGGTCCCGGTCAGGGCCATTTCTACGTCGATCCGTTCACCGGCAAGCTGACCAAGTCGAAATCCGCCTACGAGCATCCGCAGCCGCATGCCTGCTTCATCCAGTCCGTCGGCGACGACCTCGTCAATGAGGGCGGCATCATGGATCTGTGGGTGCGCGAGGCGCGCCTGTTCAAATACGGCTCCGGCACCGGCTCCAACTTCTCGCACCTGCGCGGCGAAGGCGAGCGGCTTTCGGGCGGCGGCAAGTCGTCCGGCCTGATGAGCTTCCTGAAGATCGGCGACCGCGCCGCCGGCGCCATCAAGTCGGGCGGCACGACGCGCCGCGCCGCCAAGATGGTCATTGTCGACGCCGACCACCCCGACATCGAGGCCTTCATCGACTGGAAGGTGAAGGAAGAGCAGAAGGTCGCCTCGCTGGTGACCGGCTCCAAGATCGTCAAGAAGCATCTCGACGCCATCATGAAAGCCTGCGTGAACTGCGAGGCCGACAATGGCGAGTGCTTCGACCCCAACAGGAACCCGGCGCTGAAGCGAGCCGTCAAGGACGCCAAGAAGGACGCCGTGCCGGAGAACTACGTGCAGCGCGTCATCCAGTTCGCGCGGCAGGGCTACACGTCCATCCAGTTCTCGACCTACGACACCGACTGGGACTCGGAGGCCTATCTGACGGTTTCGGGCCAGAACTCGAACAATTCCGTCTCGCTCAAGGACGACTTCCTGCGCGCGGTGGAGAATGACGAAGCGTGGAAGCTTATCCGCCGCATAGACGGAAAAGTTCACAAAGAGATTCCGGCACGCGAGCTGTGGGAAAAGATCGGCTACGCCGCCTGGGCATCGGCCGATCCCGGCCTGCACTTCAACACGACGATGAACGACTGGCACACCTGCGCGGCGGCCGGCGCCATCCGCGCGTCCAACCCGTGTTCGGAATACATGTTCCTCGACGACACGGCCTGCAACCTGGCATCGATCAACCTGCTGCCCTACCGCAACGCGGACGGCGATTTCGACATCGCCGCCTACGAGCACTCGGTGCGCCTGTGGACCATGGTGCTCGAAATCTCGGTGATGATGGCGCAGTTCCCGTCGAAGGAAATCGCCAAGCTCTCCTACGACTACCGCACGCTCGGCCTCGGCTACGCCAATATCGGCGGATTGCTGATGACCTCCGGCATCCCCTACGATTCGGACGAGGGCCGCGCCATCTGCGCTGCACTCACCGCCATCATGACCGGCACGGCCTACGCCACCTCGGCCGAGATGGCCGCCGAGCTCGGTGCCTTCCCGGACTATGACCGCAACGCCGACAACATGCTGCGCGTCATGCGCAACCACCGCCGCGCCGCCCATGGCGACAAGGACGGTTACGAGAAGCTGTCGGTCAACCCGGTGCCTCTCGTCCATGCCGACCTGAAGCAGGCGGCGCTCGGCGAGCACGCCAAGGCCGCCTGGGACCGTGCCATCGAGCTCGGCGAGGAGCACGGCTACCGCAACGCGCAGGCCACCGTCATCGCGCCGACCGGCACGATCGGCCTGGTCATGGACTGCGACACCACCGGCATCGAGCCCGACTTCGCGCTTGTAAAATTCAAGAAGCTGGCCGGCGGCGGCTATTTCAAGATCATCAACGCCGCGGTGCCGGAGGCGCTGCGCACGCTGGGCTATTCGGAAAGCCAGATCGCCGAGATCGACGCCTATGCGGTCGGCCATGGCAATCTGAATCAGGCTCCGGGCGTAAACCCTTCCACGCTCAAAGCAAAAGGCTTCACCGACGAGAAGATCGCGGCGCTCAACGCCGCACTCAAATCGGCCTTCGACATCAAGTTCGTGTTCAACCAGTGGACGCTCGGCGCCGACTGGGTGAAGACGACGCTCGGCTTCACCGACGAGCAGCTCAACGACTTCTCCTTCGAGATGCTGCCGGCGCTCGGCTTCACCCGCAAAGAGATCGAAGCCGCCAACATCCATGTCTGCGGCGCCATGACCCTCGAGGGAGCGCCATTCCTGAAGGAAGAGCACTACCCGGTGTTCGACTGCGCCAACCCCTGCGGCAAGATCGGCAAGCGCTATCTTTCGGTGGAATCGCACATCCGCATGATGGCGGCGGCGCAGCCCTTCATCTCGGGCGCCATCTCGAAAACCATCAACATGCCGAACGAAGCGACGGTCGAGGATGCCAAGAGCGCCTACATGCTGTCCTGGAAGCTGGCGCTGAAGGCCAACGCGCTCTACCGCGACGGCTCCAAGCTGTCGCAGCCGCTCAATGCCTCGCTGATCGCCGACGAGGAGGATGACGAGGACGACACCCTCGAGACGCTGGCCGCAGCACCCGCCGCCGCCAGGGCGGTGCAGGTGACGGAGAAGATTATCGAGCGCATCGTCGAAAAGGTGGTGCGCGATCGCGAGAAGCTGCCGAACCGCCGCAAGGGCTACACCCAGAAAGCGGTCATCGGCGGGCATAAGGTCTATCTGCGCACCGGCGAGTTCGACGACGGACGGCTCGGCGAGATCTTCATCGACATGCATAAGGAGGGCGCCGCTTTCCGCGCGATGATGAACAACTTCGCCATCGCCATCTCGCTCGGCCTGCAATACGGCGTGCCGCTGGAGGAGTATGTCGAGGCCTTCACCTTCACCAAGTTCGAGCCGGCCGGCATGGTCATCGGCAACGACGCGATCAAGAACGCCACGTCGATCCTCGACTACGTGTTCCGCGAGCTTGCCGTGTCCTACCTGTCGCGCCACGACCTCGCCCATGTCGACCAGTCGGATCTCGACAAGACTTCGCTCGGCCGCGGCATTTCGGAAGGCAAGACGACGCCCTTCTCCAAGGGCCTCTATCGCGGCGCCTCGCCGGTGAAGCTGGTGTCGGGCGCCGGCGGAGAGCCCAAGGGCTTCGGCGGTCAGGCCGGATCGCCTTCCGCACCCCCTGCCCGCGCTGCGCCGACGGCCTTCGCCGGCTCCAACGTGCTGGCGCTGAAGCCGGCCTCCGACGACGCGCTCGCCTACAAGCGCGACTACGAGGAGCGGGCCAAGGAACTGGCGGAAGAGATCGCCGACGAGAACCTGCCCGACCTGTTCGAGAGCGAGGAACCGTCCGACACCACGGCGCTGTTCTCCGACAAGGCCCAGGCCGACGCCTCCGCCGCCAAGGCGCTCGCCGCCGAACGCCGCGCCAAGGCCGTGATGCAGGGCTACACCGGCAACATGTGCTCGGAGTGCCAGAATTTTACGATGGTACGGAACGGGACCTGCGAGAAGTGCGACACGTGCGGGAGCACGAGCGGGTGTAGTTAATCCATTTTCATAATGACGTCATGAATTAGAGGACAAGAGAATGGCTGAGCCCGGTTTGGAAAAATTTGGCAAGTTTGTTGAGTATCATCGCTGCGGTAAGCGTTGGTCCCAAAACCAGCTGGGGAAATTGGTCGGTGTCGGCAGTTCGTATATTACGAGTGTGGAAAGCGGGGAACTTTGGCCCGACGACCACGTCATGGACCAAATAGCGGAACTCTTCGGAGTTCCACACGAGTTCCTTTACGCTATGCTTGGCGAGAAGCCAGCAACCGCTGTCCAACCCGCAAGCCGAACCCTTTAACAATCTCGGCGGTCAGGAGAAACGATGAAATCGATTGACCGCTCGAATCCAGAAAAGCAAAACGAACTTGACATTGCGCGCCGTGCAATAAAGTTTCGCAAACACCTAGATATTACAGATAAAACCTATGTTGATATCATCGACATCCTTGAATTTCGTATAAAGGAATTTATACCTGAATTTAAACTGATGGTAAGGCGAGATATAGAGTTAAATAATACAGCTGAAACTCATGAAAACCCTCCTCGGATATTTGTTAGAGAAACTGTATACGACGCAGCCTGCGAAGGTGATCAAGAGTGCCGAAGAATACTCGCACATGAGCTGGCACACCTCATGTTACATTATGAGATTGAAGGACCGAAGCACCGGAGTATTGATGTTTATGAACCAGAATTTTATGGTATGAACTCTCTTGATAGTTCGGAAGATCAAGCTGATATATATGCGAGAAACTTCTTAGTTCCGCCTTTCCTTGCGTTTCAATATCGAAATGATATTTTAAAGCTATCTAGCTTAACAGGGACGCCGGTACATATTGCAAAAGCCGCAGCTACCATTTCACGGCGGCAAGAAATGCTAAAAATTCGCCAACCTCCTAGTCGCGTAAGCGTTAATTGTGCTAGACAAAATTACGAATGAATGGCCGAATTGTAACGGCACAAAACTTCGTCCAGCGCCTCTCATCCGTCTCGGCGTTGCACGCCGATCCACTTTCTCCCACAAGGGGGAAAAGGGAAGGCTGCGTTGCTATATCCGCCAATCGCCGACATTTGAGATGTGCCGAAGCGCCAACGTGAATTGCTCGCGCAGCCCTACCCCTCCATATCCTGCAGCGTGTTCTCGATCGCCGAGATATTCAGTTCAAGCGTGGCGACGCGTTGGAGGGTGCTTTGGCTTGGCAGGCCGCTCGTCTCGGCGGCGGCGGCCAGGAGCTTCTTTTGCTCGTCGCGCAGCAGCTGCGCGAGTCTTTCGAGTTTTTCCCGCATGTATACCCCTTAATTCCCGTCGCTGTCTAACCACGGACGACCGAAGGTGCAAGCGCGGCAAGCCGATCGAAAGGAGGAGCGCAGATGCGGCAACGACGCGCAGCACATGTCGTCATCGATTGTAGAGTTGGTCCACCTTGCGGTCCTGCCTCGCCTGCTCTCCAGACGACAGGTGGCGCTGGCGCATGACGCCGTACATGATCGCGGCGCCGAGGATGAACGCGCCGCCGACGGTGGCGAAAAGCCAGAGATAATCGGCCATGGAAGCCTCCTTGCTCCCTGAGGAACAAGGGGCGAGCCGGAAAGTTCCCGTTCGCAAGCAGGGTCGAAGACGTGGCGGCGTCTCAGGCCCGTTTTACGAGAATCGGAGCCGTCCGGGTGCCGGATCGCGCCTCTCGCTCGAACGTCCTAGTCGGAGTCGCGCGATGCGTCGTCGGTGACCTGCACAAGCTGGTCCGCCTTGAACCCGGCGTGCTGCGGCGACCAGACGTCGTCGTTGCGGTTGAACCAATGGCACAGGACCGAGCCCGAAGCGGCGCCGGTTTCGGCCACCGTCATCCGAGGCCCGCCGGACCTGAGCTTGACCACGTCACCGATCTTGAAGGTGTTCGCCATCGTTTCCTCCCTCAACCTCTTTGGTGAGGGTATGCTCATAAAACCGAGGCGGCAAGCCGGATGGCGTGGCTGGACTAGTCATCGTCGGGATTGTCGACCTCACAGCCGATACCGTGGCATCCCTGGTAATTGCCTTTGGTATCGAAGTTCGGATTGCCGTCCCTGTCGTAGCTCGGCCTCGGGTCGATATAGCTGTCGTCCCTTTGACGGCGCGCTTTCTTGCGTTCCTTGTCGCGCCGTTCCTGCGCGTGCATGCGGTCCAGATAGCGCTGCTCGTCGTCCGCGCGCCGCGTGTTCTGCTCCATCATGCAATCGGCGAATGCGTCGGTTTTGGGCCGGTAGCCGTAAGACGAACACGTGTCCCGGTCCATCGCGCGCTGTTCCTTGCTGCTGACGCAGCCGGCCACCGCCAGCGGCACAAGCGCGACCAGCACATATCTCATCCTGAAATTCGGCATGCTGTTCCTCCGCATCACTGTGCCGGCACCGGGCAGGCAAGATCGCCTTCCTGGCAGTTCAGATACGCCTTCAACTGTTTCGTGCGTTGCGTCGTCAGTTCCGCCTTGCAGGAAGCGACAACCAGCGGGGCGGCCGAGCCGCCGTCCTCGCCGCTGGACTGGAAGGTGCATTCGGCGTCGCGAAACGCGATCCATGCCCGCTGGGCCTTGACGAGTCGCGCCTTGCCGCCGGAATCGTCCGAGAGCCGGCTCTGTACCTGCCTGAAAGCGGCGTTGAGCGCCTTGTCCGCCTTCTGGAAATCGGCGCCCGGATCGCTGTCCGCAAGCGCGGAGGCAGCCAACAATGGTAGTGCGGTAAAGGCCATGACCAGTCTGCGCATTCGTTTCACCCCTCAATTGGAAACGACCGACGCTAACCGGCAGAGTATAAGTCTGACAATAAATCCATGGCAAACACGGTTACCATATGGTCTAGATTTGCGGATCAGGCGCACAGCCGGTGGCCGCTTGTCGGTTGCGGCGACTGACCGCCACAGAGCTACTTCACCACGCGTTTTTCCAGCTTGCGGGCAAGCGTGCGGCGGTGCAGGCCGAGACGGCGGGCGGTCTCGGAGATGTTGAAGCCTGTTTCCACCAGCGTCTCGTGGATACGTTCCCATTCCAGGTTCTTGATGGAGGTGGGGCGGCTGGAAAGCGGCACCGAGACGTCCCCCTCGGCGCGGCCGAAGGCGGTCTCGATGTCGTCGGTGTTGGCGGGCTTGGCGAGATAGTGGCAGGCGCCGAGCTTGATCGCCTCGACGGCCGTGGCGATCGAAGCGAAGCCGGTCAACACGACGATGCGCATGTCGGGATCGCGAGCCGCAAGCAGCTTTACGCATTCCAGCCCGGAACCGGTACCCAGTTTCAGGTCCACCACGGCGTAGTCGGGCGCGACCGTGTCCAGCGCCGCGACCAGCGCGTCCCCATCGGGGCACAGCACAACCTGATAGCCGCGTTTCTCGAAGGAGCGCTTCAGCGTGCGCGCAAAGGTGGCGTCGTCTTCGACGACGACCAGCGACCGCCCGGCCCTGGCGGAGCGGCCGATGCCGGGCACATTGCTCCCGGTCGCGGATCCATCAGGTGTCATGCTCGTCTCCATCGGTCAGCGCCGCCAAGGGCAGCGAAAGGGTGACGCGGGCTCCCTGCGGCCGGTTCTCGGCCGAAATATCTCCTCCCAGCTTGCGCAGCACATTCACGACAAGGAACAGGCCGAGACCTCCTCCCGGCTTGCCCTTGCTCGACATATAGGGCTGGCCGAGCGCGGCCAGAATAGCCTTGTCGAAGCCCGCACCCCGGTCCTCCACGGTAAATACCAACCGGTCGCCGCTCCGCGCCGCGATTGCGCCCAGCCAGTGGGGCGAGGCTTCGAGGGCGTTGTCGAGCACGTTGAAGATCACCTGCTTGATCGCGGTGTCGGACACCATCGGCGCATCGGGATTGAAGTCGTTTTCCCACGGCATCGCCAGCGGCTGGCGCGTGGTATTCCATTCCTCCATCAGCCCGTCGAGAAAGCTGCGCACGGTGGTGCGGATCGTGCCCTCGCCGCGGGCATTGCCGGACGACATCAGGATACCGGAAACGATGTGCTTGCAGCGCTGGATCTGCGCCTGCATCTCCTCCACGTCGGCCGCCATCTCGCGGTTTCGCTTGACCGCGCCCATATGGCGCCAGTCGGACAGGATGACAGAGATGGTGGAGAGCGGCGTGCCGAGCTCGTGCGCGGCGCCAGACGCCAGCAGGCCCATGCGCACGATATGGTCTTCCTCGGCCGAGCGCTGGCGCAAATCGGCGAGGAAGGCGTCGCGCTCGCGCAGATTGCGGTTGATGCGCGTCATGAACAGTACGATCAGCCCGGCCGCCAGCACGAAGCAGATGAACATGCCGCGGATATGCAGTTCGAGCAGATCGTCGCCGTGGCTGGGCACGGTGATCGGCTCGAAGACGTAGATCAGGAACACGAAGCACATGGACGCCGCCGCGACCAGGATCCAGGTGGAGCGCGTGGTAAGCAGCGCCGCGCCCAGCGTGATCTGCAGAAGGTAGAGCGACACGAAGGGATTGGCCGCTCCCCCGCTGTGGTAGAGCTGGATGGTCAGCGCCCCCATGTCGAAGACCAGCGCGATGAAGAGCTGCGAATTGGTGACCGGAGCGCGGCCGTGCAGCACCAGAAGGCTGAAGCCGTTCAGCGCGACGAGGAACAGCACCACAAGGCTCATCGGCACGAGCGGCAGCGCGATCCCGTACCAGTATTGCGTCAGCAGGATGGTCAGCACCTGTCCCGCCACGGCCAGCCATCGCAACTGGATGAGCAGGAGCAGGTTCTTGCGGTTGGTCGCGTCGGAATTGGACGCCGAGACTACGGCCGGCACCCTGTCCCCGACAGGCGATGCCATCACCGGCGTTCCGGATCCGGGCGGCTCTCTCTGGTCCATCACGCGTCCCGCCTGTCCGCACGCCCTTTGCCGAGGAACGGCCTGGCCAGCGCAAACAGGAGCATCGCCGCCAGCGAGAACCAGGTCAACGCATAGACCATATGCGCGTTGCGGAAATGGATGACGGTCAACCCGCCGCGCGGCCAGTCGCCGGTCGCATCGGCTGCGGAGGCGTCGGCGTCCACGAAGTATGGCGCCACGTCGCCCAGTCCGCGCCTTGCGGCGATCGCCGCGACATCGCGGGAATACCAGCGCTCGTTCGCGGGATCGTTGGAGCGCAGGAAACCGCCTTTAGGTTCGGTGATGCGCAGGAGACCGGTCAGGGTGGTTTCCGTGGCAGGTATCTCCCCTGCCCCGCTGAACGCGCCCTTCTTCTCCGGCAGGATGAACCCGCGATTGACCAGCACGACAAACCCGCGGTCCGTCAGCATTGGCGAAAGCACCCAGTAGCCGCCGCCGAGATCGGTCACCGCGCGCACCAGCGTGGCCGGCTTGTCGAGAAAGCGGCCGGTCAGCCGGACATGGCGGTATTCGTAGCCGGCAGCGTTCACGGCGGGCCATTCGTCAGGTCCGGGCGCATCGACCGCCGGCGCATGGACGCGGCTCTCGACGCGAGCGATCAGATCCAGTTTCCAGACCCGGCGCTCGAGTTGCCACACGCCGAGGGCGACGAAGACGGCGACACCGGCCAGTGCGAGCGAAGTGAGGAAAATGCGTGTCGCCGGCGCCCGAACGGATGCCGCGGCCACCTTGCCGCCTGCCTCCCCGCTTCCGGTCGTATCGTTCATGACGTGGGTACAGCCTGCGCCCGCCGACGGGCTCACGGCATCTCCCGCATGTGCTGCATCGACGGCATCATGTTGACGTTGAGGTGATACATGACCCACAGCGAGCCGGACAGGACGATGACCAGAACGACGATCGTGAAGATCAGGGCCAGCATCGACCAGCCGCCCTCCGAGGACGGGGTCATGTGCAGGAAGAAGATCATGTGCACGACGATCTGCACGCCCGCCAGCGCCATGATGACGAAGGCCGTGGCCTGCTTGTTGTCGATCGCCCCGGTCATCACCAGCCAGAACGGAACGGCGGTCAGGATCACCGACAGGACGAAACCGGTCAGGTAGCCTTTCAGCGAGCCGTGCCCGGTCGTCTCGGCATGAGCGTGGCCGTCGTGATCATGGTCGGCGTGGTCGTGGGCGCTCATCGCAGCATCCCCATCAGGTAGACGAAGGTGAAGACGCCGATCCAGATGATGTCGAGGAAGTGCCAGAACAGGCTGAGACACATCAGGCGGCGACGGTTGGCCGGGATCAGGCCCTTGCGCGCCACCTGCACCATCAGCGTGACCATCCAGACGATGCCCGAGGTGACGTGCAGGCCGTGCGTTCCGACCAGGGTGAAGAAGGACGACAGGAAGGCGCTGCGCTGCGGCGTCGCGCCCTCGGCGATCATGTGATGGAACTCGTAAAGCTCGATCGACAGGAAGGCGAGCCCGAACAGGCCGGTGACGGCGAGCCAGGCCTGCGTCGCCGCCACGCGGTCCCTGTTCATCGCCAGCATGGCGAAGCCGTAGGTGATCGACGACAGCAGCAGCATGGTGGTGTTGAGCGCCACCAGCGACAGGTCGAACAGGTCTTTCGGCGCGGGGCCGGCCGCGTAATTGCCGCCCAGCACGCCATAAGCGGCGAACAGCATCGCGAAGATGAGACAGTCGCTCATCAGGTAGATCCAGAAGCCGAGCATGGTCGACCCGCCTTCGGCGTGGTCGTGCTCGTCCTTCAGGTAGAAGACCGGCTCGTCACCGGCCGTTTTCGCCATCGATGCCATGCGGTATCAGCCCTGTGCGGCAAGGAGCTCGGTCCTCGCCGTTTCCGTTTGGTCGACTTCCGCTGCCGGAATGTGGAAATCGCGGTGATAGTTGAAGGTGTGGCCGATCGCGGTGGCCAGCAGCGCCACGAAGCCAAGTGCTGCGAGCCACCAGATGTACCAGATCAACGCGAAGCCGGTGACGACGCTCAAGCCGGCCAGGATGATACCGGCACCGGTGTTGCTCGGCATGTGGATCGGCCGGAAGCCGGACAAAGGCCGCTTGTAGCCGTGCTCCTTCATGTCCCACCAGGCGTCGTTGTCGCGCACCACCGGCGTGAAGGCGAAATTGTACTCCGGCGGCGGCGAGGAGGTCGACCATTCCAGCGTGCGTCCGTTCCAGGGGTCGCCGGTCGGGTCGGCGAGCGCCTCGCGATTGCGGATCGAGACGAAGATCTGGATCAGGAAGGCGGCGATGCCGAGCGCGATCAGCAACGCGCCGAAGGCCGCGATCTGGAACCATATCTGCAGCGAGGGATCGTCGAACACCCGCATGCGTCGCGTCACGCCCATCAGGCCGAGTATGTAGAGCGGCATGAAGGCGAGCCAGAAGCCGACGACCCAGCACCAGAACGAGACCTTGCCCCAGAAGGGCTGGAGCCTGAAGCCGAAGGCCTTGGGCCACCAGTAGGCGATCGCCGCGAACAGGCCGAACAGCACGCCGCCGATGATGACGTTATGGAAATGCGCCACGAGGAAGAGCGAATTGTGCAGCACGAAATCGGCCGGAGGCACCGCCAGCAGCACGCCGGTCATGCCGCCGACGACGAAGGTCAGCATGAAGGCCACCGTCCACATCATCGGCAGTTCGTAGCGGATGCGGCCGCGATACATGGTGAACAGCCAGTTGAACATCTTCGCGCCCGTCGGGATCGAGATGATCATGGTGGTGATGCCGAAGAAGGAGTTGACGCTAGCGCCCGAGCCCATCGTGAAGAAGTGATGCAGCCACACCAGATAAGACAGGATGGTGATGACCACGGTGGCGTAGACCATCGAGGTGTAGCCGAACAGGCGCTTGCCGGAGAAGGTTGAGGTGACCTCGGAATAGACGCCGAACAGCGGCAGGATCAGGATGTAGACTTCCGGGTGACCCCATATCCAGATGAGGTTCACATACATCATCGGATTGCCGCCGAAGTCGTTGGTGAAGAAGTTCGTGCCGACGTAGCGGTCGAGCGCCAGCAGCGCCAGCACGGCGGTCAGCACCGGGAAGGAGGCGACGATGAGCACGTTGGTGCACAACGACGTCCAGGTGAAGACGGGCATGCGCATCATGGTCATGCCCGGCGCGCGCATCTTGATGATCGTACAGATCAGGTTGATGCCCGAAAGCGTCGTCCCCACGCCGGCGATCTGCAACGCCCATATGTAATAATCGACGCCGACGTCGGGACTGTAGCCGATGTTGGAAAGCGGCGGATAGGCCAGCCAGCCGGTGCGGGCGAACTCGCCCACGAACAGCGACGTCATGACCAGTATGGCGCCGCCGACCGTCATCCAGAAGCTGAAATTGTTCAGGAACGGGAAGGACACGTCGCGCGCGCCGATCTGCAGCGGCACGACGAAGTTCATCAGACCGGTGACGAAGGGCATCGCCACGAAGAAGATCATGATGACGCCGTGCGCGGTGAACACCTGGTCGTAATGGTGCGCCGGCAGGTAGCCTTCCGAGCCGTTGAAGGCGATCGCCTGCTGCAAGCGCATCATGATGGCGTCGGAAAAGCCACGCAGCAGCATGACGAGGCCCAACACCATGTACATGATGCCGATCTTCTTGTGGTCGACGCTGGTGAACCACTCGCGCCACAGATAGCCCCAGACGCGGTAGTAGGTCAGCACGCCGACGAGGGCGATCCCGCCCAGCGCAACAACGGCGAACGTGGCGACGAGAATCGGCTCGTGGAAGGGAAAGGACTCCCAGGTAAGCCGGCCGAAAATGAATCTGGTGAGCGAGTCAGGCATCGGCCTTCCTTCAAAGTTCGCGTGGCGACGACCGGCCCGAAACGGGCTCGGTCTGCGCATGACGGTCCTGCGAGGTGCCGCCACCGGCGCGCGGCCGGATCAGGCCGAAGCCGCGAACGGGCGACAGGTCGCGCAGAAGAGGCTGCGACTGCGATGCGCTGGCCTCGCGGCCGGCGCGGGCGGCCGCAGCAGCCTCCTCGGCCGTGCAGATACCCGCCACATAGGACGGCCGTGGGCCGAAGACCGCGCCGCGGCGCGCATATTTGTCGTATTCCAGCGGCAACGTGTTGCGCACGCCCGCAAGCCCGAGACCGCCCTTCTCGTCGATCGACATCATCTCGCTCATGCACATCTTGCCGGGATCGACGCACATGTTGAGGATGGCGTTGTAGAGATCGGGATCGACCGAAGCGAACGTCCGGGCCGGAACGTTCTCGCTGGGCTTTTCAAGCTGGAGGTAGCGGGCTCGGTCCAGCGTCTCGCCGTCGGCCTTCGCGGCTGCCACCCATTTGTCGAAGTCCTCCGCCGACTGCCCGTGGAAGGCGAAGCGCATGCCGGAAAAGCCGGCGCCGCTGTAGTTGGCCGAGAAGCCCGTATAGGTGCCCGGATCGTTGATGACGGCGTGAAGCTTCGTCTCCATGCCGGGCATGGCGTAGATCTGCCCCGCGAGCGCGGGAATATAGAAGGAATTCATCACCGAGGACGAGGTGATGCGGAAGTCGATCGGCCGGTCGACCGGCGCGGCCAGCTCGTTCAGCGACGCGATCCCGTAGTCGGGATAGATGAACAGCCATTTCCAGTCGAGCGCCACGACCTCGACCGACAGTGGCTTCTGCTCCTGCGCGACGGGCTGGCCGGGCGCCAGGCGATCGATGCGCCGGTAAGGGTCGAGCAGATGCGTTCCCAACCAGGTCAGGGCGCCGAGGCAGATGATGATCATCAGGGGCGCTGCCCAGATGATCAGCTCGAGCTTCGTCGAATGGTCCCAGTCCGGTTCATAGGGCACAGCCGTGTTGGTGTGCCGGTAGCGCCAGGCAAACAGTGCCGTCAGCGCCATAACCGGGACGATGATGAGCAGCATCAGCAGAGTCGACACGACCAGGAGATCGCGCTGCTGCATGGCCACGTCCCCGGCCGGCGACAGGACGACGAGATTGCAACCGCCGAGCAATCCGGCCAGCGGCAACAGGAGCAGGGTTTTGAAACGTCTCATAACGCTGCCTTCGACAACTGAATCATCGGGCCGCCTTCCATATCGGGTTGCGGCATGAGCAGACGGCTACCGGGACGGCCGGATCGGCGACATTGGACAATTTGTCCAATGCCCCGCCTGGGCCGGTTTCGGCACAAGAGCGCAAGGCAAAGGTCATGCACCTTGGGGCCGCGCACCTGGGGGATGGTAATCATCGCCGTTGCGAATACAATATCAATCGAGCTGAAGCGGAACTGATGGCCAGCGTTTCGACCGCCAAAAACACAAGTCCAGCCCCTGGAGACGCCTCCGGGCTGGTCGGCTCGCATCACGGCAGGGTCAATCCGGGCGACATCGCCGTCGGCGTGATTATCGGCAGGACGTCGGAATTCTTCGATTTCTTCGTCTATGCGATCGCCTCGGTGATCGTGTTCCCGAAACTGGTGTTTCCGAACCACGAGCCCCTGGCGGGAACGCTCTACTCTTTCGCGATCTTCGCCCTCGCCTTCGTCGCCCGTCCCTTCGGAACCGTCATCTTCATGGCGGTCGATCGCGCCTATGGGCGCGGCTCGAAGCTGACGATCGCCCTGTTCCTTCTCGGAACGTCGACCGTCGCCATGGCCTTCCTGCCGGCTTACGACGATGTCGGCGCGATCTCGATCTGGCTGCTGGCGCTGACCCGCATCGGACAGGGGCTTGCGCTCGGCGGCACATGGGACGGCCTGCCTTCCCTGCTGGCGCTGAACGCGCCGCCGAACCGGCGCGGCTTCTATGCCATGATCCCGCAGCTCGGCGCGCCGATCGGCCTCATCGTGGCCAGCTCGCTGTTCGCCTTCTTCGTCGCCAACCTCTCGGCCGACGATTTCTTCTCGTGGGGCTGGCGCTATCCGTTCTTCGTCGCCTTCGCCATCAATGTGGTGGCGCTGTTCGCGCGCTTGCGCATCGTGGTCACGCCCGAATTCTCGAGACTGTTCGAGAGCGGCGACCTGCAGCCCACCCGCATCAAGGAAACCATCAGGGCGGAAGGCCGCAACGTGGTCGCCGGCGCCTTCGCGCCGCTGGCGAGCTTCGCCATGTTCCACATGGTCACCGTGTTTCCGCTGTCATGGGTGTTCCTTTTCACCGATGAAGGGCCGGAACGCTTCCTCATCATCGAGGCCGTCGCCGCCGTCTTCGGCGTCGGCGCCATCGTCGCGTCCGGGCTCGTCGCCGACCGCATCGGCCGACGCGCCCTGCTCGGCGGATCGGCGGTCGCCATCGCCGCCTTCAGCGGCTTCGCGCCGCAACTTCTCGATGCCGGCATCGTCGGCGAAAGCGCCTTCATGGTTGTCGGCTTCATCCTGCTCGGCCTGAGCTTCGGACAATCGTCGGGCGCGGTGGCGTCGAGCTTCTCGCGCGGGCATCGCTATACCGGCTCGGCCGTCACGTCCGACCTCGCATGGATGTTCGGAGCGGGCTTCGCGCCGCTGGCGGCGCTGCTGCTCGCCGGCAATTTCGGTCTGATCGCCGCCGGCGCCTACCTGCTGTCAGGCGCGATCTGCACGCTTCTGGCGCTGTGGGTCGCCCGCAACCGCCCCACTCAGGACCCGGCAGACATGGAGTGAGTGGCTGCGCGCGCAGCCCTTAGCCAACCCGGCGCCTGCAACCGCTGCGACCGACATGTGCTATTTATGGTTGCAGTCAATTCGTGGAAGACCCCGGCCGAATCGCAATACGTCAAGGTCTCGAAAGGAGACCTTGCAATGGCAAGTTGCACTGACAAGAACGGCGACACCTGGGAAATCTATTATGGCAACGATGGCTGGCGTTGGCGGCGCACGGCATCGAACGGCCGGATCGTCGGCGCATCGACGCAAGGCTATTCCAACAGGCAGGATTGTATCGACAACGCCCGCCGCGATGGCATGACCTGCAATCCGGCCTGATCCCGCGGGGCGAGGCCAAGCCGGTTGAAGGCCGCTATTCGGCGGCGACTTTGTCCTGCGTCTTCGTGTCGAAGTCGGAAGCGTCGTGGCGTTCGCGAAGCTGGCTGGCCGGATCGCCTGACGTGCGATTGACCTTGCGGCCGCGCGTCACCGCGGGACGGGCGAAAATCTGGTTCGCCCAACGGTTCACGTTCTTGTACTCGTCGGTGGACAGGAACGTAGCTGCGTCGCCGTACTGCCAGCCCTTCACCAAGCCGCCGTACCACGGCCAGATCGCCATGTCGGCGATGGTGTATTCGGAGCCTGCGACGTATTCGTTGTCGGCCAGGCGCTTGTCGAGCACGTCGAGCTGGCGCTTGGTCTCCATGGCGTAGCGGTCGATCGCGTATTTGATCTTCGTCGGCGCATAGGCATAGAAATGGCCGAAGCCGCCGCCGAGGAACGGGGCCGAGCCCATCTGCCAGAACAGCCAGGACAGCGCCTCCGCGCGCGCCGGCTGTTCCCTGGGCAGGAAAGCACCGCCGAATTTTTCCGACAGGTACATCAGGATCGCGCCGGATTCGAAGACCCGCACCGGAGCCGGACCGGAGCGATCCAGCAGCGCCGGGATCTTGGAGTTGGGATTGACCTCGACGAAGCCCGAGCCGAACTGGTCGCCCTTGCCGATGTCGATCAGCCAGGCGTCGTACTCGGCGCCGACGTGGCCCGCCGCCAGCAGTTCCTCGAACATGATGGTTACCTTCTGGCCGTTCGGCGTGCCGAGCGAATAGAGCTGGAAGGGATGTTTTCCGACCGGCAGTTCCTTTTCATGCGTCGCGCCCGAAACCGGCCGGTTGATATTGGCGAACTGGCCGCCATTGCCTTTTTCCCATGTCCAGACTTTCGGCGGCGTATAGGTCTCAGTCATTTTCAAATCCCCAATTTGGAAGCGGGCGGCGCGGCTCCGCATCAAAGACATAAGCCGTGCCGGTTCCGATTCAACCGGTCAAGTCCAATAGTTTTTGAACAAATGAATGATTTGCGAAAACCGTGCCGGCGGGAGTGCAAGGAATATCGGCAGGCGACAGGGCGGAACTCCGGCGAGAGGCGGGTGCGGCCGTCGGGGTCGTCTCCAACCAGAGGCCGGTGACCAGCCAGGAGCGGCGGCGTGTCGCTTGAATAGACCGCCGCCCCTCACTGGAGCCCGCGTTTGTGCAAGTCAGGCCGCTGCCGGCGCAAGCGCGGACTTCGGGAACGGCTTGAACATCATGGCGATCACGAAGGCGGCTATGCCCATTCCCCAGGAGCCGACGTAGAGCCAGGCATAGTTCTGGAGGTTGTCGTAGATCAGCCCGCCGAGCAGCGGCCCGGTCGACATGCCGAGGCTGCCGGCCATGGCAGTGCCGCCGATGATGGTTCCCATCATGCTCGCCGGGAAATTCTCACGCACGATAACCGCGTAGAGCGGCATCACGCCTGCATAGATGAAACCGACGACGGCCGCGACGCCGTAGAACTGGCCGAGCTGGCTGGCGAACGCATAGGCGAGCACGCCGAATGCCTGCGCCAGAAGCCCGGCAACCAGCACGCGTCGGGCGCCGAAGCGATCGCCCATGATGCCGAAGGCCAGCCTGCCGAACATGCCGGAAAAGCCCTCGACACTGTAGATGGAAACGGCAATGCCGATCGGTATGCCGCAGGTCACCGCATAGCTGACGGTATGGAAAATCGGCCCCGAATGCGTGGCGCAGCAGAAGAAGTTCGCGGCCAGCAGCACGATGAATTGCGGCGAGCGCACTGCCTGGGCCACAGTCATGCCGGACAGGGGCTGCGGAGATTCGCCGCCTGCCGTCTGCTCGTCCTCCATGCGTGGGGGACGGCGTGCCAGAAGCGACGTCGGGATCATGACGACCGTGCAGATACCTGCGATGACAAGCATGGCGGTGCGCCAGTCGTACTGGGTGATCAGCCATGCGGCCAGCGGCGACATCGTCATCGGCGCCATGCCCATGCCGGCGGAAACCAGTGAGACGGCGAGGCTGCGCTGCGTGTCGAACCAGCCTGTCACGGCCGCCATCATCGGCACTATGATCGCGGCGACCGCCCCGCCGGTGAGAAGGCCGAACAGAAGCTGAAAGGCGATCAGCGACGGCGCGCGGCTGGCCAGCGCAAGGCTCCCCGCCAGGATGACGGAGCCGGCCAGCACGACAGGCCGCGGCCCGTACCGGTCCGACAGGCTCCCCCAGATCATGCTGGCGAATGCCATGGCGAGAAAGCCGATGGTCATGGCACTGGAAATGCCGGTCACCGACCAACCCGTTTCACGCGACATCGCCAGAAGAAACACCGGAAGCGAGAACACCGCTCCGGCGGCGACACAGGAGAGAACGCCGCCCGCCGCGACGATCACCCATCGATAGGAACCAGCCATGACCATCCTCCACGTCTTCGAGCCGAGGGCGTGACGAAGCGAACGGGCGCGTCACGTCGTATCTCAAGGACGCGCGGGCCTCGGTGGAACCGACATTCGATCAGTAGAGGGAGAGGATATTTTTCTCGGACGCATCCGGGAAGACCGGATCGCGGCTTTTCGAAAGAGAACGAGTTGTGCCTAGTTGCTCGCCATGCGCGAGCCGTTCTGGCGGGCGAGCCATGCCCACCAGTCGTTCTCGTCGCCGTTGAAGGCATTGAGATCGACGCGGCCGTTGACGCCGTGCGAGAGACCGGAGCCCGAATATTGCCAGAATACCCAATCGCGTCCCGGGTAGACTTTCCCCGGATGTGCGGCCACGGACCGCAGCCAAAAGGGATAGTCCTGGAAAGCGCCTCTCAGGTTGTCGGCGTAGAAGTCCGGCGAAGTGTAGATGATGGGGCGCTTGCCGTAGTGACGCTCCAGCCTGTCCATGAAGACCTGCATCTTGTCCAACACATTCTTATGCGAGGGCCGGCGCTTGCACGAAGATTCGTGGTTCCACTCGACGTCGATGACGGGCGGCAGCGCGTCCTTGTCCTTCGGCACATTGCGAATGAACCAGTCCGCCTGCTCGCTGGCCAGCCGGCACCAGTAAAAGAAATGGTAAGCGCCACGCCGCAGCCCCGCCTCATCGGCGTTGCGCCAGTTCTTGCGGAACATCGGATCGAGGTGGTCGCCGCCGTCGGTCGCCTTGATGTAGACGAAGTTGGCGCCCTGCGAGCGCAGCTTCACCCAGTCGATGTCACCCTGCCAGCGCGAGACATCGACACCGTGCACGGCCAGATGCTTGGGCGAGCGCTTGCCGAAGTTGATCGGCTTGGCGTCACGAAAGCGCCGTTCGTGGACGACGCCGTGACGGACGCTGCGCGGCCGCGCGGATGGAGTGATCGCAACAAGGCTCGCCGGCACCGGGCTCTCCGGCTCCACCAGAGCAGCCGGCTCCGAAGCCGGGAAATCGTCGGACGCAGACGCAATGGTCTGTCTTCCGGCGTCCGCTTCCTTCACGGCAGCGGCGGGGCGCGGGATGGAGCTGGTCGTCTCCAGCGACGGGCGCGGCACCATATCCTCAAGGCCTCCGCTCGACGCGCAGCCGGCGGCAACCAGACAAAGAAGCAACGATGTGAGAACGCCCGGAGAACGCATCTCGACCCTGTACGCAGAACAAAACAGACCGACGGCGACATGCCGGCGGGAGATCGCTCGTTTATGAACGATAAATTACCAAGAAAGATTGAATCGAAGTCTTAACGGTTAGGAGAAAGCAGCGGCGGCGCGCGAATCATCGATCCGGGAAAACAAAAACGCCCGCAGCCTGGAGCCGCGGGCGTTATCCTTACTCGTGCAATCTCTCCGCTGCTTTCTCCGGGAAATGCGGGAAGAGACTGAAAACCGGCGTTACAGGCACAAACGTCCGAAACCGCAACCCTTGTCGATGACATGAGCGGGCGGAATGCCGTCCTCGACGGCCTGCGCGCGGACACGTTCGAGCATCGAGCGCAGATGTTCGGGGCGCACGCTGTCTCTTTTCATGACGAGTTGTACCATCGGGTCGTTCAAAAGCTCGTCCAGGTGAGTATGGCCCTTCGTCATCGCGCTCTCCTCGTCATCCGCCGCCTTACCGAATGTCCAATAGATAGGAAGCGATCGTGGCTTGCCAATGATGATTAGACGGCGATCTCATGACGAGACGAAAAAATCCGTCAGGCGTCACGCCGGCGGCGCGCCTTGATATTGCGGCAGACCGTCGTCGATCACCACCCAGGGCTGCTTCGAGGCGGTCCAGATATGGATCTGCGGGCGGAACACAGACGGATCGTCCAGCGAACCGGTGGTGATCCCGATGATTCCCGCTCCGGCGCGCCTGGAGAACATGGTGGTCCCGCAGCCGGGGCAGAAACCGCGTTCGAGATCGGGCGACGACTTCGCCCAGCCCGCCGGCCCGTCGATGGCCACGGCCTCGACGGCGAAGAGCACGCGCGCATTGAAGGCGGCGCCGATCGCCTTCTGGCAAAGCCGACAGTGGCAGATGCGCTCGTTGATCGGCTCGCCCTTGGCGCGATAGCGCACCGTGCCGCAAAGACAGCCGCCCGTGTATTTCTCGTCCATCACATTCCCTCATCCGTTGTAGGAGCGATGATAGTGACGGACACAGGTCGATCCAACGAAAAGTCCTGATGGAGAAATCGATTTCGCTGCAGCGTACGAGCGTGGGCCGAGCCGTCGGCCGTCGACACGCAGTCCTTTGAGCCCGGCGATTACGGCATCCTTCCACGAAACCGATTCAATGGCGTCTGGCCTGGACCAGATAGGCGTCGATCGCCTCCTCGCCGAGCCACCTCATCGCCTCCAGCCGGTGCTGGCCTTCGACGAGGACGAAGCGCTTGCCGTCCTGGCGCACCTGGATCGGCGTCTTCAGCCCGTTCTCGACGATATCCTCGGCCAGCGCGCGCGCCGTTTCGGGATGCAGGAGTTTGCGGCGCGCCGTCGGCACGTAGATGTCCTCGATCTTGATTTTCTGGACCCTGAGCATCGTATGTCCTGCCTCCCCTGCCTCCCACAGTCATAGAGGCTTTGCCGGCTGCGGCCAATGGAAGTCGCCGCGCTGGCCCGATGCGCTTCCTTGACGTCCCGTGGCCGCATCGCCGAATGTCGGCTTCCCACAGGATCGCCATGACAGGTTTGCCGACAGAGTTCCCGGATTTCGGCCTGACGCCCGAGCAGCGCAGGCTCGCCGTACGCAGCCACTATTACGAGCGGCCGGGCATGGACGGTGCGCGCGGCGAGATCTGGTGCTACAGCGACCGCTTTTCCTACCGGCCGGGCGACACGGTGCGATTGCAGGTGAGTTCCACCGCACCGCGCTTCGCCATCGAGATCGCACGCGACGGCGCGAGCGAAACGAAGGTGTTCCAACAGACCGGCATCGCCGCGCGCTGGCAGGACACGCCGGACAATTGCTCTGTCGTCGGCTGCGGCTGGGAAACGGCGTTCGAATTTACAATCGGCGAGGATTGGCCTTCCGGCGGCTATCGGCTGACGCTCACGGCCGAAGGCCGCGACGGTGAGCCGATCTGCTGCCACCACATCCTGATCGTGCTGCCGAAGCCGGGCCGAAAGCCGGGCCGCATCCTGCAGGTCGCGGCGACCGGCACCTGGCTTGCCTATAACACATGGGGCGGCTCGAACCATTACGAGGGCATCACCGGACCGGAGCGCAACCAGTATTCGCCGACCGTCTCCACACAGCGGCCGTGGTGCCGCGGCTTCGTCGCTTTGCCTGCCGACGCGCCGCGCGTGCCGCTGGAAGTGGCGATGCCGCCCAAAACCGTGCCGCGCTACCCGCATATGGAATGGGCCTACGCCACCGGCCATTCCAAGAAATACGCCTCGGCCGGCTGGGCGAGCTACGACAGCCATTTCTTCCGGTTCGCCGAGAGGGCCGGCTATCAGGTCGACCTTGCCTGCCAGCACGACCTGCATTTCTCGCCGGAAATCCTACTCGACTACGATTGCGCGGTCTTCGTCGGCCACGACGAATACTGGACATGGGAGATGCGCGACGCGGTCGACTCCTTCGTCGACCAGGGCGGGCACGCGGCGCGCTTCGCCGGCAACTTCATGTGGCAGACGCGGCTGGAGGACGAAGGCCGCAAACAGGTCTGCTACAAGTATCGGGCGCGGGCCGAGGATCCGGCCTATCGCGGCGGCGACGTGACGCGCGCAACCAACTCATGGGAAGCCCCGGAGATCGGCCGGCCGGGCTGCAAGACGTTCGGGTTGAACGCCTCGAACGGCGTCTATGCCGGCTGGGGCGGCTGCGCGCCGCGCGGGGTTCGCGGTTTCCCCGTCTACCGGCCGCAGCATTGGGCCTTTGCCGGCACCGGCCTCTATTACGGCGACCTGCTCGGCGCCGAGAGCCACATCTACGGCTACGAGGTAGACGGGCTGGACTACGAGATGCGCCACGGCCTGCCCTGCCCCACCGCCACCAGCGGCGCACCGGACGGTCTGGAAATCCTCGCGCTCGGCATGGCCTGCCAGGTCGAGGAAAGCCCTGACGTGCCGCTGGAGGACCAGTTCTTCGGCGACGAGGACGGCCGCTTCATCGCCGAGACGCTGTACGGTTCGGCCAGCGACGAGAACCTCGAAAAAGTTCGCTATTCCAACGGCATGATCGTCAATTTCCGACGCGGCAAGGGCGAGGTCTTCCACGCCGGCACCTGCGAATGGGTGGCTGGGCTGCTTCGGCGGGACGCGATGGTGGAGCGCGTGACGAAGAACGTGCTGGACCGGTATTCGGGGAGGAGACCGACTTGAACCGCCATCCCCTCTCCGTCGCGCTTCGCGCGCCACCTCTCCCCAGAGGGGCGAGGAACCCAGGTTCTGCTCGATTACTGTTCTCCTTAAACAGCGTTCAACGCCTGTGCGATCCAGACAACGCCCGTCTCAAGACGAGACATCGGCCAGTTCGGTTCCTCGCCCCTCTGGGGAGAGGTGGCGCGCGAAGCGCGACGGAGAGGGGAAAGTGACGACGACAATGGATAAGACATCTTCAAATGTCGGCACCTCGCCGAAGCCGCACCTCTTCCATTTCACCCGCGCGCCGCGCCCGCTGATCGACCGCGCCGACGGCATCTACATGTGGGACGCCACCGGCAAGCGCTATATCGACGGATCGTCCGGCGCGGTGAACGTCAATATCGGCCACGGCAACAGCGCCGTGATCGACGCCATGAAGCGGCAGATGGACAAAGTGTCCTTCGCCTACACCATCCATTTCGAGAACCAGCCAGCGCTCGATCTCGCGCGCGACCTCGCCGCCCGCCTGCCCGGCCTCGACCGCATCTATTTCGTCTCCGGCGGCTCGGAGGCTGTCGAGGCCTGCCTGAAGCTGGCGCGGCAATGGGCCATCGCCACCGGCCAACCCGGGCGCTGGAAGATCATCGGGCGCATGCCCTCCTATCACGGCATCACCATCGGCTCGCTCGGCGTCACCGGCGACGCGGTCCTGACGCCGGCCTTCGAGGCGATGGGCCATGCCATGCCGCTGATCCCGGCGCCCATGCTTCACCGCGACCACGACAACCTGTCGCTGGAACAGCGCGGCCTGCGCTATGCCGACATGCTGGAGGAGAAAATCCTGGCAGAAGGGCCGGAAAGCGTCGTCGCCTTCATCATGGAGCCGATCGGCGGAGCGGCCACCGCCGCGCTGGTGCCGCCGGACAGCTATTTCGCGCGCATCCGCGACATCTGCGACAGATACGGCATCCTGCTCATCCATGACGAGGTGATGACTGGCATCGGCCGCACCGGCGCCTTCCTCGGCGGCGACCATTGGAACTGCCGGCCCGACATTGTCTCGCTGTCGAAGGGCCTATCGTCCGGCTACGCGCCGCTCGGCGCACTGGCGGCGTCGGAGCGGGTGGTCGGCCCGGTACTTGAGATGGGCGGCTTCCTGCACGGTCACACCTATGGCGGCAATCCGGTCGCCTGCGCGGCCGGCGGCGCGGTGCTTTCCGAAGTCGACCGGCTGGGCCTGATCGGCAACGCCGCCACGATGGGAGAGATGCTGAAGGCCGAACTGGAAGGCCTGTCGGCGCGCTTCCCCTTCGTCGGAGACATCCGCGGCAAGGGGCTGCTTCTCGGCGGCGAACTCTATGCCGATCCCGTGGCAAGGGTTCCGTTGCCGCGCGACCTCAATGCCAATGTGCGCCTCATCGACCTTGCCTTCGAACGCGGTCTTATCGTCTATTCGCGGCGCGTGAAGGGCGGGCCGGAAAGCGACAACTTCATGGTCTGCCCGCCGCTGATCGTGACGAGGGATCAGATCGGCGAGATCATGGGTCTGCTCGGCGACACACTGGAAGCGTTGGCAGCCGAACTCGACCTGCCGACCAACAACTGACCGGGTCATCGCCGGGTCGGACAATCACCGAGGGGGAAAGAAGAAATGGCGTCAGCGCCCCGCAAGGTCATCATCACCTGCGCCGTCACCGGTTCGGTGCACACGCCGACCATGTCGCCGCACCTGCCGGTGACGCCAGACCAGATCGCCTCGGAAGCGATCGCGGCGGCGGAGGCCGGCGCGTCGATCCTGCATCTGCACGCCCGCGACCCGCAGGACGGCCGCCCCACCGCCGATCCCGCCGTGTTCATGCAGTTCCTGCCACGCATCAAGCAGGCGACCGACGCGGTGGTGAACATCACCACCGGCGGCTCCTCGCTGATGACGCTGGAGGAGCGGCTGGCCGCCCCGCTCCGGGCCGAGCCGGAAATGTGCTCGCTCAACATGGGCTCGATGAATTTCGGCCTGTTCCCGATGCTCGACCGGCCGCGCGAGTGGCAGCACGAGTGGGAGCCGAAGCTGCTTGAAGCCACGCGCCACACCATCTTCAAGAACACCTTCGCCGATATGGAGACGATCCTCGAAAAACTCGGCAAGGGATGCGGCACGCGCTTCGAATTCGAATGCTACGACGTCGGCCATCTCTATTCGCTGGCGCATTTCCGCGACCGCAAGCTGGTCCAAGGACCATTCTTTATCCAGTTCGTGCTCGGCATCCTTGGCGGCATCGGCGCCGATCCGGAAAACCTCGTCCACATGAAGCGCATCGCCGACAAGCTGTTCGGCGACGACTATCGTTTCTCGGTGCTGGCGGCCGGGCGGGCGCAGATGCCGCTGGTCTCGATGGCGGCGGCGATGGGCGGCAACGTGCGCGTCGGGCTGGAGGATTCGCTCTATGACGGGCGCGCGCTGGCGACCTCGAACGCCGATCAGGTGCGGCGCGTCCGCAGCATCCTCGAAGGCCTCTCGCTTGAGGTCGCCACGCCGGACGAAGCCCGCGCGATGCTGGCGCTGAAGGGCGGCGACCGGGTGGCGTTTTGACCGGGCTCGTCATACGCCCTGCCCGCCCCGACGATGCCGAGGCCATCCACGCGGCGCTGATGGGCATCGGCGAAACGGTGGGCGAGACCCACAAGATCAAGTCGACGCCGGAGGACATCCGCCGCGACGGGTTCGGAGAACGCCCGCATTTCTCGACGCTGATTGCAGAAATCGATTCAGAATTCGCCGGCATGTGCCTGTATTTCCCGATCTATTCGACATGGATGGGAAGGTCGGGCGCCTATGTTCAGGATCTGTTCGTTGACGCAAAATTCCGCGGCCTGAAGATCGGCGAGCAATTGCTGCGCGCTCTGGCACGCGCGGTGTGCGATCAGGGCGGCGCCTATATTGAACTCGCGGTCGATACGGGCAACCATGCGGCGCAGCGCTTCTACGAGCGCATCGGCATCACCCACCGGGCGGACGATCAGGTGCATCGCATCACCGGCGACGCCTTTTTCGCCTTTGCCACCCGCGACAACAACAAGGGGATTTGATGAAAGCCTTCTACGCAGCCGAACAGAAACGCCACGATCCGAAGATGTTCCTGTCGAGCGGCGCCCAGAAGCCCAATCCGGAACAGCCGGAGCGCGTCGAGCGGCTGCTGGCCGGCGCAAGGGCCGCCGGCTGCACGGTCGAACGGCCGCGCAATCACGGCCTCGGGCCCGCAGCCTCCGTACACACGCCGGAATATCTCGATTTCCTGGAACGCATCTACGAGCGCTGGCAGCGTATCGAGGGGGCGTCGGCGGAAGTGATCCCCAACATCCATCCGATCGCCCGCGGCGGCACGCGTCCGGCCTCGGCCGTCGGCCAGGCAGGCTACCACATGGCGGACACTTCCTGCCCGATCTCGGCCGAGACCTGGGAAAGCGCGCTGTGGAGTTCATGGACGGCCGTCGAGGCGGCGCAAAGCGTGATGGCCGGCGCGCCGGCCGCCTATGCGCTCTGCCGTCCGCCGGGGCATCACGCCTTCGCCGACGTCGCCGGCGGCTTCTGCTTCATCAACAATTCGGCGGTCGCCGCGCAGACGCTGAGAAAGCAGGCGGCGCGCGTCGCCATCCTCGACGTCGACCTGCACCACGGCAACGGCACCCAAGGCATCTTCTATGCAAGGCCGGACGTGCTGACGGTCTCTCTCCATGCCGATCCGATCCGCTTCTATCCTTTCTTCTGGGGCCATGCGGACGAGCGCGGCGACGGTCCCGGACTCGGCTACAATTTCAACCTGCCGCTGGCGCGCAAATCGGGCGACGATGCCTTCCTCGAGGCGCTGGCCGCGGCTGTGCAGCGCATCCACGCCTTCGCGCCCGAGGCGCTGGTCGTGGCGCTCGGGCTCGACGCGTTCGAAGGCGACCCGTTCGGCGGGCTGTCGGTCTCGACGCCCGGCTTCGCGCGCATCGGCGAAGCGATCGCCGGGCTCGGCCTACCGACCGTCATCGTGCAGGAGGGCGGCTATCTGTGCGACGAACTCGGCGACAATTTGACTTCGTTCTTGACGGGATTCGGCGCCAAGCATCAGGCGGCTTAGGCGGCCTGCTCACCGCGCGCCACCACAGATCCAGTTTTCGTCATCCCGGCCAAGCGAGCGCGAGCCGGAATCCGTTCCGTGACCTTGATGCTCGGAATGAGTCCCGGAAAGCCGCGCTTCGCTTGCGCTACGCGCAGCTTCCTGGGTGCCGCCCTACGGGCAAGGATTTCCCGTCCGCTGGTGTACGGCGTCGACGGCTTTCTGCATCTCCTCGGTCCAGTTCACGTCGATAGCCGAAAGTGCGGTTTCAAGCTGGCCGATGGTCGTCGCGCCGACGATGCTCGCCGTGACGAACGGCCGGTTGAGCACGAAGGCGGCGGCAAACAGCGCCGGCTCCATGCCGAAGGATCGCGCCAACTCGTTGTATTCAAGCAATGTCTCGGCGGCGTTCGGCGTCTCATAGCGCGTCCCGCGATTGAACAGCGCGGTCCGCGAGCCTTGCGGGCGAGCACCGTGGTCGTACTTGCCGGTCAGGTAGCCTTGCGCGAGCGGCGAGTAGGCGAGCAGCGAGACCTGCTCGCGCTCGCAAACTTCCTCAAGGTTCACCTCGAAGGTGCGGTTGACGAGATTGTAGGCGTTCTGGAGCGAGGATACGCGCGGCCCCCCGCCCTTCTCGGCTTCGAACAGGAAGCGTAACACACCCCACGAACTCTCGTTCGACAGGCCGAGATGGCGGATCTTGCCGGCCTTCACCAGATCGTCGAACACGGCGAGCGTTTCGGCGACCGGGGTTTCCGGGTCGGTGACGGCGGCGGCGTCCGCCCGGCGGGCCGCTCCGGCGCGGGTAGGATTCGCGCCCCAGGGAATATCGCGATCCGGCCAATGGATCTGGTAGAGATCGAGATAGTCCGTCTGGAGTTTGGCGAGCGACTTGTCGACGGCATCCATGATGTCGGCGCGCACCAGCTTCGAGGGTCGCCCGCCGCGGAACCAGTCGTTGGCGGTTCGCCCGACCACCTTGGACGCGAGGATCACGCGATCGCGGTTGCCCTTGGCCTTCATCCACGTGCCGATGATCTTTTCGGTTCGCCCTTGCGTCTCGGCCTTGGGCGGAATCGGGTAAAGCTCGGCGGTGTCGATGAAGTTGACGCCGCGCTCGAAGGCGAGGTCCATCTGCGCATGCCCGTCGGCTTCGGTGTTCTGCTGGCCCCAGGTCATCGACCCGAGGCAAATGCGGGAAACAACAAGGTCCGTGCGACCGAGCCGGCGTGTCTGCATGAGGTAGTCTCCGGGGATTTCAGCGCGTGACCGCGCGGGAAGGAACCCGGAGAATAGAGAGGCGGGCCGCGTAGGCCAAGTGTCGGAAAGCGGGAATCTTGCAACAGGGCGCGGTCAGCGCTTGCGCAGCTTCCTGCGCGCGTCGTCGATCAGCATGTTGGCGACCTGCATGCGCACGATCGCGCGCGAGCGCAGGTGAGATTCGACACGATCCGGATGGTTTTCGAAGGCGAAGCTGCGCCTCAGCCGGCCGAGTTCGGCGTCGGTCGCGGCCTGGTCGAGGCCGAGTTCGGCGGCGATCGATTCGGGATCGATCGCCGGCAGGTCGCGCTCGGGCGCAGACGCCTCGTCGGCGAGCGCCAGCCGGGCCTGTTCCAGAAGCGCGGCGAATTCGGCCGCCATATCGACGCCGGTCTCGCGATATTCCGCCGCCAGAGCATCGCCCGACACCTTGATGCGGCCCGAATGAAGTTCGTCCACCACCGAAAGATAATCGAAGGGAATGGTCGGCGTGGCGGTGCCCTTCTCCGCCGCATCCTGCTCCGGAGCGGTGAAGAGGTCGTCCAGAAGCGAAGCGAAATCACGCTTGGCACTGCCAGAAATGTCCGCCTCCCCCAATTCACGTCAATCTGGCCGGCACCATAAGCAGCGCTCGTTAAAAATGAATGCGCCCGGTGCGGGGCAATTTAGGCAATGCCGCCGTTTTCGCCGTCATCACTCGAGTCCAAGAAAAACCGGGTCGCTTGCGCGACCCGGAAAGTCGCCTGTTGGCGAGGGAAGCCGGCAAGGCCGGCATCATGAATACGTGCGAGACACGCAAAAGTTTCATCGTCCAGCGATCGGACAAAACGCCGCGCATGGCTGTTATGCGAAATGCTGCGCTGCACAATTGCCATGAATCACCTATATGTGAAGCGGGAGGACCAACTAGGAGAGCCTGACCGTGGGGTTCTTGACAGAGATGTTCTCCCGGCCCCGACCAAAGGAGCAGGCGCGCTACCGCGCCGCCCTGGCCGTCGTTCATGCGATGAATAACGCCGACCGGACGGAATTCGTCCTCAAGCCGGTCGATTTTCCGCGTATCGCGCGCGAACTGGCGATGCGCTGACCGTCAACGACCGCCGATAAACAGCGGCTTGCCGAGCGGCACGCCGTTATGGCGCAGGATGTCGTAGGCTGTGGTGACGTGGAAATAGAAGTTCGGCATGGCGAAATGCAGCAGATACTGCATGCCCGCCATGGCGATCTCCCGTCCGCCGAGCTTCAGTTCTATCGCCCGATCCTCCGAACCATCGATATCGCCGGCTGAAAAGGTTTCGAGATAGTCGATCGTTTTCGCGATCCGAGCCTGGAGATCGGCGAAGCTCGCCTCGTCGTCTTCGTAGCGCGGCGCCGTCCGCCCGGCGAGGCGCGAAGGCGCGCCTTTGGCATGGTCGGTTGCGATCTGCACCTGGCGCGTCAGCGCGAACATATCCGGTGCGAGGCGAGCGGCCAGGAATACCTGCGGATCGATCTTGCGCGTCTGCGCATTGCCCTCGCCCTCGTTCAGGACCGCCGCGAGCGCCTTGAGGCGCGCTGCGAACACCGGCACCGACGCCTCGTACATCGAAATAGTCACGCCTGCTTCTCCCATGCCTGGAACCGCGACGAGATAGCGCCGATTTCGGCGATTTCGCAAGCGCCACCTCGCCGCCGCATTCGATGGTAGACTCGCGGCCAGCAGGAGGTCCCCAGCATGAATCCTATCGCCCTTGCCGCAACCGCCGCCGCCACGTTTATTGCCTGCGCGCATCCGGTCCTTGCGGCCGAGACCACCTATCTGGACGACCGGTCGAGCGCTGAATCGGTGATCCGCTCCCTTTACAACGCCATCGACCGGCACGACTACGCGCGCGCCTGGGGCTATTTCGGCGACGCGAAGCCGGCCAAGGACTTCGACAGCTTCGTCAAGGGCTATACCGAGACCGACTCGGTCAAAGTCCGCACCGGCGCGGTATCGGAGGAAGGCGCGGCCGGCAGCGTCTACTACTCGGTTCCCGTCGCCATCGAGGCGATCACCAAGGGTGGCGACGCCAAGGTGTTCGCGGGCTGCTACACGCTGCGCCAGGTCAATGGCGAAATCCAGGAACCGCCCTTCGATCCCATCCACATCGAAAAGGGTGAGTTGAAGCCTTCGAGCGAAAGTCTCGACAAGGCGGCGCCGGAAAAATGCGGCGACGGCCCGCCGCCGCCGAAGAAGGATTCGGCGCTGGAGCAGGCGAAAAAGGCGTTCCTGGCGAGCTATGGCGACGAATGCGATCAGGAGACGCCCGACCACAAGCCGATCAGCGAGCCGGCCGCCTTCACCATCCCCTACAAGGACAAGGATGCGGCGGAAGGCGATCCCGACCGGACGGCGCGGCTCTTCCGTTTCTTCTGCCGGATGGCCGCCTACAACGAGAGCGCCTACTACTATCTCGCCAACGACGCGGGCGACGTGCGGCAGTTGCAGTTCGCTGTGCCCGAACTCGACATCCGCTACGAGAACGACGATCCCGAGGCCAAGGTGGAGTCGGTTACCGTCACCGGCTTCCGGACCGAGGACGCGGCCATTAATTCCAGCTACGACGAGAACGACCGCACCATCACCACGGCCGACAAATGGCGCGGCGTCGGCGATGCGTCTTCTACCGGGCTATACCTTTTCCGCAACGGCGATTTCTCGCTGGTGAAGTACGACGTCGACGCGTCCTATGACGGCGAGGTCGATCCCCAAACCGTCGTGGACTACTACACCGCGCCGTGATCCTCACCGTTTCAGCGACAGCATCCAGTTGAGCGTTTCGCGCCAGTCCACCATGCGGATCGGGGTGCCGTGCGTGCCGGTCTCGAAGCGCGCGAAGCGGGCGGGGTAGCCGGGCGCCTTGGCCAGGATCGAGCGGAAGAACGCCTCCTGGTTGGCGACGGGGAAGACGGGGTCCTTGCTGCCCTGCCCGAAAAAGACGGGAACGCGCCGGCGGAAGGCCGGGCTGGCGAGAAAATCCTGATCCCACAGCGACCCGAGCAGCAGCAGGCCGTCGATCCGGCCGCCCGTATCCCGGCGCTCGGCCAGTTTCCAGCAGATATGACCGCCCATTGAGCCGCAGGCGACGAAGATCTTCGCGCCGGGCGACTGCTGTGCGTAGTGATCGATCAGGGCGGCGACCTGCGCCGCGCCCGTATCGCCGAAATCGGTGAAGTCGGGCGACAGGTAGAGGCCGCCATTGTCGGCCATCAGGTTCTTGATGCGGTTGAAATTGCCGCCGAAAGTGAAGTCGTCCGCACCCTGCCGGCGCGAACCGCCCTGCCCGTGCAGATAGAGCACGATCACCGACGCCCCTTCGGTCCTGCCGACCGCGATGTGGCGCACGTCGCCCGCATCGCTCGTCAGTTTCAGGTCGTTCTGCACCCGGCGCACGCCGAGCGACACATATTGCGACTGGACGCGCTTTTCGGGGATTTCGTCGCGCTGGTTGATGTCGCGCATCTCGCGGTAGTCGAAAACACGATAGAGATCGCCTTTTTCCGAAGACAGCACCGCCGGATAGGCGAAAAGCTCGTCCTTGTAGGGTTTGAGCGTCAGCGCGGCGGCGGGCAGCGTCGGGACAAGCAGCGCCGAGAACAAGAGCGCGAGAGACAGTGCGGGTCGGATTCTAAAAAGCCTTGCCATGCGGCATGGCTTGCGCGGTTCGTCGCGTTCTTGTCAACCGGGTGCGCGATCAATCCTGCAGGACGCCGCCGGCACTCGCCAGCGCCTCGCGCGTGTCGACATCCACCGAAGCGGCCGCGCCGATCTCGACATCGATCACGTCGAGTCCCCCCGCCTCGACCAGGTGGCGCGCGCCGGTATCGCCTTCCAGCGTCGCAACGGCAGGGAAGAGCGCGCGCGGCAGAAGAACCGGATTGCCGCGCTTGCCGGCATGCGTCGCGCGCACCACCGCCTTGCCGTCGGCGCGGACGAAGGCGTCGATCAACCGGTCGAGGTCCCGCGCGGCAATGCCGGGCATGTCGCCCAGCACGATCAACGCGCCCGCCGCATCGGCGGACAACGCGGCGACGCCCGCCTTCAGGGAAGACGACAGGCCCTCCGCATAGTCGGGATTATGAACGACGCGCAGGTCGAATCCGGCGAGCGCCGCCTCGATCTCTGCCGTCTGATGGCCGGTGACCACCACCGTGGCGGCCGCCCGCGACGCCATCACCCGTTCGGCGGTGCGCCGCACAAGCGCCTCGCCGTCGAAGCGGGCCAGCAGCTTGTTCGGTCCGCCCATGCGGCTCGACCGGCCGGCAGCGAGCAGCACGGCGTGGACCTTCGGGACTATCTTGCCCGGCGCGGATTCGCGCGGCGAGGTTTCGCGTGGCTGCGGACGGGTTGGGATCTCCATCAGGAGTCCACCCACGCCCATGCCGGCGATGTCCTCGCTGGTGATGCCGATGCCGGAGGCGATACGGTCCAGCACCCAGTCGAAGCCATTGAGCTTGGGGCTGCGGGCGCAGCCCGGCGCGCCGAGCACCGGCTTGCCGTCGCGCTCTCCCAGCACAAAAAGATTGCCGGGATCGACCGGCATTCCCGACCGGAATACCGTGCCGCCGGACGCCCGGATGGCGGCGGGGATGACATCCTCCTCGGGATCGCTCATGGCCGAGGCGCCGAACACCAGCACCATGTCGTTGGCCGCCGACAGGTTCTCGATCGCCTCCGCCACCTCTGGCGTCGCATGGGATGTGCGGATTTCCTTCGAGACGATGCTGCCGGTGCGACCGAGCCGCTCCTCGGTGACGCGCAGCGTCTTGTCCAGAACGCTCGCCTTCACGGTCGGCAGCATGGTTTGCACTACACCGACGCGCATGGGACGGTAGGCGTGCATGCCGAAGGCCTCGCGCCCGGCGGCCAGCGCCAATACCTCTTTCAGCACCGCCTCCGGCACCGCGAAGGGAATGATCTTGATCGTCGCGACCATCTGGCCTTCCAGCATCGGCGCGAAGGCCGGCATGGTGGCGATCGTGATGCGCGGATCGACAAGGTTCATCCGATCGATCAGCGTCTTGTCGACGGTGAAGATGCCCGACACCAGCGCGTGAAGATTGACACGGCCGGTCGCGGCGGGCCGCGCCTCGATGTCCCTGAAGCGCAGCGCCTCGGCAATGCGTGTCGCCGCTGCGTTCTCGTCGACATCGTCCGGCGCGAGGACGACGGCGACTACCTCGCCGATTCCAGCGGCACGTAACGCCTCGATGTCATCGCCGGTCAGCCGGTGCGCCTTGCGCAAGCGCCTGTCGCCCGCGACGGTGGCATGCGCGAGGATGGCGCCCTCGGCGTCCGCGACAGCGACCGGCCCGAATTTCACGCCGCGCGGCCCTTCGCTTCCAGACCGCGCGAGCGGAAGGCCTGGATCATCTGCGCCAGCACCGCTACGGCGATCTCGGCCGGGCTGGAGGCGCCGATATCGATGCCGATCGGCGCGTGGATGCGCTCGATCTGGTCCGCAGTGGCACCCAGCGCCAGCAGGCGTTCCACCCGCTTCGCGTGCGTCTTGCGGCTGCCGAGCGCCCCGACATAGAAGCAGCCGGCGTCGAGTGCCGCCTTCAGAGCGAAATCGTCGATCTTCGGATCGTGGGTGACGGCGGCAAGCGCCGTATAGCCGTCCAGCGGTCGCGCCTTCAGGACATCCTCCGGCCACTCGGCATCGAGCGTGACGTCGGGAAAGCGCTCGGCGGTGGCGAAGGCGGTCCGCGGATCGATGATCTCGACCGGATAGCCGGCGACGCGCGCCATCGGCGCCAGCGCCTGGCTGATATGCACCGCGCCGATCACCACCAGCCGCGGGCTCGGCAGATGCGCATTGAGGAAGAGCTGGCGTCCGTCAGCCTCGATCGCGCCGGATTGCCCCGTGCGGAAGGCCCGCGCCACGGCTTCGCCCAGTGTGCCATCCAGTTCGTCGCCTTCCAGCACCAGCCGGTCCGGTCCGCCATCCATGTCGGTGACGAGCACCGCGGCGCGGCGGGCGCGGCGGGCTTCATTCAGCCGCGTGAGAGTGCCGATATCCATCGTTCAGGAAAGCCTTTCGACATAGACCTTGATACGGCCGCCGCAGGACAGGCCGACCTGCCAGGCGGTCTCGTCGGCGACGCCGAATTCGAGCATTTTCGCCTTGCCGGTGTCGATCACGTCCATCGCGTCGGTCACCACCGCGCCCTCGACGCAGCCGCCGGAGACGGAGCCGTGGAAATTGCCGTCGGCGTCGATCACCAGATGGCTGCCGACCGGGCGCGGTGCCGAGCCCCAGGTCTCGACCACGGTGGCAAGCGCGACGGGCTTCCCCTCTGCGACCCAATTCTCGGCGATCGCCAGAGGATCGCGCGCCTCATCGATCGATGCCGGCATCTGTGCTGGGTTGTCCATGACTGAACCTCCTTGCAACGGCATGGAGCCATGCCGCGCTATATATGGCTATGCCGCGCGCCTGGTTGCAAGCGTCATCCAGCGTTTCGGATCGACATTGCCGCCGCGCCGGCGATCGAGCGACGCGACGAGATCGGCAAGCGCATCCAGATTGTGGACCGGGCGGAATTCGTCGACATGCGGCAGCATGGCGCGAACGCCGCGCGCCCGCGCCTCGAAGCCGTCGAAGCGCAGCAGCGGGTTCAGCCAGATCAGCCGGCGGCAGGACTTGTGCAGCCGCTCCATCTCCGCCGACAGGCCTTCCACGTCGTCGCGCTCCAGCCCGTCGGTGATGAGCAGCACGACGGCGCCCTGCCCCAGCACGCGGCGCGACCACAGGCGGTTGAACTCGGCCAGCGCCTCGCCGATGCGCGTGCCGCCCGACCAGTCCTGCACGGCGGCCGCGCAGTCGGCCAGCGCCTCGTCCGGATCGCGATGGCGCAACTGCCGACTTATGTTGGTCAGCCGCGTGCCGAAGACAAAAGCGTGCACGCGCCGCCGCTTCTCGCCCAGTGCGTGCAGGAAATGCAGGAAGATACGCGTATACTGGCTCATCGAGCCGGAAATGTCGGCCAGCACCACCAGCGGCGGATGGATTTCGCGCGGCGAGCGGAATTTCGGCAGGATCAGCCCGCCGCCGCTGCGCGCCGCCGCGCGCATCATGGCGCGCGGATCGACACGGCGGCCGGCTGGATCGGCGCGGAAACGGCGCGTCAGGACCGTATCGAACGGCAGTTTCAAATCCGTGATCGCCCGGCGCGCATCGGAAAGCTCCTCGGCGCTCATCTGCGCAAAATCGCGCGTGCGCAACACCTCGCTGCCGGAAAAGGTGAAACGGGCGTCCACCTCGACCTCGGGCGTCTCCCGGACCGGCTGGTTCGTCTCATGGCCCTCGAACAGCGCCCGGCTGACCCGATTCTCCGCTGCGCGCGGCTTTTCCGGCTCGCGATTGTCCGGCGCGACCGGCGAGAACATGGCCAGCATCTTTTCCACCAGTTCGCGCGATTTCCAGAACAGCCGGAACGCCTCGTCGAAGGTGGCGTGGTCCTCGCGCCGCGACACCAGAACGGAATGCAGCGTCCAGTAGAAATCGTCACGGCTGCCGATGCCGGCCGCCAGCACCGCCTCTATGGCGTCCTTCACCGAAGCCGGCCCGACGCGCAGGCCGGCCTTGCGCAGCGCGCGGGCGAAATAGACGATGTTGTCGGCGATGCGGCCTTCGGGGTTGGCGTGGGATGTACTCACAGCGCGCCGGGTCCCGTCGCGCCCCCCTCTGTCCTACCGGACATCTCCCCCGCACGGGGGGAGATCAGCCGTCGCGTCAGCGTTCGCCAATCTCGATCTGTGCGAAGGAGGCAGTGCCACCCGAGCTGCCGATCTCCCCCCTTGTGGGGGAGATGTCCGGCAGGACAGAGGGGGGCGACGTAGGGCGCTGCAATCAAGGTGTCACTCCGCCGCCGCGAGTTCGGCCTTGACTTCGTCCAGGATGCGCTTGCCCTCGCCCTGTCCGATGCGGGCGATGTCGTCCTGGTATTTGAGCAGCACGCCGATCGTGTCGGAGATCGTCTCGGGATCGAGCGCCACCTTGTCCAGTTCGTGCAGCGCGCCGGCCCAGTCGATGGTCTCGGCGACGCCCGGCGCCTTGAACAGGTCCACCTGCCTCAGTTTCTGGATGAAGGAGACCACCTCGGCGGAAAGCCTGCGATTGGCCTCGGGCACCTTGCGGCGCACGATCTCAAGCTCGCGCCCGGCGTCCGGATAATCCACCCAATGATAGAGGCAGCGCCGCTTCAGCGCGTCATGGATCTCGCGCGTGCGGTTGGTGGTGATGATGACGAGCGGCGGCTCCTCCGCCCTGATGGTGCCGAGTTCGGGGACGGTCACCTGGAAATCGGAGAGGATTTCGAGCAGGAACGCCTCGAACGCCTCGTCGGTGCGGTCGAGTTCGTCAATCAAGAAGACTGGTGCTGCGCCCGCCTTGCCGGTGAGCGCGTCGAGCACCGGACGCCTGATCAGGTATTTTTCGGAGAAGACATTGCGCTCCAGGGCGGCGCGCTCGACCTCGCCGGTCGCCTCCTCCATGCGGATCTCGATCATCTGGGCCGCGTAGTTCCACTCGTAGACGGCGGAAGAGACGTCGAGCCCCTCGTAGCATTGCAGGCGGATCAGCCGGCGGCCGAGCGCGGACGCCAGGACCTTGGCGATCTCCGTTTTGCCGACGCCGGCCTCGCCTTCGAGAAACAACGGCCGCTTCATGCGCAGCGACAGAAACAGCACCGTCGCCAGCGACCTGTCGGCCACGTAGTCGGCGCCGGTCAGCAGCGCCAATGTCTCGTCGATCGTGCGCGGCAGGGCGCGCGGTTGTGAAGCGGTCTGGGTCAAGATCGAAACGGGTCCGGTTTCCCGCCGGCGCGGCCCGGCGTCAGAGACTGTGATAGCTGCGGTCGTGATAGATCAGCGGCTGCAAATTATCGCCGATGCGCAGCCCTGTCACCTTGCCAAAAAGCACACGATGGGTGGCAAGGTCCTTGTGGTCGACCAGTTCGCAGTCGAAAACGGCCAGCGCGTCCTTCAGCGTCGGCGCGCCGGTCGAGATCAGATCCCATTCGCCGAGCGAAAAACGCTCCTGCGACGACAGGCCGGTCAGGCCGGAAAATCCGCTGGCAAGCGCCTGATGGTGCGAGGACAGCGTGTTCAGCGCAAACCGGCCGTTGACGAGGAACGGCTCGTTCTTCGGGTTCTCCCGGTTCAGGCATGCAAGCACCATCGGCGGCGAATCGGAAACCGAGCAGGCGGCGATGATGGTCGCGCCGCGACGGCCGCCCGGGCCGTCGGTGGTCGCCACATGGACGTGACCGGCGAAATGACTCATCGCATCGCGATAGGCCTGCGGTCCTATGTCGTTCTTCGTCAGCACCAATGATCGTCCAAGCCGGAGTTGCCCGCTATGTATGAATGAAGCCCGGATGCTACAAGCAAAGTGTTAATGCGGCCTCTCGTCATTGTGTCGTGTTGCGCGCAAGCCGGCCAGGCTTTAGGAACCTTGGCGCCAACGAGCGCGCAGCCTGCGCAAGAAAGCCGACGTCCGCGATGCGAACAGCCCTCGCCCTAGCCGCCAGCGCCTGCCTGCTGATGTTCGGCGAAGCGCATGCCGAGCCGCTGGCCATCGGCGTGGCGGCGCCGCTGTCCGGCCCGCTGGAGAGCCTTGGCGGGCAGGTGCGCACGGGTGCGGCGATCGTGGCAGGCAGGCTCGACGCCCGGATAACCGCAATCGACGATTCCTGCACGGCCGAGGGCGGCCGCGCCGCCGCGCAAGCTTTCGTCGAGGCGAAAGTGGCCGTAGTCGTTGGCTTTCTGTGCACGGACGCCATCGAGGCGGCGCTGCCGGTCCTGAAGGACGCGAACATTCCGGTCATCACGGTCGGCGTGCGCACCGAAAGCCTGACCGACCGCCGCGCCAAGACCGGCTGGCCGGTCTATCGGCTGGCACCGCGCGGTGACGACGAGCGCAACGCCGCCGCCTCGCTGTTGACGCAGCTTTGGCGTGACCAGCTCTTCGCGATCGTCGACGACGGAACGATCTACGGCCGCGAACTCGCCGAGACCGTGCGGAACGGCGCCGAGCAGGCCGCGTTGAAGCCCGTGTTCATCGATACTTACCGACCCGACAGCGACAACCAGATCAGCCTCGTCGGCCGCTTGAAACGGGCCGGTGCGGCGCGCGTCTTCGTCGGCGGAGACGGCGATGACGTCGCCGTCATGGCCCGCGATGCGGCCAAACTGGGCGCGGATATCGTCTTCGCCGGCGGTGAGGCGCTGCGGTCCGCCTCGGAGGATATTCCCTATGCCGACGGCACCCTGATGATCGCCCCGCCGGAATGGGCGGACGTTGCGGACCCTGCCGCGCTCGATGCCTTCAAGGCCGCCAACGTGGTCGCGGAAGGCTATGCCCTGCCCGCCTATGCGGCCGTTGAGATCGCCGTGGCCGCTGCTGGAAAGGCCGGACGGGACGGCAAGCCGGTCACGGCGGAACTGGCAGGACAGGATTTCACCACCGCCATCGGGCCGATCCGGTTCGACGAAAAGGGCGATCTTTCCGGTAATCCCTACCGGCTGTTCCGCTACGAGGGCGGCCGGTTCGTGCCCGCGGAGGAACAGTGATGCCGCGCACCGGCCTCAGAAACTTGATCACAGACGTGGCCGGCCTGAGCGTCGGCAACGCCGGGGACGCCAGACTGAAATCCGGCGTCACCGCCGTGATCTGCGACAAGCCGACGGCCGCCGGCGTCCAGGTGCTGGGCGGCGCTCCCGGCACGCGCGAGACCGACCTGCTCGAGCCGCACAACATGGTCGAGGGCATCAACGCCATCGTGCTTTCCGGCGGATCGGCCTTCGGGCTGGACGCGGCATCGGGCGTGCAGGCCGCGCTGCGTGAAAAGGGCGTCGGCTTCGATGCCTTCGGCCATATCGTGCCGATCGTGCCTGCGGCCATCCTGTTCGACCTCGTCAACGGCGGAGACAAGGAGTGGGGGCGCTATTCGCCCTATCGCGAACTTGGCTATCAGGCCGCCTGGGCCGCCGACGCGGTCTTCCAGCTCGGCAGCGTCGGGGCGGGAACGGGCGCCACGACCGCCGGCCTGAAGGGCGGGCTGGGATCGGCATCGACGGTTCTGGAAAGCGGAATAACGGTGGGCGCGATCGCGGCAGCGAACGGGGTGGGCTCGGTGACAGTCGGCGCCGGCCGCCATTTTTGGGCGGCGCCTCATGAGATCGGCGAGGAGTTCGGCGGACTGGGTTTCCCGCATCCGCTTCCGGCGGACGCCCAGGACATCCGGCTCAAGCGGCGCAGTCTCGACCCGATCGAGAACACGACGATCGCGGTGATCGCGACAGACGCGGTGCTTAGCAAGGCGGCGTGCAAGCGGCTTGCCATCGCCGCGCATGACGGCTTCGCCCGCGCGATCTGGCCGACGCACACGCCGTTCGACGGCGATCTGGTGTTCGCGTTGGCGACAGGGACGAGCGGTATCGAACCCGATCCTGCGGCCGCAATCGAACTCTATGCAGCCGCTGGCGCGACGATGGCCCGCGCCATCGCGCGCGGGGTTTATTCGGCGACGGCGGCGGAGGGAGACACGCTGCCGGTCTGGTCCGCGCGCCGATAGGTTCGATCACGTCGGATCGGATTTTTCCTCGAGGAATTCGTCGATCGCGACATCCGCATTGGCCGAAAGCCGAACCTTGTCGCCTTCAACGGCGGCCATCAGGCTTTTCGGAAGATAGTGATGGTGGCCCTTGTGGCTTCCCATGCCGCTGTCGGCCTTGGTGAGCTTGAGGCGGTCGCCCTCGACCCGGTCGACGGTGCCGATATGCACGCCGTCGGCACCAATGACTTCCATATGCTCGCGAATGTCGCTCATGACAAAACTCCGTTTCTGCACCCCTGCAACGGTCTGGGCGGCATTTGGATGCGTCGAGCGCAACAAAAACGCTACGGCGGCCACTGCACGCAGCGATGATAGTCCGAATTCGCCAGATCGGAGAAGCCCCGAGCCGCTTGCGGCGGCAGTTCCGGTTGCCCGCCGGGTTCTCCGCGCGCCAGCCTGTGCTTCGCCGGCGCACACGTTGAGGATCGCCGCCCGGTCTGTTAGGAGGCGGCGACGGCAACGCATCGATGTGCGCCCCACCCGACAAGCCAAGTAAGGGTTTACCTATGATCCCCCGCTACTCCCGCCCCGAAATGGTCGCCATCTGGTCGCCGGAAACGCGCTTCCGCATCTGGTTCGAGATCGAGGCACATGCCTGCGACGCGCTGGCCGAGCTCGGTGTCATTCCGAAGGAAGCGGCGAAGACCATCTGGGAAAAGGGCGGCGCGGCGGAATTCGACGTCGAGCGCATCGACGAAATCGAGCGCGTCACCAAGCACGACGTCATCGCCTTCCTGACGCATCTGGGCGAGTTCGTCGGGCCGGATGCCCGCTTCATTCATCAGGGCATGACCTCGTCCGACGTGCTCGACACCTGCCTTGCGGTGCAGTTGACCCGCGCCAGCGACATATTGCTCGCCGACATCGACGCCCTGCTCGCCGCCCTGAAGAAGCGCGCCTTCGAGCACAAGGACACCGTCACCATCGGCCGCAGCCACGGCATCCATGCCGAACCGACCACCTTCGGCGTCAAGCTGGCCGAGGCCTATGCGGAATTCTCCCGCGCCCGGGAGCGGTTGGTGCATGCGCGCGAGGATATCGCCACCTGCGGCATTTCCGGCGCCGTCGGCACCTTCGCCAATATCGATCCTTACGTAGAAGAACACGTCGCGGCAAAGATGGGGCTGAAGCCCGAACCGGTCTCCACGCAGGTCATCCCGCGAGACCGCCACGCCATGTTCTTCGCCACGCTCGGCGTGATCGCCTCCTCCATCGAGCGTCTTTCCGTCGAAATTCGTCATCTGCAGCGCACCGAGGTGCTGGAGGCGGAGGAGTATTTCTCGCCCGGCCAGAAGGGCTCGTCTGCCATGCCGCACAAGCGCAACCCGGTGCTGACGGAAAACCTCACCGGGCTCGCCCGGATGGTGCGCTCCTACGCCATGCCGGCGATGGAGAACGTGGCGCTCTGGCACGAGCGAGACATTTCGCATTCCTCGGTCGAACGCATGATCGGGCCTGACGCGACCATCACGCTGGATTTCGCGCTCGCCCGTCTGACGGGCGTGATCGACAAGCTCCTGGTCTATCCGGACAATATGCTGAAGAATCTGAATCGCTTCCGAGGACTTGTTCATTCGCAGCGCGTGCTTCTGGCGCTGACCCAGGCAGGCCTGTCACGCGAAGACGCCTATCGGCTCGTCCAGCGCAACGCCATGAAGGTGTGGGAACAAGGCAAGGACTTTTTGGAGGAACTGCTAGCTGACAAGGAAGTCACGGCGGCGCTTCCGGAAGCCGAAATCCGCGAGAAATTCGACCTCGGCTACCACACCAAGCACGTCGACACGATCTTCAAGCGGGTGTTCGGCGAAAGCCGGGACGCCGCGTAGCTGCTCCTGGACAAGGACTGTGGCCGACAAAACACACAACACCTAGCGCGACGCGATGGTCGGAACCGGCGATCCCACGTAGACGTTTAAGGCGGAAAGACAACCATTTGGAGGTGTCATGCCGGGCGTCGTCAACATGCCGGAATTGCACGAACTACCGCCAGAGAAGGAGATGGTGTCCCATCGGGTGGTGTAGCTGGCGGCATTGGTCGCCGTGCTGTCCGGCATTGCCGGGCTGATCAGCGCGCCGCTGCGGGCAGGCTGATGAGGGGATCATCGCTCAACTGGCCGACGCTTT
>Ga0206119_100131_pt1 | contig 57256 bp, 47 predicted proteins | sample 3A50Ametagenome_FD_148608 | JGI IMG/M metagenome (GOLD analysis project Ga0206119, IMG submission 148608) | Enriched microbial communities from leaf-cutter ant dump, University of Wisconsin, Madison, United States - 3A50A | ecosystem: Environmental > Terrestrial > Nest > Insects nest > Nest dump...
GACGGCCGCCTCGTAGTTGAGGAGCGCGCCGTGCTTTTCGGCAAGGGCGGCAAGCTCGACGCCGTGGGCGGCGAGCAGCGCCTTGTTGGCGGTGACGACGTGGACGCCGCGCGACAGCGCCGCCTTGACGGCGGCAAGGGCCGGATCGCCCGCCCCGCCCATCAGCTCCACGAAGACGTCGATCTTCGCCTCGCGTGCGAGCGCGACGGGTTCGTCGAACCATTCGGCACCGGAAAGATCGACGCCGCGGTCGCGGCCCCTGGTGCGCGCGGTAACGGCGACGATGTCGATCGGCCGGCCGCACGTCGTCGTGAGCATATCCCTGCGTTCGACGAGAATCTTCGCGAGCGAGGCACCAACGGTCCCCAAGCCCGCAATGCCGATCTTCAGGGCATTAGCCATGGTCATGTCCTAACGTTTTGGAAGAAGCCCTCCGCAGACACGCGGAGGGCAGATTTTCAGCGATGGGCGTTCAGCGAGATGACGTTGTGCATCGTCTCGTCCGCCGTGGAGAGGAACTTCTTGATGTTGCGCGCGGCCTGGCGGATGCGGTGCTCGTTCTCGACCAGCGCGAGGCGGACGTAATCGTCGCCGAGTTCCCCGAAGCCGACGCCCGGCGCCACAGCGACGTCCGCCTTCTCGACGAGCAGCTTGGAGAATTCCAGCGAGCCGAGATGGCGGAACTTTTCCGGGATCTTCGCCCAGGCGAACATGGTGGCGGCGGGCGGGGGAACCTCGAAGCCCGCCTTGCCGAAGCTCTCGACCATGACGTCGCGGCGGCGCTTGTAGACGTTGCGCACCTCGGCGATGTCCGAGCCGTCGCCGTTGAGCGCATGGGTGGCGGCCACCTGGATCGGCGTGAAGGCGCCGTAGTCGAGGTAGGACTTCACGCGCGTCAGCGCGGCGATCAGGCGCTCGTTGCCGACGGCAAAGCCCATGCGCCAGCCGGGCATGGAGAAGGTCTTGGACATGGAGGTGAATTCCACCGTCACGTCCATGGCGCCCGGAACCTCCAGAACGGAGGGCGGCGGCGTGTCGTCGAAGTAGATTTCCGAATAGGCAAGGTCGGAGAGCACGATGATGTCGTGCTTCTTCGCAAAGGCGATGACGTCCTTGTAGAAATCGAGCGTGGCGACCTGCGCCGTCGGGTTCGACGGGTAGTTGAGGATCAGCGCCAGGGGCTTGGGGATCGAGTGGCGCACGGCCCTTTCCAGCGGCAGGAAGAAACTCTCGTCCGGCTCGACGGGAATGGAGCGGATCACGCCGCCGGTCATCAGGAAGCCGAAGGCGTGGATCGGATAGGTCGGGTTCGGGCAAAGGATCACGTCGCCCGGCGCGGTGATCGCCTGCGCCATGTTGGCAAAGCCTTCCTTGGAGCCGAGGGTCGCGACGACCTGCGTTTCCGGGTTGAGCTTCACGCCGAAGCGGCGGGCGTAATAGGCGGCCTGCGCGCGGCGAAGGCCGGGAATGCCCTTGGAGGAGGAATAGCGGTGCGTGCGCGGGTCCTGCACCACCTCGCACAGCTTGTCGACGATGGCTTTCGGCGTCGGCAGGTCGGGGTTGCCCATGCCAAGGTCGATGATATCGGCGCCACCCGCTCGCGCGCTTGCCTTCAAACGGTTGACCTGTTCGAAAACATACGGCGGCAGACGCCTGACCTTGTGAAACTCTTCCATCTTTTACCCCGTTAGGCGCGGAGCCCCTCGGGCGGCTTTGCCAAAGGGCGCGAAACCCCGCGCGAATCAAGTGACCGATTACGGGCGAAAGCGTTCAAAATGAAGGCGCTTCGCCCATGCCGGCGGCCTTGCGGCCACCTTTCGCTTTGCGGCCAAACGGCCGGAAAGGCAAGCGCTATTTCTGGCCTTCGATCTCGGCGAGCGTCGCCTTGCCGTGCCCTTCGCGCAGCGCCTGCAACTCGGCGAGCTGGCGGCGGTATTCCGCGTCCGAGATCGCGCCGGAGCTGCGGCGCTTGGAAAGCGCCGTCAGGCGCGCGCCGTATTCGGCGGCTTCCGCATCGCTCATCTGCTGCGTCTCGGCGGTGACGATGGCGGTGATGTCCGGATAGACCTCGGCCCGGTTGGCGCCGGCATTGATCGAGGGATCGCGCGCGGCCGGGCTGCAAGACGCCAGCACCGCCGGCAGGGCGGCAACGAGAAGGGCGGCGGCGACGCGCCTGAATTCGAACGCCATATGGCTGTATGCTCCTGTCGAGACGACGGGTTCCAAGTCTTGCCGGGAAAGGCTGTCAGGCCCTTGTAATCTGTTTCGGAGAGAATGTAAAAATACAAAAGTAACAATAAAATCGGGAGGGAGCGATGGCCGAGGACAGCAAAGCGGGAACACGCGATGCCGCCGGAGCGAAGCCCGGTTTCCAGCCGTTCGATCCCGCCGCGATCGAGCCCTATATCGTCAAGGATCCCGAGGCGCTGACGGTGAACCTTGCGCGCACCGTCGAGCAGCTCGGCAAGGCCGCCTCCGCCTGGCTTGCCCCGCGCGAGAGCGGCGAGAAGGTCGACACCGTCGCCGAGCCGATGGTCGACATGGTCAAGACGCTCTCGAAAGTCTCCGAATACTGGCTGGCGGACCCGCGCCGCACGCTGGAAGCGCAGACCATGCTGCTCGGCAGCTATTTCACCATCTGGTCGCGCACGCTGAACCGCCTCGGCGGGCAGGAAGTCGAGGACGCGCCCGATCCGCACGCCAGGGACAAGCGCTTTGCCGACGAGGACTGGGTGAAGAACCCCTTCTTCGATTTCCTGCGGCAGGCCTATTTCGTGACCTCGGACTGGGCGGAAAAGCTCGTCTCGGACGCCGAGGGCCTCGACGAGCACACGCGTCACAAGGCCGGCTTCTATGTGAAGCAGATCGCCAGCGCCATCTCGCCGACCAACTTCGTCACGACCAACCCGCAGCTCTACCGCGAGACGGTCGCCTCGAACGGCGCGAACCTCGTGCGCGGCATGAAGATGCTGGCGGAAGACATCGCCGCCGGCCAGGGCGACCTGAAGCTGCGCCAGACGGACACCAGCAAGTTCGCCATCGGCGAGAACATGGCGCTGACGCCCGGCAAGGTGCTGGCGCAGAGCGACGTCTGCCAGGTCATCCAGTACGACGCGACGACGGAGACGGTGCTGAAGCGCCCTCTCCTCATCTGCCCGCCGTGGATCAACAAGTTCTACATCCTCGACCTCAACCCGGCGAAATCCTTCATCAAATGGGCGGTCGACCAGGGCCACACGGTCTTCGTCATCTCCTGGGTGAACCCGGACGAGCGCCATGCGGAAAAGGACTGGGAATCCTATGCCCGCGAGGGCATCGGCTTCGCGCTCGATACGATCAAGCAGGCAACGGGCGAGGAAGAGGTCAACGCCATCGGCTATTGCGTCGGCGGCACGCTGCTCGCCGCGACGCTCGCCCTCCACGCCCGCGAGGGCGACAGGCGCATCCGCACCGCGACGCTCTTCACCACCCAGGTCGACTTCACCTTCGCCGGCGACCTGAAGGTCTTCGCCGACGAGGACCAGATCGACCTCATCGAGCGCGGCATGAAGGCGACGGGCTATCTCGACGGCTCGAAGATGGCGACCGCCTTCAACATGCTGCGCGCCTCGGAGCTGATCTGGCCCTACTTCGTCAACAACTACCTGAAGGGCCAGGACCCGATGCCCTTCGACCTTCTCTACTGGAATTCAGATTCCACGCGAATGCCCGCCGCCAACCACTCGTTTTACCTTCGTAATTGTTATTTGAACAACAACCTCACCAAGGGCAAGATGATGCTGGGCGGCGCGCCGGTATCGCTGAAGGACGTCAAGATTCCGATCTACAACCTCGCCACCAAGGAGGACCATATCGCGCCGGCGAAATCGGTCTTCGTCGGCTCGAAGTTCTTCGGCGGCAAGGTCACCTATGTCATGGCCGGCTCCGGCCACATCGCCGGCGTCGTCAACCCGCCGGACAAGAACAAGTACCAGTATTGGACCGGCGGGCCGGTGAAGGGCGAATTCGAGGACTGGGCGGCCAAGGCGAAGGAAACGCCCGGCTCCTGGTGGCCGCACTGGCACGAATGGATCAAGGCCGAGGACGACCGCATGGTGCCGGCCCGCAAGACCGGCGGCACGATGAACTCCATCGAGGAAGCCCCGGGGTCCTATGTGCGCGTTCGTGCGTAACGGGCGGGTTGCATGATGGGTGAGCGGAAATACCCCCCTCTGGCCTGCCGGCCATCTCCCCCACAAGGAGGGAGATCGGCAAGCGGCAAGACCCTCGCTCAACTCGCAACGCTAAAGAGGGGCGAAACGGCCCTCCAACCAATCTCCCCCCTTGTGGGGGAGATGGCCGGCAGGCCAGAGGGGGGTGAGCGGCAATGATCTTCGATCCGCCGCTCGTTACCGGCACGCTCGTGCAGCGCTACAAGCGTTTTCTCTTCGACGCCGTCCTCGACGACGGGTCGGCGATCACCGGCTCCTGCCCCAATACCGGCTCGATGCGCGGGCTGACGGCGCCCGGCTCGCGCATCTGGATGTCGACGAGCGACAGCCCGACACGCAAGCACCGCCATCGCCTCGAACTGGTGGAGGCGGACGGCACCGTTGTCGGCATCAATACGGGCCTGCCGAACCGCCTTGCCGAGGAAGCGATCCGGGCCGGCCTCGTCGCCGATCTCGCGAGCTATCCGGTGCTGGAGCGCGAGAAGAAATACGGCCGCAATTCGCGCATCGACATCCTGCTCTCCGGCGATGGCCGTCCATCCGCCTATGTGGAGGTGAAGAACGTCCATTTCCGCCGCACGACCGGCCTTGCCGAATTTCCCGACACGGTGACGGCGCGCGGGGCGAAGCACCTTGAAGAACTCGGCGACATGGCGGAGGCCGGTTTCCGCGCCGTCATGCTCTATCTCGTCCAGCGCGAGGACTGCGATCTCTTCCGCATTTGCGGCGATCTCGACCCGTTCTATGCGGCTGGCTTCCGGCGGGCGCTTTCGCGCGGCGTCGAAGCCTATGCCGTCAAATGCGCGGTGACGTCGCGGCAAATTCAGCCCGTGGCGTCGATCGCCATGGACGAACCCGGTCCGGCTGTTTTATGAACGGTCTGCAAAGACCAGTGAAAGCTCGACCATGGTAACCTATATCGACGCGACCTCCGCGCCGCTGAAGAACACCGGCGTGATCCGCCTCTACGACGCCGAGGCCTTCGAAGGCATGCGCAAGGCCTGCCAGCTCACGGCGCGCTGCCTCGACGAGCTCTACCCGCTGGTCAAGCCGGGCGTCGCCACGGACGTGATCGACCGCTTCGTCCTCGAATTCGGCATGGACAACGGCGCCCTGCCCGCGACGCTCAACTATCGCGGCTACACGAAATCCACCTGCACCTCGATCAACCACGTCGTCTGCCACGGCATTCCCAACGACAAGCCGCTGCGCGAGGGGGATGTCGTCAATATCGACGTCACCTACATCCTCGACGGCTGGCACGGCGATTCGAGCCGCATGTATCCGGTCGGCGAGATCAAGCGCGCCGCCGAGCGCCTGCTGGAAGTCACCCATGAATGCCTGATGCGCGGCATCGCCGCCGTCCGCCCCGGCGCGCGTACCGGCGCCATCGGCGAGGCGATCCAGACCTATGCGGAGGCCGAGCGCTGCTCGGTCGTGCGCGATTTCTGCGGCCACGGCGTCGGCCGGCTCTTCCACGATGCGCCGAACATCCTGCATTACGGCCGCGCCAACGAAGGCCCGGAAATGAAGGAAGGCATGATCTTCACCATCGAGCCGATGATCAATCTCGGCCGCCCGCATGTGAAGGTGCTCTCCGACGGCTGGACGGCGGTGACGCGTGATCGCTCGCTCTCCGCCCAGTACGAGCATACCGTCGGCGTGACGGCGGACGGCTGCGAGATCTTCACGCTCTCGCCCGGCGGCCTCGACCGCCCGGGCCTTCCGGCATAGGCCGCCCATGACGCGCCCGCGCGCAGGAGACGAGCCGACATCTCCCGCCGATATGGCGGACGACCTCTTCGAGGAGGCCGACGAGCGCGGCCATTTCTTCGAGCGCCCCGCCCGGGCAACGCCCGCCAAGGCCCTTCCCGCAGCGGACGACAAGCACTATCACGGCCACCGCGAGCGCCTGCGCACCCGTTTCCGCGACAACGGCGACACGGCGCTTGCCGATTACGAGATCCTTGAGCTCCTGCTCTTCCGCCTCATTCCCCGTCGCGACACCAAGCCGATAGCCAAGGCCCTGCTCGACCGCTTCGGCACGCTCTCCGGCGTCTTCGGCGCGACGCCCGCGCTGCTGCAGGAGGTGAAAGGCATCGGCGAGGCCGTGGCGCTCGACCTGAAACTCATCGCCGCGGTCGCCCAGCGCACGCTGAAGAGCGAGATCCGCAACAAGACGGTCCTCTCCTCCTGGTCCTCGCTCATCCAGTATTGCCACGCCGCCATGGCGCACGAACCGCGCGAGCAGTTCCGCATCCTCTTCCTCGACAAGCGCAACACGCTGATCGCCGACGAGGTGCAGGGCCGCGGCACGGTGGACCATACGCCGGTCTATCCGCGCGAGGTGGTGCGCCGGGCGCTGGAACTCTCCGCGACGGCCATCATCCTCGTGCACAAGCACCTCAGAAGGCCCATTTTGGTAACGTAGCTTCCCGCTCTATCACACTGATTAACAATCATTTTCTTGCTCATCGTATTCCCGGATACTGCGGGAAATTCAAGGTGGTTTTCGGGGGAGAAGAACACCAACCGATCCCACTTGCCGATACCAGCTCCCAGTCACCATGAGGGCCGGAAAAGCCGCTGCACATCGCGGGAGCCAGCAATGCCGAGCATTACAGATACAGAAATTCGTCGCGCGCTGAAGTGCGTTAAACAAACCGGGAAGCAGAAAAACCTCGTGGATGGTGAAGGACGCGGCACCGGACGCCTACTGCTTGTTCTGAAGCCTATGCCCACGAGAGTGACGGCTTCCTGGATGGTCCAGCAATTCTGGGACAGAAAACGTATCAAGAAAAAGATAGGCTCCTATCCTGCGATGCCCATTGCCACGGCGCGCAAGATCTTTGCTCGCGACTTCGCGGGCACGATTCAAAAAGGGCAGAGCATCAAGATCGCAGGCCCTGGCAAACCCGGCACGGTTGGCGAACTGTTTGAAGCCTATGTTACGAACCTACGTGACGCTGAAAGATCTTCCTGGAGGGAGGTCGAGAAGGGGTTGAACAAGATCGTCGACACATTGGGTCGGCACCGCCCTGCCCGCGAGATTGAGCCTGAAGAAGTGGTCGATGTGATCCGGCCGATTTACAATCGTGGTGCCCGATCCATGGCTGACCACGTACGGAGCTACGTCCGGTCTGCCTATAGTTGGGGCCTGAAATCCGAGCACGACTACCGCACCACATCCCCGCATCGGTTTTACCTCGAGGACAATCCGGCGGCTCGCATCCCCACGGAGCCCAACACACCTGGCACAAGCTGGCTCGACGAAGAGGAATTCGCGACCCTTTATCGATGGCTGGAAAACCCTGATGTCTCGGTTTCCCCGTCTTATACTCGCGCCGTTCGTATGCTCATGTTGTCGGGCCAGCGTGTTGATGAGATCGCCCGCCTCCGCGCCGGTCAATGGGACGCTGAAGATAGACTCCTAGACTGGTCGCGGACCAAGAACGGAAATCCCCACGCCATCCCCCTGCCCGAGATTGCCGTTGAGCTGCTCAACGATATTGAACCAAATGCAGCGGGTTGGTTCTTTCCTTCCCCAACGGACCCGATGCTTCCGGTGACGGCCGGCGCACTCCATTCCTTCATTTGGAGACAACGTCAGAGAGGCGTGATCCCAATTGTAACCAACCGGGACCTGCGCCGGACATGGAAAACCCTGGCGGGAAAGGCGGGCATCTCGAAAGATATTCGTGACCGCATCCAGAACCACGCGCTAGGAGATGTCAGTTCGAGACATTATGATCGGTGGAGCTACATGCCCGAAAAGCGTGCCGCGATGAATAAATGGGACGCTTACGTCCGAGGGCTGCTTCAGCGAAAGGCGTTCAAACAGGCAGCGTGAGCTGGCGTTTACTCGGGGGCGGCATGTTCGGGGTAGTCTCTGGATGGATCTACAGGCGCCGCGAGATCAGACGGCGTTGGCAATCAGATGCGCGCAGATTGATCCACGAGGATGAGCGCGGCGCTTACTACGCTGCGCAACGCCTCGCGGCACGTAGCCGCGTGCAAGGTGACCGCGCCGGTTTCTGGCATTGGGCGAAAGTTGCTTCGGAGGTTGCGAGGATCTCGTCGATTGCCGAGATGGACCGCGCTGTCGTTGAACGGATCGCCGACGAGGAATTGAGAACCCATCGTTCGCCTCCTGGCCAGAGCGACAAAAGTTGACCAGATACAGGAGGCATAATGCCTTACATCGCCAAGGTCTTTGAGCCCGGCAGTTCGCAAGCCGTCCAGCTTCCCAAGGATTTCCGCTTTGACGTCGACGAGGTGGAGGTTTTGCGCAAAGGCGATGCTGTGATCCTGCGCCCAAAGCCCATGAGCGCATGCTGGGCCTCGCTACACATGGCGATGGAGCGAGGTTTCAGCCCCGACTTCATGGCCGAGGGTCCGTTTCTCCCATGATGACCCGCTTGCGCTGCGAAGCCTCTGCGTGAGCTGCGCCTCGTAGTTCAATCCCCTTCAACCCTATCGAGCAAGGCAAAGATGGCCGTTGCGCCAAGAAAGGCGATGACCGCAAACCGTTCCGCCACCTTCCTGCGCGTCGGCTGCGAGGTCTGCGCGGTCATCGCAAGCCAGGTTGCGGCTGCCCCGGAGATCAGGGTTAAGCTCAGGACAGAAAGGAATACCAACTTGATCGGCAACATGGTCTTCTCCGAATAACAGCGTTGAAGCCCATGATACGCGACGCCTGACGCAGGTGGACAAATCAGGTCCCAGAAGGCGTCGACGCGGCAACTACGCACATCATTCCAGAATGAACCGGGCACCTCGAGTGTCGATCGCGCACCCTCCTCCTAGGCTAAAATGCATCGCATCGGCCTTTTTATGATTCCGTCTCGGAGCCGATCAGTTCGACCAGTTCCAGCAATGCTGCCCGGATGCTGGTCCAATTCATACCCACTTGCAGAGATCGCCGCTCCGCTACCAGCAGGAAAAACTGCAACACGGAATCAGAATGACGGGCGAGAACGGTCAGATGATATCCGCTGGGAGCGTGCGTTCCAGCGAACCAGTGCTTGACCGTTCTTTCACTCGCACCGGTCCAGCGCATTACCGTCTTTATTCCCTGATGCGTAGACCCCAGTTCACGTTTGAGAGCGACAGCTATCCCCTGTCTGAATTCTCTCTCGTGATCACGGCTGTCGGAACCCCGGTGTAACTTCTTGCCCTTTTTCGGAAACATATTTCCGCTCCTCAGCAGTTAGACTGATGACGATGCGGAGGCGGCGGGCACGAACCCGCCCGCCGTCATGTTGGCGAATCGAGGTGTCGCGTGGCGTTTCCTCGGAACCGAAGCCGAGTGAGGACGCGACGTCGTGGCGGAACGGAACGAAAATCGGGCCGAGAAGGAGGTACAGCCGGAAAAGCGAATCCGTGCGGCCGTATACGTCAGGATGTCGACCGACCATCAAGAATACTCGACCGAAAATCAGGCCGACGCGATCCGCCAGTATGCTGCTGCCCGAGCGATCGACATTGTAAGAACATATGCCGACGAGGGTAAAAGCGGGCTTAGGGTTGATGGGCGAGATGCTTTCAAAACCTTGATATCAGACGTCGAGAGTGGCCAAGCAGACTTCGAGGCGATTCTCGTTTACGACGTAAGCCGCTGGGGCCGCTTTCAGGATACGGACGAAAGCGCCTATTATGAGTATATTTGCAAGCGCGCCGGCATAAGCGTCCACTACTGCGCCGAGCAGTTCGAAAATGATGGCAGTCCGATCGCGGCTATCATCAAGGGCGTGAAGAGTGCAATGGCCGGAGAATACAGCCGCGAACTCTCGGTCAAGGTCTTCGCCGGTCAGGGTCGTCAGATCGAACTCGGCCGGCGCCAGGGTGGGCCTGCGGGATACGGCCTGCGCCGCGCGCTGATCGACCAGAGCGGAGCCTTCAAGGCCGAGCTTGCCCGTGGCGAGCACAAAAGCATCCAGACCGACCGCGTTGTGCTGATTGCCGGCCCCGATGAAGAGGTTGCCATCATACGTGAAATCTATCGGCGCTTCGTCGAGGACCTTATCTCGGAACGACAAATCGCTGATGAACTGAATGCTCGCGGCATTGTCACGGATCTGGGCCGCGCCTGGACGAGAGGCACCGTTCACCAGATTCTGATCAACGAGAAATACATCGGCAACAATGTGTGGAATCGGGTCTCCTTCAAGCTGAAGAAGAAGCGCGTCCGCAACAGCCCCGACATGTGGATCCGCGCGGATGGCGCCTTTCCAGCGATCATCGATCGCCACCTCTTCGATGCCACGCAAACGATCATTCGTGAACGCTCCTTCCGGCTCTCGGATGAGGAAATGCTGGAGACGCTGCGAAAGCTACGTCAGGACAAGGGGCTGCTCTCGGGGTTGATTATCGACGAGGCCGAGGGGCTGCCGTCAAGCAGTGCCTATAGCTCGCGCTTCGGTAGTTTGCTTCAAGCCTACAAGCTGGTCGGCTACACGCCAAAGCGGGACTATCGATATGTGGAGATCAACCGCCACCTGCGTTCCCTTCATCCCGACGTGCTCAATGAAATCCTTGACGGCTTGGGGGCTGCCGGGTGCCAGTTCCATACTATACCGGAGTCCGAGCTGATTTCGGTGAATGGCGAACTCACCATCTCCGTCGTCATCGCGAGATGCCATCATACTTCCGCTGGTTCTTACCGATGGCGCTTACGCTTCGACACCGGCCTTCAGCCAGACATCACCATCGCGGTCAGGATGGATGCGGCTAACAAGGCCCCACTCGACTACTACCTTCTACCACGCATCGACATTGCTTCCGAAAGGCTGAAGCTCGCCGAGGAGAACGGCCTCGCCCTCGACGGCTATCGGTTCGAATCTCTCGATCCGTTTTACGACTACCTGAGGCCCGAGATCGTTACGGAGGCTGCCTGATGTCTCGCACAGTCAATCAGCATATCGAGATGATCCCCATCTCTCGGATCAATGTTCTCAACCCCCGCGCCCGAAACAAACGAGTTCATCGAGAGATCGTCAGTAACATCGAGGCGGTAGGCCTGAAGAGGCCGATCACCGTAAGTCGCCGGCCAGGTACAGGACCAACACGCTACGACCTTGTCTGTGGAGAGGGTCGACTCGAAGCGTTTCGGATGCTTGGCGAGACGGCAATACCGGCCATCGTCATCGATGCCACCGAAGCCGAATGCTTCGTCATGAGCCTCGTAGAAAACATTGCAAGACGACAGCACAGGCCGATCGACCTCATGCACGAAGTCGGCAGCCTCCATAAACGAGGCTACTCCGACGCCGACATCGCAGGAAAGATCGGGGTGACGGCCAGCTGGGTCAACATGATCGTCGTCCTTCTCAATAATGGCGAGGAACGGCTCGTTTCCGCCGTCGAAACGGGCCTCATCCCGATCAGCTTCGCCATCGATATCGCGCGTGCCGATCACAGCGAGGTTCAGAACGTCCTGATGGACGCCTATGCTGCCGGCAAGATCAAGGGCAAGAAGCTCGCAACTGTGCGGCGTATGCTTGACCAGCGGATGCATCGCCACAAGCGCATTACAGATAATGGTCTCGGCAGAACCGCTCCACGCCGTAAGATTACGGCGGCGGACCTAATGCGACTGTACCAGAATGAGGCCGAGAAGCAGCGCATCCTCGTCAAGAAGTCTGACTACGCCCAGGCCAAGCTTCTTTTCATCGTGGAGGCACTCAAGGACCTCCTGTCCGACGAAGGGTTTACGACACTGCTGCGGGCGGAGCGGCTGGAGACGATGCCTCGCGCACTGAAGCTGCGGATCGATGGAAGGGCGTTCCCATGACCGACGAGAACAGCGAGACCGGTGGCGTCCACTTGGGTTTCGAACGCGACATCGTCGTGCTGAAGCTCGCTCAAATCGTTGCGCTTAAGTCGCTGCGCCCGGGTGCAAAGGAGAGCAAGAAGTACACTCAGATCCTCAGCTCGGTTCGAGCAATCGGCCTGGTCGAGCCTCCGGTAGTAACGCCTGACCCCAAGAAACAGGGCATGTACTTTCTTCTCGATGGCCTTTTACGCATCGAGGCCCTGAAAGATATCGGCAACGACGAGGTCGAATGCCTCGTTTCAACCGACGACGAAGCCTACACCTACAACAAGCGCATCAACCGACTATCAGCCGTTCAGGAGCATCGCATGATTGTCCGTGCGATGGATCGGAGCGTTCCTGCGGAAAAGATTGCCGAGGCTCTTGAACTGGATGTCGGCACCATCCGCCGCCGATTTCGTATGCTCGATGGCATCTGTGCAGAAGCCATCGAGATGCTCAAGGAAACCAACTGTCCGATGAAGTCCTTCGACATCCTCCGGCAAATGGCTCCCATACGGCAGGTCGAGGCTGCGGACCTCATGATCGGCCAGAACAACTTCTCGACAATGTTTGCAAGGGCTCTGCTGGCCGCAACTCCCGAAAACCAGTTGGTTGACCCCCGCAAGAAAAAGCCCACGCGCGGCAATCCCGTTACGTCGGAACAGATAGCTCGGATGGAACGGGAACTCGCCAGCCTGCAAAGCCAGGTGAAATCTGTCGAAGAGAGTTTTGGCATCGACAACCTGCATCTGACGGTTGCCAAGGGCTACGTCACCAAGATTCTCTCCAACACGCGGGTCACGCGCTGGTTGGAGCAAAACCGCCAGGAGTATCTGGGCGAGTTCCGGTCGATTGCCGAGATCGACAGCATCGGCATGAGACCTGCTGCCGAATAGAGTTTATGGGGACCCGGACCCGACAAGCGCGGGGACCGCGGGAGACGCCGCACGGTGGGGCGGATCAAGCGCGGCGGCGGGAATGACGGCGAACCCGTTCGGAGCCCGCCAGGCTGGCTGAGCTTTCGCCGGCCGCGTGCGGGCCTTCTACCGCGCACGACGATTTCGAGCGTGCCAGTCGAGCGCTTGAGAAGCGATCCTGGCACGCTCATAAGGCACGAATCGGTTACGGCAGGCACGCCTGAATCGCGTCTTCCCATTGCGGAGAGAAGCGTCGATTTGAAGTTTTGTGAAAGGGTTGTGGGTGTCTGCCGTTCTGTTTCTCACCATGGACGAGGTGGTTGAGCGCTATCGCGACGAGATCTGTCTGGGCACGCTTCGTAACTGGCGGGCTCTCAAAGTTGGCCCATCATTCCTGAAACTCGGGAAGTCGATCCTATACCCGCTGGCCGAGCTGGAAGCATGGGAACGCAAGAACATGGTGATCTGCTCTCCCGGAACATCGAAGAACGGATGAAACTTCCGATCATACAGCTTGCCCTTGCCGAGTTCGCATACAGCCAAACGTCATAGAGCTGGCGGCTGAGCAGCCCTCGCACCGGACCATTCGGGGACTTGTTGATCCTGGCGCAGGCGCAAACGTCTCCACTCGAGCGCGGCGAAAACGTCTTCGATAGATGCTCCTTGGCTTATTGGCAGCGCTGCCGCAGTTTCGCGCTGGAAGCGGATTTGCAGTGCCTGATCCTGGAGCCACGCCTCTTCCCACCATGCCATGATGCTCCGGCGAGCTCCTGCCAAAGCTGAGGCAGATGGCAAGCGATCACGCTTGAGGTGCTGATTAACCCGCGGTGCAGCCGGGAGCAGATTCCAAAGATCACCGCACGGCCAAGCCGACCAAGGCAGGCAATGGTCAATATCGAGCACGCCGGCGCCAAGTCGGGTCCCGGTCCACACACAACTGAGGCGCCTCCCCTGATCGAGCATGCGTTTGGCCGTCAATCTAGCCAGCGCAGTATCTCGAACCGGATCCAACCAGGCCAGAGCAGCTTCAACTTCGCCATTCGAAATCGGGCGCCCCATACGTTCCCCGTAAGTACGCACGAGGCGCGCCCATTCGCTAACAAGCACTGGCTCGACCCAGGATCCGAGCCGCTGGAGCGTACGCCAGATATGGCCGGGAACTACAAGGTGACCGAATGTCGAGAGTGTCTCACCGTCAAGCACGAGTTCGCCCTTAATGCGCGATGGCATCGCAGAAGCCACCTCGAACACTCTTGCGTCGGAGTTCGGAAACCGGGTGTATCTGGCCGGCATGTCGGCGATGGTACGTCGAGCTTCAGACAAGGCACGCGCGACGATGGCTGCGCGCTCACCAGTGAAGCGCGCACCAATGCGCAGATCCTGACCAGAAACATTGCTGGCCAGCAGTTCCCGGAAACCTGTCTTGGCGAACCCCAAACCGTCCGGCCCTGAATTGCCCGGCATCTGCGGCAAGGTTGCCGAGACGAGCGGGAGATACATGCGGACCCAGTTTAGTGCGACCACCCCGAGGGGTATTTCGACTGAGTCCTCTTCCATGTGCGGGATCGCAAGCGCCGGCGTGGTATCGGCAACACGCGCCACCGCACGAAGAAGGCCGAGTTTGTAGGTCGAGGATTTCTCGTCGTTGAGGATGATGCCGCGTAGCAGTGGCAGGGCTCCAGCCCCGTCATCTGGCAGACGGAGGCACATTCCAGTCCATCGGACATCGGTACGGCCAAGCTGATCCTCGGTGGTGACCGAGCGAAGTACAGCAAGCCCATGTGTCCGGGCAAACGCCTCCACTTCGCCTGACGGTGCTGGCCACATCGGTCGGTCCGGTTCGGGCGCCCCTTCCCTCAGGCTCATCAATATGATGCCACCCGGCTTCAGCAATGTCGCAAGTTTACGAAATGCGCGCATCCGTGCAGGCGGCGGTACGTGCATCCACACGGCGCTGAGGAGAATGAGATCGAAGGCAAGACCAAGCTGATGGATATTCGCCAGATCCGGAAGGCGGTCGTCGAGCCAGCGGATGCGTGGATCAAAATGTCGCTTCTGAGCTTCCAGACGCATGCCGGCGGCCGGCTCTGCGGCGACCACCTCATAGCCGAGAGAAGCCAGCCAAGCCGCATCTCGACCGGAACCTGCTCCCACGTCCAGCGCGATCAAATCGTCACCGCGCGGGATAAATTCCAGTAGCGCAGCATGCACAGCTTCGGCCGACACGCTCTCGTAGCGTGCAGCCAGAGCGCTGGCCTGAGAATCGTAAGCGCTGACGGTGTCGTTCATGTCGAGTCGGTGCGAGCGTGCAGGTTTCGAGGTAGAGTAACTTCTTTCGTCAATCTTCCCAATCTCGCACCAGCTTCCGGCGGATGGGGTGGACGCACTTTAGCAGGAAAGAAGCAATTGATGACGAGCGCCCGCAGCGTGGTGCTTGTCGACCCCGCCTGAGTGATGCAACGTATTGGAATGGTCAATATATTCGTCGGCGTCACTGATCAGGATTGGTTTGACTTTCTATCCGCCCGTCAGGTGGAGGAAGTAAATTTTTGGGCTCCCAGTGGACGTACGAACTTTCGGGCTTTGCGTCCGGGCGAATTGTTCCTTTTCAAGCTGCATTCCCCCAACAACTTTATCGTGGGTGGCGGCGTGTTCTCTCACGCCTCGCGGTTGCCGCTTTCCATCGCCTGGGAAGCCTTTGGCGAGAAGAACGGGGTTGCCTCTTCATCCGAAATGCGACGGCGCATCGGACGTTATCGGACCGACGCCGATCCACGAATCGACCCGACAATTGGCTGTCGCATCCTCACCAGACCATTCTTCTGGCCCCGCGAACTCTGGATACCGGTCCCGGCGAGTTGGTCGTCCAACATCGTGGTCGGTAGAGGCTACAGTACCGATGAGGCGGATGGCGCGTATCTCTGGCGCGAGGTAATCGCGAGGAGCGATCTTGCAGAAGCGGCAGTTGTCGGCCCCGCGTCCGAGCGATACGGAAGCCCCGTTCTGGTGAGGCCACGACTTGGTCAGGGCGCTTTTCGGGTTCTCGTCACCGATGCCTATGATCGACGCTGCGCGGTCAGCGGCGAGCGCACGCTGCCCATTCTCGATGCAGCCCATATTCGTGCCTACGCCGATGGAGGAGAGCACGAAGGTTCAAATGGCATCCTCCTACGAACGGACATCCACAAGCTTTTCGATCTTGGCTACGTGACAGTCGACGAGGACAGGCGCTTCGTGGTCAGTGGACGGCTAAAGGCAGATTTTGACAACGGGAAGCATTATTACGATCTCCACGGCAGTCATTTGAGATCGCCGGTCCTTTCGAACACGATGCCATCGCCGGATACGCTGCGCTGGCACCGCGAAAACAGGTTTCTGGGATGACTGAGTCGCGCGACCTCGCCATGCGATTGGCTGCCGCCGAGCATGTTCGGCGAATTTCCACCGCAGACATCCTCACCAGCGAGCAACTTTCCGCAGGATTCACGTTCGATGGAGAGCGGGTCCCACTGATCAACCCGCAGCGCGGTATCTTCAAGCCTCGGTCGATGGAGCATCTGCTATCCGTCAGAACCGTATATCCTCGCAGCGGCGCGCGGGTCTGGTATGACGATCAGCGCATCGTCCACGAACAAGTATCTCAGGGGCAAGAGCTTATAGACTATGCCTTCATGGGAACCGATCCCGAAGCCGCCGACAATCAGTGGCTACGTCGAGCTCATGAGGCTCAGGTTCCAATCCTTTACTTTCTTGGCATCGCTCCTGGGCGATACACGGCTATATGGCCTGTCTTCGTCGCTGACTGGTCCAGTGGAGCATTAAAGGCTCGGCTCGTTTTCGGGCAGTCCGTTCACGAGGGTATGCCCGATGCGCCGGAGCGGCGGTATGCGAGTCGTGTTGTACAGCAACGACTCCATCAGGCGCAGTTCCGTGAGGCTGTCTTCACCGCGTATAGCGGCCGCTGCGCAATCACCAACCTACCTGAACCACGCCTACTCGATGCTGCCCACATTGTTGTCGATCGGAACGAAGAGCTTGGTCAGCCAATCGTCCCCAACGGCCTGCCTCTCTCGAAGATTCATCACGCGGCGTTCGACGCGAATTTGATTGGCATCGATCCTGACTATCGCATCCATGTCAGCGAGGCGTTACTGTCCATCAACGACGGTCCGATGTTCGAGCATGGTGTTAAGGGGCTTGCCGGTCGGTTGATCCGACTGCCGCGACGGGAAATGGACTATCCAAGTCGAGATCGGCTTGCTCAACGCTTCGAGATGTTTCGGAAGGCTGGGTAATCAACGTCATAGAGACATACTCGGCAGTGTCCGCTTCGCGCCGCCATTTCGGTCGTTCAGATTGTCGTTTGGGTTTCCTGAAAGCTGCCGTTCGGCTCTAGCGCTTCAATGTCGATATGGGCGTGGTGCGGAGGTCGTGAAAGACGCCGATAAACCACGCCGCCGCCGGTCGCGGCGGCGTGCGCTAGGTTCTTGGCCTGCCATTCTTGCACCAGTCGATGCGGCCTTGCCTGATCCAGAAATGGCATCCGCAATCGTTTTGCTGATGGACGGACGGCTTGACGGTGGGACGTCCGAACCAGTCCAGTGCGATCTGCCAGTGCGGCCGGCGCTTCTGGTTCAGGGAAAGCGGGATTATGGCGCCGCATCCACCCGGACACCTCAGGCAAGCCCACTTTTCGATACCGCCATCGACCACGTGAACGATCTCTCCGGACTTCAAGTCGGTTTCGGAGGGATAGGATCGCGCTTTGCTCGCCAAGATACCGAAATCGATGATGCCGAGACGCCGCAGCGTCTTCGCGATGAGCTTTTTCATGGCCGCTAACCGATCCTGTGCAAGAAGGGCGTGACGTCGGCCCTGCCCCAGTTCCTTGGGGTGGCACACTGCTCGCATTCCTGTCGAGGCGAACACGTCGTGGTACGCTCCTCGATCGCGTCGAAGCGACGTCGGCGTTCAGGCTTCATGCCCCCATCGCCGCGGAAGGCGGTCAAGGCCTGGAGCAGTTCGTTGACGGCCATGCAGGCTGCTTCGGTGGTGAAGGTCACGACGACCGGCGCGGGATCACCGCCTCCTGAGACATAGGCCTCGGCCTTTCGGCGCTCGAACTCCTCGGGGTCAATGCGGCGCAGCGCCTCTTCCCGCGCTCGCACGGGGTCGACAAGCCCCCGGCAGAGCAGGCAGGGTGTCCCGGGCGTCAGCAAGGTCACGCGGCCGGCCATCTCGTACGGCCGGTCCTTGCTCCCTGGGATGATGCGAACGCCCATGTCGATGACGGGAATGCCGTAGTAGTAGGCTAGCCTGTTAAGGAAGAGCCGGCCATCGTGGTCATCCGTGCAGCCGAAAATGACGTCGCAGGAGCGCAATGCGTCGCGCACAGCCGCATCTCCGACCCAGCCGCGGAAAGTTGCGACCTGCACGCCGAGTTCGGCCTGTCGGATCTCGCGAGCTATGACGTCGACCTTGCGCGTTTTCGCCTGGACGTCGTCGAGACGCGAGCCGTGGACTCGATTGAGGTTCGTGAGTTCAATCGTATCATCGTCGACCAAGAGGAGGTAACCGATCCCGAGACGCGCCAGCAACATCGCCGTTGGGCTTCCGGTGCCGCCGCAACCGATGACACCGACTCTGAGGCTGCGAACGAGCGGGTTGAAGGCCGGACCGAACAAACGCGCCTGACGGTCGAGCATCTCGTCATGCGGCATCGAGCCGATTCCATGCAGGACAAGCCTGCGCCCCGAAACCAGGATGCGTCCGCAGCCCGCGAAATGGTCAGGGCTCGTCCACAGCCGTCCGCAGACCGATCCGTCGCCGCCCAGAACGACGCTGGCGAAGCCGTGGCCGTCGCCGGAGCGGTTCGAGACGATCCTGAGCAGGTCCATCTCGTTGCGGTCGTCCTGCTCCGAGAAGAAGGCCGTGCTTCCGGGATGGGTGTGGGCGATGCCCATGATCAGGCCGCGTTCCTCCGCCTTCTTGAGAAGTCGAACGAACGACCGCGTTGACCAAGTGACGTGAACGCCGGAGGCGGATACGCGGTCCTCGTCCGGCACCGGCACCACCTCATGCGAAACGAGACGCCGCCGACGCTGGCCCGTCCACGGATCGGCCGCGATGTCGGAGACGCCGAACAGGACGTAGGCCGCGGCCTCGACACCGCCTTCCGAGGAGAGAAGCGCGCGAAGCTCTGCTTCGTGCGCCTCAATGAGGATCATGTCGATCATGTCAGGCCGCCTCGGCGAGCGCATGCTCGATACGCTTGACCATAGTGTGGATGCCATCGATCCCCGGCCGCCAGGTGTTGTTGTGCCGCGACCAGCGCTGCCAAGTCTGGCTGCGGAAGGGGTGAGGCTGATCGGCCGCACGCGGATACCTGCCCACGGACCGGAGCTTGAGCCACGGCATGCAATAGAACATGTCCGGCGGGCAGTCCGGATATCCCGGCGGCAGCAGCACCAGGATATCGACCGAGGCTGCGTCGTACTTGCCTTCCGGGAGCATAATGCCCTTAAGAACCACGCCCGCCTGACCATTCTGGCTACCGTCCTCGTAGGCGATGCCGCGGCCGTCAAGATACTCGACGTCACGCGGGGGCAGCACGATCGAGAGGCCCTCTGTCGTCTGCGCGATCGCGGTGAAGAACTTCTCGACGCCTGCCTTCGACAGATCGACCAGGTCGCAGTTACGGATGAGAAGATCCTCGCCGCCCCGGATCTCCTGGTAGACGTCGTGGGTGCGCGGATCCACGCCAGCGATCTTCTTGAGGACCAGCCCGCTGATAAGGTTCGGTCCCCACTCCCTTTCGCGATCATCGATCTTGAAGCGGAACGAGCGATCGGTCTTGAAGATCAGGACTTTCTCGGCTCCCTTGGCGCGAAGATCAAAGAGCTCTTCCTGGCGCAGGGTTTCCAGCGCACCGTCCGGGAGGATCGCGATCGCCAGATGCTCATCGACCGGCCGGGCGTCGGCCGCCTCGAGGATCTGGCGTCCGGTAACGATGGGGTCCGGGATCGCGATGCGACGGAAGTCGAGTTCGGCGTTGCCGATCAGGATTTCGAAGTGCGGCGAAGGGGGGTGTGCAAAATGGTTCATGACTACCTCGTCATCGATACTGGGGCGGCGGGTGCCGACCCTTCCATTCGAGTAGCGAGGCGAGCTCGGCGGATTCGGTAATCGTCCTAAAAAGAATCCTCGGACGTGCAGACGAAGTAGTATTGGCAGGTCGGGCAGTCCCTTCCTGGCGAAGGCGAGAACTCCCCGCTCTCGATGCCCGCGATGGCCTCTGAGTAGTCAGAGATCGCCTTTCCGCCCTTTGCCGGCATGATCGTGACCCTGCCGGCCTTGGCTGGGTAGAATGCCTCCAGCTCAATACTGCGCCCGGGAAACGCTTGGGTGGCTGCGACGCCCATCAGAGCCCACCCAGGCTTCTCGTCCTCGGACTTGGCCTTACGACCCGTCTTCAGGCGTTGCGCCAGCACGCCGGATGGCGTTTCGAGAACCCGGTCTGGCCGCAACGTGATCATCCTGTCGCCGACCGCAGCGATCCATTCCGTGCTCACGTCCTCGCCGTCGATCGACGACGAGACCGTACCTTCGACCATCCTCCTCGCCTCGGCGCGGTAGAGCGGCTCGAAGCCGTGCTTGGGTCCGTGCTCGGCCCATATCGCTTCAAGCCGTTCGACCGCGGCGACGGGCGTGACGGACCGGCCATTCCGCAGCGCCTCGAATATCCACCGGACCGTCTGCCTGACACAGCCATGGAATCGGAGATACGCGCTGTCTTCCTCGCCACCGCGCAAGCCCTCCAGCACCTCGTAGCGATACCGGGCGGGGCACTTCATGTAGGTTTCGAGGTGCCGGTCCTGATAGGTCTCCTGCGGCATCGTGGGACACAGCATCTCTGGCCGCTTGCTGCTTGAAGAGGTCGGCACGGCTCGCGATGCCGGAAGCACTCCTGGCATCCGCTCGAGGAACCTGGAAGGATTGCAGGTCTGCTTTTCGGTATAGCGCGTCGCGCTGCTCACCGACATCACGTCCCGAGCCCTCGATAGGGCGACGAAGAAGAGGCATTCCGTTTCGGCTTCGTGCTCGGCCTGTGAGATCTCCAACCTTTCCAGCCCAACCGGCGCTGGGCATCGCTGGGGACGTCGAGAGCCGGGAACCGTTCGCGTTGCGACCTGAGGAAGATGGACGCCGCGAAATTCCAAACCCTTCGAAGCGTGGACCGTCATCATGCGGACCGCCGGAATGCCAGCCGCCTCGGGCGGGACGACCCGGAACTGCCGATCGTCGTCGAGCCTCTCCAGCCTTCGGATATCGTCCAGCAGCTTGCGTCGACCGGCGATCGATCGGTTGGCATCGTAATGCTCACGGCAGAATTTCAGCAACTGGTAGATCGCAACGAGGGATTGCTGAGAGCGGACATCGCCGGTCGCTATATATGGAAGGAGGTAGTCGCTGGCTTCGAGGAGGTAGTGGCTGAGCAGATGCCACGCGCTGGTCTTCCACTCGATACCTGCGAGATGTCGCGCCAGAAGCTTCAGTCCCTCGGCGCTCTTTGCGCTGACGCCTGCAACCTCGTCCGCTTTCGCGCAGGCTGCGATGACCTCTTTGCCCGTCTCCCGAGCGTGCCGCAGCAACGCCACGGCCTCCGTCCTCGGCACGCCGTATTGAGGGAACTGGGCGACACGCACCAGCCCCACGCCTCCTTGATCGCTGCCGAGCGAGACGAGCGAGAGCAGGTCGCGGATTTCCGGTCGTTCGAAGAGATCACCGAGGTAGAGGATCGGAACGCCTAGGTCCTGAAGCACCCGGCCAAACCGGGCCAAGCACAGGTGGGTCGTGGCGAGTATGGCCTGGTCCTCATAGCCGATGCCATCGCTCCTCAGCCGCTCGATCTGATCGCGCATCGCTGCGGCTTCCGAGACCAGATCGGGAGCGTGGAAGAGGTCGACGAAACCGACCCTACCGCGCTTCGCCTTCCAGGTCGCCGCCGGCTTCGGGCCTGCGACCATACTCGCACCGAAGCGCTCGAAGACCCGGACGACCGTTTCGCACGATCGATAGTTGGTCTTTAACTGTCGGCGCTGCGCGCCGGGGTATCGGTCGGTGAAGCCCATGACATTATAGGGAGCGGCGCCGCGAAAGCGATAGATCGACTGCCGAGGGTCGGCCACGACCCATAGACGCTTCCCGCATTCCGTGATCTGGTCGAGTAGCTCGACGCTGGCGAAATTGACGTCCTGATACTCGTCTACAAGGACATGGCGATGCTTGGCCATCACGGTTGCGCGAACGTCGGGGTTCTTTCGCAGCAGCTCGACCGAGAGATACACCAGGTCGCCGAAGTCGACGCTGCCGTTCGCCGCCAAGGTGCGTTGATAGACCTCATAGACCTCGCCGACCTCCACGGACTTCTCGGCTCGTTCGATGTCCTGCGGGCTTGTGGCGGCGGCCAGTGCCAAGCGTGCGGCGGCGAGGTAGTCCTGATCGGATATCATCTCGTCCTTTGCCCTGGAGATCGCGCGCAGTATCGGACGAAGTTCGAGCGTTGGGTCCCACAGGTTCTGGAAATGGTCGAGCCTAAGCTCGCCGAGCACGCTTTCCAGGAGCGCCAGCTGTCCGGACTCGTCCAGGACCTTGAAATCGGGAGGCAAGCCGGCTGCGTGGTGGTGCAGCCGAAGCAGTTCGAGACCGTAGGCATGGAAAGTGCCGACCCATATCAGGGGTGCCGCGACGGTATCCACCTTCTCGACCCTCTCGATCATCTCGGCCGCGGCCTTGTTCGAGAACGTCAACGCCAAGATCGATGAGGGCGGCTCCCTTCGAGCGAGCAAGTGCTTGATCCTTGAAATCAGGGTCCTCGTCTTGCCGGTTCCCGGCCCCGCGTCGAGGATCAGGGGACGGTCGTCCCACTCGGCCGCCTCGCGCTGCTCCGGATCGAGATCGAATGCGATGGAAGGCGCCTCGTCAGTCTCCGATGGTGGCGACAGCGCTGGCAGAAGCAACGCGCGGATGGCCTGCATCCGAACGAATTCAACAGGCAGGCCGATTTCGTTCGCGATGAACGAAGGGCGCTGCCTGCCTTCGACCAGCCTTTCGCGGAGCTTGTCCGCAGGGAGCAGGAACTCCTGCGCGAAGATGTCTGCCTGGACCTCCTGGCGCTCGCGCGGAGAGTAGGCGATGACGCGATCGCTTCCGGTCTCGATCGGCTGCCCGCCGAACCCTGCCTCAGTGGAACGGATCATGAAGGCGGTTTCGTCGTGCAGGACGAAATGCCCGAGTTCGTGCGCTGCTACGACAGCCCGTTGGCGACCATCGAGGTGCGATGCCAGCCGAACGAAGCCGTCCTCCCTTTCCAAGGCCCCAAGGACGCCGACTTCGTATACCGTCCCGGGTTCGAAATTGTCGGTCTGCAATCCGGCCTGTTTCAGGCCATGCGCTACCAGCTCCGATGCCGCGTCGGATCGTGCCTTGTCCCTGGCCTCTGCGTGCCGCTGGCGCGCTTTGAGACGAACATCGCGCCAGACGTCCATGCTCTATTCCTCGTCTTCCTCAAGCCAGAAAGCTCTCGCTTCGTCGGTCATCTCCGATGCTTGGATCGCCTCTTGCCAACTCCGTTTCCGACCTTCGCTTGGGCCGTTCCTAGCCTTGAAGGCTGCGGTGGCCGGTGGTTCGCTCGACGCCCTCGCGATATCCAGCATCCATTGCGCTGTGAGCCCTAGCTTTTCGGCGCCGATGCGTGCGAAGCGCTTCGGAATGGTCGCTGTCTCAATCCGACCGGCATTGATATCCGACACGATCGATCGCGGGACATTTATACTGTCTGCAAAGTCCCGAAGTGACATTCCGGCGCTTTGAGCGACCGCCCTCAAGGAGGGCTTTGGGTTCTCCGCTGCCTTGACGGCGTCCTTCGGACGGATCGAGGCCAGCAATTCCATGTCGGCAATCTCCACCGCGTGGCTGCGGATCTCTTTCGCGTATTGGGGGTAGCGACTCGTCCACTCTTTCAGGATTTGCGGCGTGACTACATCGACCGCTTGGTGAAACTTGAAGATCACCTCGTCGAGTTCCTCGGAAGAGGTCGTCATTTGTTTGCTCCCAATAATTCGAATATATCTGCCCGTATCCGATCGACCCATGTCTTGATCGTTTGAGGGCTCTTGCCAAGCATCACGGCAATGCTTTCGTCCGGATTATACGAGGTATACTTAAAGCCGTTAATGTGTAGCGCGAATGCCTTCCGATGAAGCGGATCCAACCGCTCCAAAAGGTCGGCGGCTATGACGAGTTGCTCCGGACTGAGACGGGTGTTGTCGGCCGGCTCGCATGAGACGCCGGCTTCGTCATCGCCGGCAGGCCATTGCTCGACCCATTCCTTCTCACTCAAGGAGAGGCGCAAACGATCGGTAAGTCTCTGCCTCAGTTTCGTATAGAATGCCTTCTCAAACCCAACTCCATCCTTGGACGTTGGATTGAGGAGGGCCTCGTTGAGCTTCGCCACCACCTCCTCAATGATCTCCGTACCGCCGTCCAGGAGATCTTTCCGGACTCGCCCCCGCAGGTATGACCGAGCCAAGCCTTGAAGATGCTCAAGAAGCTTTCCTCGGGTTCGCTCGGTGTCGCGTCCCGCCATAGCCCGGAAGGCCGCGACGATTTCGCCCGGTTTGCGGAGATGAAGTTGGCCGTTCTCGCTCAGCGATCGCCACTCGTCCCATTTGCCAACACCCTGACTTGTTTGGTCATTCAATGGACACCCCCAATCTAGTGGCGTCCTGTTGCGTTAGCGATGCAACGACACGCCTTTCGGTAATCTATTGCAGAAATTATTATTAAATGGGGAAATTCGCGCAATGCACGCGCCGCTCTGCCTAGCTTGCACAGCTCCGGCTGACACTTTCGTCAATCATCGTTAAGTCATAGACCAACTTACTTCCGGTGGTTAAACGATTTGGCCATCTATACAATCTCGTATACAGACGTACTTGGCACGGCTTGTTTCGCCAACTCGCAAAGATGCCGATGATGAGTCAGGTAGACCACCTGTCCGACCTGAGCCATCTGCCCAAATAGTCGGAACACCTCTTCCGACCGAGGCTCGTCGAAGGTTTCCATGATGTCGTCGGCGATAAAGGGGACGGAAGGCCGGGCCGCCGCGAACTCCTCGTATCCGGCAAGGCGCAACGCCAGATACAGCTGGAACTGCGTGCCCTTGGACATCTCCACCGCAAGCTTGGAACCGCCGTGCCGTGACAGAGCGATAAGCGCTTCGCGATCCTTGTCGGGCCGCGTGGCAAGGCCTGTATATTCGTCGCGCGTGATCAGCCGGAACGCTTCGGATGCCCGGTTCATCATCGCGCTGCGGTGTTTGTCGCGATAGGCGCGAATGCCGTGCTCGGCGGCCAGGCTTCCGCTTCTGAGGCGAAGATAGCGCAGCGCCAGATCCTCGATCTCCAGGAGCAATGTGCGCCGGTTCGCCTCAAGGCGGGCAGCGGCATCATCGCCGCCAATGGCGCTCAGGCGATCAGTTGCACGCGCCTTGTCGGCGAACAGGTTCTTCGCTCGGCCGTCGAAATCTTCAAGACGCGTCACAAGCTCGGCCTGCTCCCGCTGCAGATCGGCTAGGTCGGCATCGGCAAGGTTGGCCATGGCAGCCTCCAGCGATGAAAGCTGCATGTCGCCGACGATCTGCCGCTCGAGCTTGCCCTGCTGCTCGACCAGCTCATCCCTTTTCCGGCAGCGTTCGAGAGCTTGCCGAACATCCGCAAGCGCGTCGACCTGGAAGAAGTCGGTCAATTCGTTCTTGCGCGCGGCATGGGCCGCTATCTCGCCGTCCACCCGCTCGCGGTCGATCGCGAGATCAGCAAGGACCTGGTCCCGTTCCCGCCGCTTCGCTTCGACTTGTCTGGCTTCCTCGTGCCGCCGGATCAGGGCCTTGGCGGCGTCAAGGGGATTGCTGCCGTCGAATGTGTCATCGAGAGCGTCATACAGTTGAGCGACAGCTTTGACGAAGGAATTTCGATCTGCCTCCATGGAGTCAATGCGATGACGCAGATCATCCTTCTCGCGCAAAGCTTCGGGAAGGCCGACGACCGCGTCGAGAAGTTCCCGGACAGCGCCAACACTGCCTTCCCGATCAGTGAACCAGGTGCTTGCGAGGGCGGTCGTCCAGTTTCTCTGCCACTCTTCGAATGTGGAAATGGCTTCGTCGAGTGCCGCCTTCCGTTGAACCACGGCCGCTTCAAGATCACGGTGGCGCTTGTCCGCCTCCAGTCGATTGGCCTGCATCGCGGCATGATCGGCGAGGATGGTGTCTGCTGCTTGCATCAGAGCGGCCACATCCAGACCATCGATAACGATCCCGACGCTAATCAGGGTGGTCGCAAGCAAATCCTGCTCCGCCGCGAGCGAAGCCCTGGCATCTTCGGTGTAACTCAAGGCATGGCGCATATCATCCCACGCAGTTAGCGCCGAAGTGCGGGTTTCAGCCCATTGGCCGATCCTGGTCAGCCATGACCCGATAGATGCCTCGTCACCCAGTTCGATTTCGGATGGCGTTTCCGTCCTGATCTCGCGGCGCAGTGTCTGCAGTTCTTCATCGGTCTCCCGCAGCAACTGGCGTTGGCGGTCGATGCTCGCCCTGGTTACCGCCAGCCCGGCCGTCAGAGAACGCAGCTCCTCGAGTTCCCTGGCGCTGTTCAGACGTGCAGCCGCGGCTGCATCCGTCGCTCGCATTCGGGACTCGAAGCGATCGGCCGTTTCCCGATCGAGGACCGACAGATGCCGCGCCCAGGCTTCTTCCCGTTCGAGAATGGCGGCCTTCGCCTCATCATCACCCATGATATCGGTCGCTTCGCGAAGAGCAGCCAGCCGTGCCGCATCTTCCTCCTGCTTCGTCGAGACCTCTCGTTCACGCTCGATGATCTGCGAGCGACGCTTCTCTATGTCGCTGGAAGTCCTCTTCCAGAATTCAACGCGATCGGCAGCGGGTGGCGATATGCGCCGAAGTTCGTCACCGTCACCGGACCATGGATGCAGTTCGCCGACGGCATCTTCAAAATCCCCACGTTTGGCGGGAACACCTCGTTCGGCAAGGCGGAGTTCGGCAACAAGATTGCCATCGCGCAAGCGGCGCAGTGCCGATTGAAGCTGTGCTACTTTGCCAGCATCGATCTGGGTGCCGTGGCCATCTTGTGCCTGGCGGGTGCGCTGTTCTTTCTCAATGGCCTGCCGGGCCGTCTCATGCTCCTTTTCGGCCGATTGTCGTGCGACATCGACGCCGGACTTTTCACTGATAAGATCACGCAGCGTCCCGATTGTGGCAGCTGGGATGAGCAGTGACTTCGGATCATCGACGTCTGTCTGACCCAGCGTAGCGAGGATGAGATCGACCTTACGGCTCGTTTCAGACAGCGCATGCGTCCTTTTCGGCAGATCTTCTTGCGCGGTCGCATATCGTGCGGCTGCGTCTGCCAGCTGATCGAGGCGATCTGCCATCTCAAGCAGACGGTTCTCGACCACGAGCCCTTCGAGTTCCTCCCGGGCCTTCTGCTCGCGCTGTCCAATGCCGGCGAGTTGGGTTTGAAGCCGCGTCTCTTCGACAATCAGGTCTGGAAGTGCGGACGCCCACTCAGCTGGCGGATGCGGCAGGTCCGCGTATTCGGAAAGCCACTCCTCTCCCCGACGGTATTCGGCCGCCAGGGGGTAGGCATGCAGGACGCGCGCGATCTCGTCATGGCGGGCCTTTGCCGTACCGATCTCCTTCATGGCAGCGTCATAGGCCGCTTCAGCCTGCTCCAGCGTGGTCATCAGCGTTCTGTAAGCCGAGGCCTGGACGTCGATCTCATCGCGCTGCGATTTGACTTCCGCGATCTGGCGTTTCAAGCCGGCGATCTTCGTCGAGCTGGCGCGCTTCCGAAAGATGCCATCGGCCTCGGCGGTCGCAGTTTCGAGAATGGAACTGACGCCGGCGAGGCCAGCGCTCGCCGAGAACAGCAACTCCCCCAGATCGCCCTTACTTTCCAGAATGGCGTTGCCGCCATCTTCCAGTGTCTGATCGTCGAGCGAGAACATCATGCGATAGGCGTCGCGCGTCAGCCCGGCGAGCGGGACGCTCAGGATCGCCTCGTTGACCGGCTGGCCATGCCCGTCTAGCAGCGAGTTGCTGCGCTGCTTGACGCGCTTGAATTCATGCGCCTGCCCGTCGAATTCGAGGCATGCGCCGATTTCCATCGCCTTGCCCTGATGCAGGAAGCCGTACTTTGTGCGCTCTTCGATCCCGAACAGCAGGTCAAGATAGGCTGCCAGCGACGTTGATTTTCCTGCCTCGTTCAGCCCGTAGACGATGTGAAGGTCCGGCATGCCAGCGGCGTGCTCTCCGAAATCGATCGAATAGTCGGTGAACTTGCCGTAGCGGGTGAGATCGAGCCGCCGCAAGCGCATCAACTGATCTCCGACGCTTCTGGCTTAAGCCGGGCCAGCATGTCCTCGCTGCCTTCCGTCAGCAGCTGGTCGATCAGGGCTTCGAACGCGGCTTCGTCATCGCCGCTGAAACCGCGCGCGTCCGGTGGCAAATCATCGCGCAGTTCCTTGACCAGATCACGCACGGTCTCGCGAACACCATGTTGGTGAATGATGTCGCTGCGCATCAGATCGCCGAGTTCTAGGACCGGATCGGCAGTAGCACCTCCAGCGGGAGCGCTGATCGGCACCGTGGTGGCGATCTCGATTTTCTCGATCCACGTCCTGCCGAGCCCCTCGGCGCGCTGTTCGGTTTCCGCTAGCAGCAGATCGCGATCGCGGCGCAGCTGCCACGATAAAGGCGTCGTACCCGTCAGCCGAACGCGGCTGACGAGATCGGCCGAGCTTGTCCGGTCGCGAACGACACCAATGCCTTGCTCGATGAGTTCGGCTGTCTCTCGCCAGGTTGTGGCGGATGAAAGGTCGACCGGGATTCGTTCGAACTGCGCAACACTCGTCGCGCGTTCTTCGACGATGAGGCTACGATCATCACCGACCGTGACCAAGGTGACGGTCTTCTCGCCGGCCTCGTTGATGTCGCGGCCTTGCGGCATGCCCGGCATGATTACCATGCGGTCGCCGGCGTGCTGTGCGCGGACATGGACATGCCCCAGGGCCCAGTAATCAAATCCCCACCCATGAAGATCGGAGGCTTTGCAGGGCGCATAGAGATCGTGGCCGGGTGCTCCGGCCAGACTCGTATGCATCAGGCCGATATTGACCGTATCGGGAGTAGGGCGGTGATATTTTGCCAGCAAGCTCTCAGGCGCATGCGGCTTGGCGAAGCTCAGGCCGTGAATCGAAAGAGCGAGATCGCCGTGCGTTAGTTCGACGGCATGCGAACGGCCGCCGAACACGGTCACCGTTGGCGGCAAAATCAGTTCCTGGGTGATCCGCGACATGGCGTCGTGGTTGCCGCGGATGATGAAGGTCGCGACTCCGACCTCATGGAGCCGCTGCATCTGGCCAGCCAGAAAGCGAGCAGTCTTCATCGACGTCTGATCGCCATCGTACAGATCGCCCGCGATGATCAGCGCATCCACCTGCTCGTCGATGCAGAGATCGACGATGGCGATCAGTGCCTGACGTGTCGCGTCGCCAATTAGTTCGGCGAGATCACCATTGCGCATCGCCAGAGAGCGCAACGGGGAATCAAGATGTAGATCAGCAGTGTGAACAAACCGAAATGGCATGTCATCGCCCTCGATTTGTACGCGAAACGGATGGAGAGGTGTTCAACTAGGCACTTTCAGGAATTATGGGGCTGTCATTCACGGTCAGAAGACCGGCGCTTTTCTTAAGCATACTGCCTTCTACCAGATTGGATACGGCGGATATTATTACACTTCTCAATTGAGCACTCGTCGCCTTGAAGCCGAGCATACGCGAAACCCGCATTACGATCTCGTCTTCAGTGGCCCCTAGATTCGACGTCACGACGTCGATCGCACCTTCCGCGATCTCTTCCAGCGCGATCATCTCCGGCTTGCGCAGCCCCGGTGATAACACCTGACTTCGATCCCTGAGAGTCACCGCCGCTCCAGGCTTGAACAGGAAGTCCCCTTTTCGCGAGATGGAACCGCGGCTCTCGGCGATGATCATCCCACGCTCCACGGCATCTTGGATGCGTCCACCAGCGCGCTGCAGTCCCCAGGCATCCCTGATCCGGCAGACTACCTCGTCAAGATGGACTGGCGCTTCCGCCGCTACGACCTGCTCGACAAGTCCGGCCATCACGCCGGTTGGCGTCTCGTGCAACTCGTACAATCCGGCACGCTTCAATTCGGCTTCTACGTAGGGCGACTGAATCGCGCTGCCTTCCGGCACGTCGGCCAACCCGATTTCCGTCACTTCCCCGCGATCAACCGTGACGACCTCCACGTTCACGGCCCGGTTCCTTTGGAACCCAAGTTCCATTCGAGCATCCAACTCTTTCCTTGCAGCTTCGATCGCAGCGACCGTGCGCTCGAGTTGCTCGCGCGGGCGCTGGAACCAGTCAGGACTCCAGATGCGATGGATGATCCATCCATGGTCCTCGAGAACAGCCTGCCGAAGGCGGTCGCGATCCCTAGCGGAACGGGAAGAATGATAAGCGATGCCATCGCACTCAATGCCGAGGATGTATCGCCCAGGCCGCTCGGGGTCGGCGACGGCAAGATCGATGAAGAATCCCGCAATGCCGACCTGTGCGTGAACCTGATAGCCCTTTTCTATCAGCGCGTTGGCAACCTGTTCCTCAAAAACGGAATCCATCTCGCGGGTGGTCGCCTGTGCCAAGGACAGCCTTCCTGTCCGGGCGTAGTGCAGGAACAGCTTGAATGCGAAGACGCCCTTCCCTTTGCCACGCTCAAGGTCGATGTCTTCGTCGGTGATTGACGCGTAGATCTCGCATCTGCGCTTCGCCCGGCTGATAAGGACGTTCAGCCGTCGCTCGCCGCCCTCCGCCCCGAGCGGACCAAAACGCATTGCCATGTAGCCTTGGGCGTTCTTCGCATATCCCACCGAGATCATGATCACATCGCGCTCGTCGCCCTGGACGTTTTCCAGGTTCTTCACGAAGAACGGCTCGCTCGGGTGGGCGTGGAAGAATTCCTCGGTGTCGGGATTCAGGCGGCGCAGCGCTTCCAGTTCATCCTGTATTGCCCGCCGCTGGCTGACCGAAAAGGTCGCGACGCCCAGAGATTCGTGCGGGTTCGCCTTCGCGTGGCGGATGATCGCTTCCGCCACAGTACGCGCCTCGACAGGGTTTGTGCCGGTGCCCCCGGAGTCGAATACGCCATCGGGCACATGGTGGAAACGCAACCCCATACCTGCTTCCTGCGTGTAGGGACTGGGCACGATGAACAACCGGTTCTCGTAGAACTGGCTGTTCGAGACAGCGATGAGGGATTGGTGACGGCTCCTGTAGTGCCACCGGAGCATTCGCTCCGGCAGCCCGCGGGCTGTGAACAGGCCGAGGATGCTTTCGATGTCGGCGACCTGCGCCCCTTCCCCGTCGTCGTCTTCAGATTGGGAGCCGGTCACCTTCGCGAAGAAGGTCGTCGGCGGCAGTTGACGCTCGTCTCCGACGACCACGACCTGTTTCGCCCTGGCGATCGACCCGAGCGCGTCCACCGGCTGTATCTGGGAGGCTTCGTCCATCACCAACAGGTCGAACGTCATTTTCCCTGGCGACAGGAACTGCGCGACCGACAAAGGGCTCATCATGAAGACAGGTTTCAGCGCCTGGATCGCAGGGCCCGCCCGCTGCATCAGCTGCCGGATTGGCATATGTCCGCGCTTGCGGGCCATTTCGGAACGCAACAGTCCGACAGGCCCGACGCCGCCGTCCCGGGGCGGGATCCTGCGATGGTGAGCGGTAACCACCTCAATCGCCGCAGCCTTGATCCGCTGTGTGTCCAGATCAGCGAAGTCGCGGACCGCCCGCGAATGGAGCTCGCCGTCGAAGCGGATGAGTTCGGGCTCCTCGGCGGCCATCGCGGTCAGCAAGGCCTCGTAGTAGGCCATGTCAAACGTCGCCTGCGCCGCCTTCGTTTCGATGCGGCCGTCTGCGAGAGCATCCACCAGTTCCGTCAGACCGGCGTCGCGTGCGGCCTTCGAACGCTCATTGTAAGCAACCCATTTTGAAAGCTGTTCCTGATGTTCGATCCACCCATCAAGCCGGGAAGCAATTTCCTGCATGTCCACATCAAGGAAATCATCTGCATCGAATAGCGACCGGGCATCTGATTTGAGCTCTTGGGTCAGCGCCGAAAGCGCCTCCAGCGTCGCCCGTCCCTCGGCGCTAGCCGCCGCCGCCAAACCTGCCACGGCTGCACGCGCCGGAAGACGGGCCGCCAGATGCCTCAGCTCGCCATGATTGCCTATCCAGACTTCGCTTTCTGCTAGCACATCCCAATACGAGTCACGCCCGAGCCATGCCGCTCCGAACGCTGCCAAGCCGAGGTCGGATCCACCATCAATAACCGCCGCAAGTTCCTTCAATCGCATCAAGTGACGGGTGAGTTCCAGCCGGCCCGCCGCCGTATCCGGCGGGGAAACGAAGACCTGTTTCGATATCTCGTCCGCGCGATGCACGGATCGCGCCTTGGCTTCCAGCAGGTCAAGCCTTGCGCGCTCCACAGATGCAACGTCACCCAGGTCCGCGGACGCTCGATGCCCCAGATCGCTCCAGAAGCCTTCGATGATCGGCCTGCCGATCTCGATGACACGACGCACCCGTTCAGCACGAGAACCAGCTTCCGTACGCTCTGCCAGCCGTCCGGCGATGAGGCGAGGCTCGGACCCAAGCCCCCGCAGAGTCCGCATCCACTCCACGAGAGCTAGGAGCGGCTCCGACGAGGACCGTTCGCCCCGCCAATCCGAGCCGAACGCGGACCTGCCGAAGGAGTCGCCCTCGCGAATCCTTCCGGCCGCCGCCTGCCCCTTCATCAGCGTGTCCAAAAGGCTCACCAATTCGGAGCCCGAGAGGCTCGGGTCCGTGACGATGGATCGGGCGAGCACCCTGGCACGGCGGTAGTCGCCGTTAAGGGCCTTGAGAATTCCGGTGTGCGTGGCAAGCGCTTGTCTTGTCGCTGCGACGTCGGTGGACCAGGCCGCGTCCACGACCTTCCCTTGGAGTGCCGTTCGCGCGGCTTCGAGGACAGCCACGCTCTCGGCAAGGTCGCTTGCCTGTTCCAGCCCCGAATCCCACACGGTTGCGGCAAAGGCCTCAGGGCTGGCGTCTGGAGCGGCCGCGACACGCTCTCCCATGGTCACGAGTCGCAGGAGGCCGGATAGCTCCTCGGGCAGCACGGAACCGCCAAGTTCTTGGTTGAGCCGTTCGGCCTCCTCGCGCAGCCTCGGCAGGAGAATGGTCAGCTGCCGCGCCCGAACGAATCCGTCGCTAGGGAACTCTGAGGGAACTTCCTGAAGGCCTGCCTCCAATCCCTCTATCGGGATTTCGACCGCGCCGGAGACAATATGCTCCTCAAGTTCCTCAGATCGGTGGGCAAGGTCTGCGCCGGCCCACAGGAGCGAAGAAATTTCCTTCTGACGGTCATCCCAGCAGGAAGCGCCAAGTGCCTCCGGAGGAAACGATGGCGCAGCAGACAGGATACGGGTTCTTTCGAGAAGCGGTCCAATGTCCGCAAGAGTACGCGGCTCATCTGCCTCGACGGTGGTGGCGATCTCGGAGACGCCCTTGCGGAGATCCTTGAGGCGCGAGGCCAAAGATTCGATGCGGGGTTTCAGCCTTTCCAGGGTCGTCGGAAGGACGACTTCGATCCCGACGCCTCTCCATGGATGCGCGGTCGGAAGCCCTACCTCGTCTATCCGTTGAGCCACCTCTTCCAGGAGGCGCCTTCGTCCGGATACACCGTCACCTGTCCACCCGGTGGAACCGGCAAGCTGAAGGTCGACCGGCCGCTGTCCTTGTTGCCTCAATCGGGTCAGCTGTCCCAACACCTGGTAGGGCGTGAGATCAGACGGTCGATGTGCGACATGCATTCGCTTCGCATGGGCGTTCAGCTTGTCCCGGGCCTCCAGGACCCGATCGGTAAGCGACGACGGGAACTGCCCCTTAGGGGAGCCCAGCTGCCAGGTCCGGCGCAACTCCTCGAGCATCATGCGCTTGTTGGCCTTGTTGCTATGCAGCTCTAGGCAGGCGTCACCCACTCCCGCGTGGTCGAGACGCCGCTTGACCACTTCTAGCGCGGCCATCTTCTCCGCCACGAACAGGACGGTCTTCCCGTCGGCGACAGCCGAGGCGACGATATTGGCGATGGTTTGCGACTTTCCCGTCCCTGGAGGCCCCTGGATTACGAGATCGCGTCCCTTCCGTACGTCATGGATCGCAAGCGTCTGCGAACTGTCGCTGTCGACGATATGGAGCATGTCGGCCGGCGCGATGTGGGGATCGATCGCCATGTCGTCCGACATGAGGGGTTCGCCACTTTCGAAACCGTCGGCCAAGAGGGCACGGATCTTCGGCTGATCCGTGATAGCGGTGCCATCCGGCCAATTCTCCGGATCGAGGTCGCGATACATCAGGAATTTCGCGAAGGAGAAAAAGCCGAGCACCATGTCGTCGGGCAGGACATCCCAGCCCTCCTTCGTGGAAACGGCGTCCGCAACAGCGGCGAGATAGGCAGCCGGATCGAACTCCTCTCTTGCATCGAAGGGCGGCAGGGCAAGCTTGTGCACCCTGTCGAGGTACGCCTCTAGGGACAGATTTGCAGTCTGGTCCTCGGGCCGTACTCGTAGACGGAACCGCTCGCCCGCCGCGCCTCTCTCGAGTCGGACCGGAACGAGGATCAGCGGGGCGTGTCGTATGTTCTCCTTGTTGTTCGGATCGATCCATTTCAGCATGCCGAGCGCGAGGAAAAGGATGTTCACGCCCTGCTCTTCCTCGAGCGTCCGCGCATCGTAGTAGAGGTCGAGCAGACGTCGTTGAAGGCCAGTCGGCGTCATCCTTGTCTGAAGGCTCGTGTCGTAGTGACGTCTGGCGAGTCCCCGCTCGTCGAGTTCATTGTCGCCAGGTTGCGGGAGCACTACTGGGGAGTAATCGTCCTCGTCGTTCGGGGTCTCCGCCTCTTCCTGGCCCGCCTTCACCCGGTCAGGCTTCCCGGCGTTGAAGGTGAACGCCTTCCCCTCGTTCACCAGCAGCCTGTAGATTTCGGGGGTTCGCTCGTCGACAACATCTATCGTCTTCGCGCTCCTGGAAAAGCGTGGAACGTTTAGCAGGCGATTGCGCGCCGATAAGTCCAGCAATTCCGTCCTGGCCCGCTCCAGCTTCTCTTTCAGCGGCAGATCGCTCTGAAAGACGGATTTCTCCGCGTCGTGCACTTTTGCTCCCCCATATTTCTTTCCGTGAGACTAGGCCGACAGGAAACTCTGATGCAATCGGCAACTGTACGTCAGCTACCTCATTGAGGAACCCAGGTGGGACGGAAACTTGTATTGTCTCGGAAGTGACCTCCGGCTTTCCAAACGTCCAGATCTAGCGGGGTGCTCCGGAATGTTCGCAATCGCTGCGTTTTTGACGCAAGCGGACCATCCGCATACGGCTCCAATCCAGCCTTGTAGACATTCTACAGAAGTAAATCAGGGCTTTTGCGTCGGAACGGCGGCTATCTCGGTGGGAACTGGTTTAGTCGGAGGGGTGTGACGCAGCGGCCGTTTACATTTAACCATTTGAAAATGCATAAATATCTTACTAGAGCAGCCCCCACTATCATAGTTTAATGTGTGTGTTGCGCATTATTGAGTGCTTCATCGTACTCCAGCGTAGGTCCACAACCACCCGTCCGGCGATCCCACCCCGTCGCGGGCAGACATCGACATGACGAAGACAATCGTGGAAACCGCCCGTCCGCTTGGTATTACCGTGCATGACCACATCATCATCGGCAAGGACGGGCATGCCAGCCTCAAGGGGCTGAGACTTATGTAGGATTCCAGAATCGGGTGATCGCTCTTTCATCCGATTGAAACGGTTTGCTGCCACATTCGGTTGACGAACATGATCCGGCGAAGACAATTGCTGCGATGCAATATGATTCTTCCCGTGGAAGACTGAGGCAATCTCATATGCAGGAATACGATCTCGTCGTCGTGGGCAGCGGCCCCGCAGGCCGCCGCGGCGCCATCCAGGCCGCCAAGCTCGGACGCAAGGTTCTCGTCATCGAACAGGGAAAGCGCGTCGGCGGGGTTTCGGTGCATACCGGCACGATTCCCTCCAAGACGCTGCGCGAGACGGCGCTCAATCTTTCCGGCTGGCGCGAGCGCGGCTTTTACGGCCGCGCCTACCGCGTGAAGCAGGAAATCAGCGCCGACGACCTGCGCCGCCGCCTGCTCATCACGCTCGACCATGAGGTGGAGGTGCTGGAGCACCAGTTCGCCCGCAACCGCGTGCAGCACATGCGCGGCAAGGCCTCGTTCGTGGCGCCCGAGACGCTGGAAATCGTCAAGGACGACGGCGAGACGATCCACGTCACCGCCAAGAGCATCCTGCTTGCCGTCGGCACGAAACCCTACCGCCCCGACAGCATTCCCTTCGACGGCGTCAGCGTGCTCGACAGCGACGAACTGCTCGACATCAGGGAACTGCCGCGCTCGATGGCGGTCATCGGCGCCGGCGTCATCGGCATCGAATATGCGACGATCTTCTCGGCGCTCGACACCCAGGTGACGGTCATCGACCCGAAGCCGACGATCCTCGATTTCATCGACCGCGAGATCGTCGAGGAATTCATCCATGACCTGCGCGACCGCAACATGAAGCTGATCCTCGGCCAGAAGGCCGAGAAGGTGGAGAAGCTGGAAAACGGCAAGTGCGAGATCACGCTGGACAACGGCCGCCACGTCACCTGCGACATGGTGCTCTATGCCGCCGGCCGCGTCGGCGCGACGGACAGTCTCAACCTTGCCGCCGCGGGGCTTACGGCCGATTCGCGCGGCCGCCTCAGCGTCAATCCGGAGACCTTCCAGACCGAGGTGCCGCATATCTACGCCGCCGGCGACGTCGTCGGCTTCCCCTCGCTCGCCTCGACCTCCATGGAGCAGGGCCGCATCGCCGCGCGCGTCGCCGTCGGGGCGATTGCCAAGGAGCCGCCGAAATACTTCCCCTACGGCATCTATGCCGTGCCGGAAATCTCCACCTGCGGCCTCACCGAGGAAGAGGTCAGGGAGCGCGGCATCCCCTACGAATGCGGCATGGCGCGCTTCCGCGAGACCTCGCGCGGCCACATCATGGGCCTCAATTCCGGTCTCCTGAAGATGATCTTCTCGCTGAAGACCCGGCGCCTCCTCGGCGTGCACATCGTCGGCGAAGGCGCGACCGAGCTCGTCCACATCGGCCAGGCCGTCCTCAACCTCAAGGGCACCGTCGAGTATTTCGTGGAGAACACGTTCAACTACCCGACCCTTGCCGAAGCCTACAAGATCGCCGGCCTCGACGCCTGGAACCGCATGGGCGACCTGTCGCAGGCCGGGTGACCCCGAAGCGGGCGGCGTGCCGATGGGCGTGGATCCTCGGGTCAAGCCCGAGGATGACGGAGAGGAGGAGAAGCCTCCCACTCCTTGAAGGCGCGGCATGCGGAAAGCCCGCTTTTATCGCAATACTCCTCTCCTGTCGTCATCCTCGGGCCTGACCCGAGGATCCACGCTACACGCCACAACCTCTTCAATGATGCACCAAACAAAAAGGCCGCCCGAGGGGCGGCCTTTCCGTCTTGCAATTAATTGCACAATTTACTCGGCGTCGCCTTCGGCGGCCTTCTTCTTGGCCGGGGCCTTCTTCTTCGGAGCGGCTTCCTCGCCTTCGGCGGCTTCGGCCTTGGCGGCAGCCTTCTTCTTCGGGGCGGCCTTCTTGGTTTCCTTTTCGGAACCCTCTTCGTCGTCCGCCATCAGCTCTTCCTTGGAAACGGTCTTGTCCGTCACCTTGATCTCGCCGAGCAGGTGATCGACGACCTTCTCCTCGAAGATCGGCGCGCGCAGCGAAGCGGCGGCGCCCGGGGTCTTCTGGAAGTATTCGAGGATCTGCTTTTCCTGGCCCGGGAACTGGCGGAGCTGCTGGTAGAGCGATTGCTGCATTTCCTCGTCGGTCACCTGGACGCCGGCCTTTTCGCCGATTTCCGAGAGGACGAGGCCGAGGCGGACGCGGCGTTCGGCGAGCTTGCGGTATTCCTCGCGAGCGGCTTCTTCCGTCGTGTCCTCGTCGGCGAAGGTCTTGCCGGACTGGGCGAGGTCCGTGTTGATCTGGCGCCAGATGTTTTCGAATTCGGCATCGACCAGGCGTTCCGGCGTGTCGAACTTGTACATCTCGTCGAGCTGGTCGAGGATCTGGCGCTTGACCTTCTGGCGGGTGACCGAGCCGTACTGGCTTTCGATCTGGCCGCGGACGATCTCGCGCAGCTTGTCGGCCGATTCGAGGCCGAGCTTGGAAGCGAGGTCGTCGTTGATCTCGACGGCGGCGGGAGCGGCGACTTCCTTGACGTTGATGTCGAAGGTGGCTTCCTTGCCGGCAAGGTTCTCAGCCGGGTAATCGGCCGGGAAGGTGACGGTGATGACCTTCTCGTCGCCGGCCTTCAGGCCGACGAGCTGTTCTTCGAAGCCCGGGATGAAGCGGTTGGAGCCGAGAACGAGTTCCGCGTCCTCGTCCTTGCCGCCGTCGAAGGCGACGCCGTCGACCTTGCCGAGATAGTCGATGGTGACGCGGTCGCCGTCGGCGGCCTTGCCCTTCTTCGTCTCGTAGGAACGGGCGCTTTCGGCGATCTTGAGGATCTGCTCGTCGACTTCCTTCGGATCGATCTCGACGACTTCGCGCGTGACGGCGATGCCGGAATTGTCCTTGAGGTCGATGGCGGGGATCACTTCGTAGGAGAGCGTGAACTCGAAGTCGGCTTCACCGGCAAGGATCTTCTCCGCCTCGGCCTGGTCCTCGGTCATCGCGATTTCCGGCTGCGTTGCGGACTTCTCGCCGCGCTCGGAGAGAATCGCGGACGGACGGTCGCGGACGATCTCGTTGACGAGCTCGGCCATGACGGACTTGCCGTACATCTTCTTCAGATGCGCGAAGGGCACCTTGCCCGGACGGAAGCCGTTGATGCGGACACGGCCCTTCACGTCCTCAAGACGCTCGTTCATCTGAGCTTCCATGTCCTTGGCCGGGATGACGACCTTGATTTCGCGCTTCAGCCCTTCAGCGAGCGTTTCGATAACCTGCATGTTCAAACCTTCATTTCGAGTTGGCGGTGCTCAAACCGGCCTGCCGGTTATGGCGAGCACCCCGCCGGTCCATTTGCCGGCAGTGGCTTTACTGAATTCGGTGGCCTTTTGGCAAGCAAAATGGCGCTATGCGATATACCACACCCCGCGGAAACCTCCATTTCCGCGTTCGGTGGCTCTGGTGCGGGTAGAGAGACTTGAACTCCCACGCCTTGCGGCACCAGAACCTAAATCTGGCGTGTCTACCAATTTCACCATACCCGCGTCTCAGAAACCGCTTTGCCACGGGCGACAAGGCCGCTCCCATGGCGCCTTCCGAGCGCGGCGTCTCTATATCATCCGTTTTCGGCGGATCAAAGGGAAAATGCGGCAAAACCGCCGTTTTCCCGGCCCTTTCCGGTCAATAGAGCGGCTCGTCGTAGACGGGTTTGCCGTCGAGGATCAGCCGGGCGATCTGCGCGGTGCCGTTTCGCCCGACGCGCGCCTCGACCACGAGCTCTTCGGCATTGCGTGCGCTCTCCAGCGCCCTGCCCTCGCCCTCCGGCACATAGTAGCGCTCGATGCCGTATTCGACGAAAAGCGTATCGGGCAGGCCGCCGTCGGGCCCGGCGTAATAATCGAACGGCAGCGAATGCAGGACGACGCTGCCCTCCTCGGCCGACAGATCGCCGAAGCTTGCCTGCGTGGCCGTCCAGAGCCCCGCCGCGTCGGGCCTGAGGCGCACGGCAAGGCGCTGGCGCGTGCCGGCGGCGGGCGGCTCTCCCGTGACGATCGCCTTCGGGATCGTCGAGACCGGATAGGACAAGGTCACGTAGTCGCCGCGCAGCAGGTCGCGCGGGTCGACCGGCAGCGTCTTCAGCCGGATGGCGGCGCCGCTGCGCAGGATCGAGGCGCGGCTTTCCACCATGTAGCCGATGACGCCGGTCTGCAGCGCGGCGACGAGGATGGCGGCAACGAGCGGCGGAAGGCGGAAGGAACGGAACGTCGTCATGGCTCAGGCCTCCGCGCCGGTCGCGTTTCGGGAAAAGCGCCGCTCCAGCGCGATCACCGCCCAGGCGATCATCGCGACGACGAGCCCCGCCACGAGGAAGAAGCCGGAGGTGCCGATGATCGAGCCGATGGTCTCGGAGGCGAGATAGAGCGTCTCGACGGCGAATGTGGCATAGCCGAGATAGCGCACCGCGCCGTTGTCCCTGCCCGAAAGCGCGATGCCGGCAATGGCCGAGACGAGCGTGACGACGCCGAGGAACAGCCGGTCCGCCATGCCGCCGAATTCATCGTGCAGGGCGAGAAGCCCGAGCAGCAGCACGAGATAGGAATAGAAGGCGGGCGCCTCGCCGGCGCTGCGGGCGATTGCGGAAAGCGGGGATTGCGGCACGGCGACGGCGAGATAGACGATGCCGCCGAGCGCCGTGAGGGCCATCGCCATTTCCCGCGTCTCGTGCTCGCCGTAGAGGAAGGCGAGCCAGGCGACGAGCAGCAGGTAGGCGAGATGCCGGACGCGATCCGCGCCGGTATAGCGCACGAGCAGGATGACGATGACGGCCATCAGCGGCATCAGCCAGAAGAGGATCGTGGTGTCGGCGTCGAAGGACTGCATCCAGTCCACACCCGAGACGGCGAAGGCAAGGAAGCCCGCAATGGCCGTCACCGCGCCGGAGCGGAAGAGCGCGGCGGCAACGACCGCGCCGGCGAACCAGACGAGCATCGCCTGGAAGGTATCGCCGGAGAGGTGGTACATCTGCCCGACGAGCGCGATGGCGCCGCCGAAGGCGAGCGTGCCGAGCACGAGGAAGGCCGCCGCCAGCCGCTCCGCCCCGCGCAGGATAAGGAGGCCGCCGGCAAGATAGGCGCCCCAGATCAGCCCGACGATGCCGACGAGCCGGGCAAGCCGCGGAATGGCCTCCCAGTTCGCGGCGATGAGCAGGAGGAGCGCGGCGGACAGCAGCAGCGCGGCGATCATCATCAGCACGCGGCCGAGGCTGAAGGCGCTTTCGCGGGAATCGTATTCCTGGAGCAGACGGCCGGCCGTCGGCGCGTCGATCAGGCCAGCGGCCGTCCAGCGTTTGAGGTCGCGTTCCAGCCTGCCTCTGTACATGCGTTTCTGCTCCTTCCGGCTGCCTCTCCTGCGGGAACGATATAGGCTCGCCGGAAATTCGCAATCGATCCCGGAAAACGGCGGCGGCTGCCACGGGCAGGATTAACGAAGGATAAAGAAATGCCTGATAGATTTCAGGAACAGGGTCATCCGGTTTCGGACATGCAGCGGGCGCATATCATCCATGCCCATATTGCAGTGCACAAAATCGACGACCGCAGCTATAGTGCTTTCATCGGATCGGAAATGATCCGGCCCCGGAAATCGAGGCGCCGCGTAACGTAAGGCGACAGAGGAACGGGAGGGCGGACTGGTCGAACGCCCAGCATGATGCCGAAAGACCCGATGCCCCGGAAACGGGGCTCGACAGAAATTCGGAGCGGCGCACTCCTCCTCCCAGCGCTTCTCCGATCCGATTGGCAACCCTCCTCCTCCCAGTTGCCAATCATCCTTAATGACGCCCGCCGGACCTCCTCCCCCGGCGGGCGTTATTGTTTGCGCCGGGCGCATGGCGATGCGCCGCAATCGGCGGTTTCATCCTTAAAATCACCGTCCCCAGCTCAGGATTTGCGCACTCCTCCGGAGCGCGTCTTTCACCCCATGCGCATCGCGCATGGGTGCCATTCCGAGCCGGCGCTTCAAGCGCGGGCGGGGCCGGCCTATATGAAAGCCATCGGTCGGGCGACGATCTCCTCCTCCCAACGTCCCCGACAGGATTGGCGGCCCCTCCTCCTCCCAGGCTGCCGATCGACATCAGCAAAGCCCGCCGGACCTCCTCCCCCGGCGGGCTTTGTTTTTGCGCCGCACCTAAAGCCTTCGTGCATAGCGCGTTTACCTTTGTGGCCGCGCGCACGGTTTTTCGCCAGAATTTCGCCGGAATTTTTACTTGACATGCGTAAATCGCATAGGTGCCGTGCCATTCCAGCGCTGTTCTTTTTCGCGGCGCAAACCTATATTCGGCTCATCAGATTGGGGCGGCGCCAAGGACGAGCGGCCGCCCGGAACGAAGCCCAAGAAAGGGGTATAGACATGAACCTGGCACGCTCTTTCAACAACTGGCGCAAGTACCGTCAGACCGTCAGCGAACTCGGCCGCATGACCGACCGTGAACTGCGCGACCTCGGCATCGGCCGCAGCGACATCCCGTTCATCGCCCGCAAGGCTGCACAGTAAGCCGAACGGTCCCCCGGGATCCTTTTCAAACGCCCTCCGGTGCAAACCGGAGGGCGTTTTCGTTTGCGGTCTTTTTGCGCCGCACAATGTCGCAGGCGAGCATTTGCGACACCTCATCCTTCAGGCTGACTTTCAGGTATCTGGCTGAAATAAAGGCATTTTCTCCGATATCGCCTTTCCGAATGGCACCTGCCGCTTTCCTGCGCGGCTTATTGCACAAATGCATAGCAGGTGCATTTTCTTTGCACTGCACATTGACAGAGGCTGCGCGTATATAGGCGTCACGAGCCGGTGGGACAGACCTTCCGGCCAACACCTTCGAGGAGCAGAACCATGAACCCGATCCGCATCGCAAAGAACTGGATTTCCTACCGCCGCACCCTGAACGAACTCGGCAACCTGTCGAACCACACGCTCTCGGACATCGGCCTGACCCGCTACGACATCCGCGACATCGCTTCCCGTTCCTTCCGCTAAGACATAGCCGGTTTCCGCCGCTGCGGCCGGAAACGGCCTGCGCGAGGAACGATCAAACGGCACCACACGGTGCCGTTTTTGATTCCGGGGGCATGAGGCCCCCTTTCCATTGCTTTTCCTTGGAATTGCGCCGTTGCCCATGGTAACGAACCGCCCATGACCAAGACCTCTTCCCTTTCCCCCATCCATGTCGTCGGCGGCGGCCTTGCCGGCTCGGAAGCCGCCTGGCAGATCGCCGAAAGCGGCATCCCCGTCATCCTGCACGAAATGCGCGGCGTGCGCGGCACGGATGCGCACAAGACGGACGGCCTTGCCGAGCTCGTCTGCTCCAATTCCTTCCGCTCGGACGATGCGACCAGCAACGCCGTCGGCGTTCTGCACGCCGAAATGCGCCTTGCCGGCTCGCTGATCATGCGGTCGGCCGACGCCAACCAGGTGCCGGCCGGCGGCGCGCTTGCCGTCGACCGCGAGGGCTTTTCCGCCGCCGTCACGGCCGCGCTCGAGGGCCATCCGCTGATCACCATTATCCGCGAGGAAGTGACCGGCCTGCCGCCGGAGGACTGGGACCAGGCGATCATCGCCACCGGCCCGCTCACCGCCCCTTCGCTTGCCGAGGCGATCCAGGCGCGCACCGGCGCCGATTCGCTCGCCTTCTTCGACGCCATCGCGCCCATCGTGCACACGGCGAGCATCGACATGGATATCTGCTGGTTCCAGTCGCGCTACGACAAGGTCGGCCCCGGCGGCACGGGCAAGGACTATATCAATTGCCCGATGGACGAAGCGCAATACAACGCCTTCATCGACGCGCTGGTCGCCGGCGACACGACCGGCTTCAAGGAATGGGAAGGCACGCCCTATTTCGACGGCTGCCTGCCCATCGAGGTGATGGCCGAGCGCGGGCGCGAGACGCTGCGCCACGGCCCGATGAAGCCGATGGGCCTCACCAACGCGCACAATCCGTCCGTGAAGCCCTATGCCGTCGTGCAGCTGCGCCAGGACAATGCGCTCGGCACGCTCTACAACATGGTCGGTTTCCAGACGAAGCTGAAATACGGCGCGCAGGCGGAGATATTCCGGCTCATTCCGGGTCTTGAAAACGCCGAATTCGCCCGCCTCGGCGGCCTCCACCGCAACACCTACATCAACTCGCCGACGCTGCTCGACGGATCGCTGGCGCTGAAGGGGCGGCCGGGCCTCAGGTTCGCCGGGCAGATCACCGGCTGCGAGGGCTATGTGGAAAGCGCCAGCATCGGCCTTCTCGCCGGCCGGTTCGCCGCCGCCGAGCGCCGCGGCGAGACGCCGTCCCTGCCGCCCGAGACGACGGCCTTCGGCGCGCTTCTCGGCCACATCACCGGCGGGCACATCGTCTCCGACGACGAGCCGGGCAAGCGCTCCTTCCAGCCGATGAACGTCAATTTCGGCCTCTTCCCGCCACTGGAGCCCGGCACGATCACCAGGCCGGAAGGCATGAAGCGCTTCCGCGGCAAGGACAAGGCGCTCGCCAAGAAGCAGGCGACCGCCGCCCGCGCACTGGAAGATTGCGCCCGCTGGCTCGGGCTTTGAGCCTCAGGTCGGCTGGCCGAGAGCCTTGCCGCCGAGGCCCGCCACGGTCGGCATGAAGCTGCCAAGCAGCCAGAGCGAGACTTCCGCCGCCTGCCGCTCGTCGCGGAACTCGAAGGTGCCGCCCTCGAAGGAGGCATCGGGGAACTGGACGGAAAGGCGCCGCGGGCCGGCGCTGCCGACCCGTACCGCGCCCGGCTCGATCAGGTGGCAGGTATAGTGATGGCCGTGCGCATGCATGCAGCCGGCCTTGCCGTCGTGCAGGCGCAGGAAGACCGTGCGCCCGTCCGCCGTGGAGATGATCTCGCGGATCGCTTCGCCGGGAAACGCCCGGCCGAATTCCAGAATGGCAAGGCCCGCGTCCTCGCCCATCCTTTCCGGCTCGTCGTCGCGGCGGAACCGCTGACGGAAGATGAGACCCGCCAGGAACAGGCAGACGATGGTGATGGTCCAGAGCATCGGCTCGACTCCTCCAGCAGAAACGTCCTGCCCGCTGTAGCGGACAAGGCTTGCGCCAGTTTTGCGTCTTGTCCGTGAGGACGCGCGAAGGCGCCTGACGGTTCCCTTGCCCTTTCAGAAAGGCCCGCGACGCAGCGCCCGCCACATCCACCATTGCCGCCGCCACTGTGCGGGCTGGAGCGGACGGTCGAGCGCGGCCGCCCCGGCCCGCTCCGCAGCGTCGAGGATCGGCCGCACGAGCGCCACCGTGAGGAAGGCCGCGCGATTCTCCGGTGCGATGCCGCCGGCGGCCCGCGCCTTCGCCAGATGCTCGCGGCCGAGGCCGACGAAGGCTTCGACGGCGCGGGCGGCCGCCTGGCTATTGCTGCCGTCGATGAGCGCTTCGGGCGAAAGGCCGGTGGCGGCCAGAAGATCGGCCGGCAGATAGACCTGCCCGCGCCGGCGGTGGATCGGCAGCATCAGGAGGCTGCCGGCAACCGTCTGCGCCACGCCGGCATGGCCGGCGGCCACGGCCGACTGCGGCGCCTTCTGCGGGTCCAGCACGAGGCTTGCAAGCTGGATGAGGGCCGAGGCCGTCTCCCCGGCATAGCCTTCCAGCGCCGGGCGGCTTTCCATAGGATCGTTGTAGAGATCGAAGATGCGCGCCTCGATCATGTCCGTCAGCACGGCGACCGGCAGGCGATGCTCGGCAATGCAGGCAAGCAGCCCCGCGGCGAGCGGATTGGCCGCCGCGTCGCCGTCCGGCTTGCCCTCCAGGAGATCGCGCCACCATTGCAGGCGGATCTCGCCGGGCAGCGCCTCGCGCACCACGTCGCGTACGCGGGCGATCTCGGCATAAAAGGCGTAGAGCGCCGCGAGCGCGCCGCGTTTTTCCTCCGGCGCCAGCAGGCAGGCGAGATAGCGGTCGCGGTCCGTGTCGCGGAGTGCGGCAAGGCAATGCGCGTAATTGGCTTCTTTCTTGTCAGTCACGTCGGAAAACCGTCTTCGGGAATGGCTTACAGCCGGGATGCGTCACACGGCGATGAGCGCGGCGGCGACCGCGCGGTTTTCGGCCAGCATGACATTGAACGTGCGCACGGCCGCACCCGTGCTCATCGGGTCGGAAATGATCCGCCGCTCCTTCAGCGCCGCCTTCACCTCCGGCGGAAGGGGACGGATCTCCTTGCCGGTGCCGACGAGCAGCACCTCGATATCCCCCGCCTCGTCCAGAACGCGACTGAGGTCGTCGAGGGTCAGCGAACCGTCTTCCTGCTTCTCCCAGCCATGGATTCCGGAGGGCAGGCACAGGATGGAGCCGCGGTGCGACATGTCGGCAAAGCGGAAGCCGCCATTGCCGTATGCGTCGATCGGCGCACGGCCCGGAAAATGCGCCTGGCGGATTTCGATGCCTTTAGCCATGGGATTCCAGCTCCGTGGCCGGCCCCTTGCCGCCCTTGCCGGGGCGATAGCGCTCCGGGCGCAGGCGGAACAGGATGAGGACCGGCCCGGCAATGTAGATAGAGGAGATGGTGCCGATGGCCACCCCGAAGAGCAGCGTCAGCGCGAAGGTGCGGATCGCCTCGCCGCCGAAGACGGCGAGCGCGGCAAGCGCAATGAGGGTCGTTGCGGAAGTGAGCACGGTGCGCGAGAGCGTGCGGTTGATTGCATCGTCGATCAGCACCGGCAGCGGCATCATCCGGAAATGCCGGAGGTTCTCGCGAATGCGGTCGTAGACCACCATCGTGTCGTTCAGCGAATAGCCGGCGACCGTCAGCAGCGCCGCCACGGCGCTGATGTTGAACTCGATCTTCGCCAGCGCAAGGAAGCCGAGCGTGAAGAAGACGTCATGCGCCAGCGAGATGATCGCGCCGATGGCGAAATGCCATTCGAAGCGGACCCAGATATAGGCGACGAGGGCAAGGAGCCCCGCCACGAAGCCGAGCGTCGCCGTATCGATCAGTTCGCCGGAGATCGCCGGCCCCACCACGTCCACGCGGCGGAAGTCGTAGTCGTCCTCCAGCTCGCCGCGCGCGACGAGCACGGAGGTCTGCTCGGCGTTCTCGCCCTCGCCCTGCGCGCTCAGCCGCACGACGGCGCGGCGCGGGTCGCTGGAATAGTCGACCCGCTGGACGTCGATGCCGGCGCCGGCAAGGCGGGCGGCGATGTCGAAGAGATCGGCCTCGCCGGATTTCGCCTGGACCTCGGCCGCCGCGCCGCCGGTGAAATCGATGCCGACGCGCAGCTTGCCGGCGACGAGCAGGCCGGCGACGACCAGCGACAGCACCGCCGTCAGCAGGAAGATGCCGTTGCGCACCGCCATGAAGCGCAGGTTGAGCCTGTCGAACATCCCGGTGCGGACGCCCTTCGGCAGATGCGTCGCGCCGCTGCGGCCGAGCCAGAGGCGCACGAGGCGCTGCGTCACGCCGAACGTGGTGAAGAGCGTTGCAAGCAGGCCGATGCCGACCGCAAGCGCGAAGGCGCGCACCGGCGCAGCAGACAGCAGGAAGAGCACGGCGACGGCGATCAGCATGGTCGCGGAGGCGTCGAGCACCGTCGCGCGGGCACGGCCGAAGCCGGTATCGACGGCCTCGGCGAGCGGCCGGCCGTTCTTCGTCTCCTCGCGGATGCGCTCGAAGATCAGCACGCTGGCGTCGACCGCGATGCCCACCGTCAGCACGATACCGGCGATCATGGAGAGCGAGATCGGCACGCCGAAGAGCGCGAGCGCGGCGAGCGTCAGCAGCACGTTGAAGAAGAGCGAGGCGGAGGCGGCAAGGCCGAGCACGCCGTAGAAGAAGGTCATGAAGACGACAACCGCAGCGACGGCGACCGCCGGCGCAAGGGCGGCGGCGCCAACCGAGGTGGCGCCGAGAACGGGCTCTATCGAGCGCTCCTCCAGGATCGTCAGCGGCGCCGGCAGGGGGCCGCTCGCGATGACGCGCGCGAGGTTGGCCGCGCCCTCGGCGTCGAAATCGCCGGAAAGCCGGCCGACGCCGTCGGTGATCGCGCCCTTGATCTGCGATGTCGAGATGACCTGTCCGTCCAGCAGGATCGCGATGGTGCGGCCGCTGTTTTCCTGCGTGAAGGCGGCAAGCTTGGCGGCCGCTTCCGGGCGCAGGCGGAATTCGACGAAGGGCTCGCCGTTCGCCGCAGGCTCGGCGGAGGCGACGTCGGCGGCGGTGAAGAGATCGTCCTGCCGGACGAGATAGCCGACCGGCGGCTCGCCGACCGAATAAAGCACTTCTGAGCCCGCCGGCGCCCCGTTCTCGATTGCCCTGTCGACCGGCATGCTCTCGTCGACGAGGCGGGCGGAAAGCCGGCCGACCTCGGCCAGCATGTCCTTGACGCGCTGCGGATCGGTGACGCCCGGCATGGAAACGACGATGCGGCCGCGCTCGCCGCGCGTGACGGCGACGGAAGGAATGCCGAGGCTTTCGACCCGGCGGCGCACCGCTTCCACCGCCTCCAGGGAGGCTGCACCGGCAGCCCCCTCGACCGCGGCGTCCGGCAGGACGAGATGGAACTGGCCGGCCCCCGGCGTTTCGAGCGTGCCGAGGCCGAGGCCTTCGATTGCCTTGCGGGCGGCATCGGCGCGGTCTTCGGCCGTGACGGTCACGTCGACCGTGCTACCGGCCCCGTTGAGATCGCCATAGGGAATGCGGGCGGCGCGCAGCGTGCTGCCGATCGTCTCCACCGCCGCGCGCAGCCGGTCGGCGGCCATTTCGCTGCGGGAGACTTCGAGGACGAGGCGGGAGCCGCCGGTAAGATCAAGGCCCGGCATGAGGCGGTGCGCCGTCATCCAGCCCGGCAGGCCGGCGGCGGTGCGCGCCGGCAGGAGGCTCGGCAGGACGACGAAAAGGCTCGCCACAAGGAGAAGCCAGAGAAGAAAGGTCTTCCAGCGGGCGGATTGCTGCATCGCGATCTCGACTAATCCGGCGCCGGCGCCGGCTGAGAACCAGTCGGGCCGCCGGCCGGGGCAATTCTAACCCGGCCGCGCGGCAAGCCAAGCTATTCCTTGACGGGTTCGCCCTTGACGCGGACTTCACTGACGCCGCCGCGCGTGACGCGCACGCGGGTGCCTTCGGCGATCTCGACTTCAAGCTCGTTGTCGTCGACGACCTTGGTGACCTTGCCGACGATGCCGCCGCCCACGACGACCTGGTCGCCGCGGCGAATGTTCTTCAGAAGCTCTTCGCGGCGCTTCATCGATGCGCGCTGCGGGCGGATGATGAGGAAATACATCACCACGAAGATCAGCAGGAACGGCAGGATCGACATGAGAATGTCCGTGCCGCCCGCTGCCCCGCCGGGTGCCGCCGTCTGGGCGAAAGCCTCGGTAATGAACATCAGCTACTCCTTGAAATCTTGAATTTTCACGGCCCGAGCGGCCATTTCGGTTGCCGGAATATAGGCAAGCCGGGTCTTAATGCAACAGACGAGGGCGCGAAGCTCTCGTTTTCCAAGCACTTTCCCTCTTTTCGCGACCAGCCGACGCATGCTACCGGCGGGTAACGCATGAGGAGAGAGACATTGCAGGAAGATCACGTCAAGCTGTTGCTGGCCGAAATCGGCCGCATCAACGCCGCGCTCGAGCGCCTCGCCGGCCCGGCGCCCGCCGTCAACGACTGGAACGCCTCGGACGTCTTCGTCTGGGCGCCGGCCCGCCTTCACGCACAGCCGGTCAAGCGTCCGAACCGCATCGACATCGACCTCATCCGCGGCGTCGACCATGTGCGCGACATCCTCGTCGACAACACGGTGCGCTTCGCCCGCGGCCTGCCGGCCAACAACGTGCTCCTGTGGGGCGCGCGCGGCATGGGCAAGTCCTCGCTGGTCAAATCCGTCCATGCGCTCGCCGCGAAGGAGACCGAGAGCGAGCTGAAGCTGATCGAGGTGCACCGCGAGGACATCGCGACGCTGCCGGCGCTTCTCGACGTGCTGAAGGAAACGCCCTTCCCGGTCATCATCTTCTGCGACGACCTCTCCTTCGACCATGACGACACCTCCTACAAATCGCTAAAGGCGGCGCTCGACGGCGGCGTGGAAGGCCGGCCGGACAACGTGCTGCTCTATGCCACCTCCAATCGCCGGCATCTCCTGCCGCGCACCATGATCGAGAACGAGCAGTCGACGGCCATCAACCCGTCGGAAGCCGTGGAGGAGAAGGTCTCGCTCTCCGACCGCTTCGGCCTCTGGCTCGGCTTCTACAAGTGCAGCCAGGCCGAGTACCTGGAGATGATCGACGGCTATGCCGGCCATTTCGATCTCGATCTCCCGAAGGAGCAGCTTCACGCCGAGGCTCTCGAATGGTCGACCACTCGCGGCTCCCGCTCCGGCCGCGTCGCCTGGCAATACGTGCAGGACCTCGCCGGCCGGCTCGGCAAGCCACTGGCGAAATGAGAATGCCGGTTTGATCGTATCGTAGGGGGATCGGCGAGCCTGCCTTCCCCTTTCCATTTCCCTCCCTCTTCTCCTTTCCATTTCCCGCCCTCTTCTCCTTCCCGTCCCTTCTCCTACCCCTACCCCCTTCTCCGTCGTCATCCTCGGGCTTGACCCGAGGATCCATGCCACAAACTCAACGCGTGCCATGGGGCGTGGATGCTCGGGTCAAGCCCGAGCATGACGGCAGAGAGAGAGGGAGAAGGAGAGAAAAAAACGCCGAAAGGCCCGGCATTGCCGGGCCTTGTCTGTTCTATAGCGGGCGGCGAGCCGGCCTATTCGAGATAGGTCATCGGATTGACCGGGGTGGCGTTCTTGCGCACCTCGAAGTGGAGCTTCGGGCGGGTGGCGTTGCCGCTCATGCCCGAGACGGCGACGGTCTGGCCGCGCTGGATCTTCTGGCCGCGCTGCACGTTCAATTCGCCCGCATGGCCGTAGACCGTGACGGTGCCGTCGTCGTGGCGCACGAGCACGGCATTGCCGAGTTCCTTCAGGCTGCTGCCGGCATAGATGACCACGCCGTTCTCCGCCGCCTTGATGGGCGTGCCTTCCGGAACCGAGATATCGATGCCGTCGTTGCGGTTGCCGTCGACATTCGCGCCATAGGCGGCGATGACGGCGCCGCGCACCGGCCAGCGATACTTGCCGATGCCGGTCGATTCGGGGGCGTCCTCCGTCACGTCGGATTTCGCGGCCGCTTCCGTCACGGAGACGGTCTTGACCGGGGCCTTGTAGGCTTCCGGCTTCTTCTCCGCCGTCTCGACCTTCTTGGCGACCGGCAGCGAGGCGGTCACGGTCTTGTCGGTCACGGCTTCCGCGCCGGCCGGGATCACCAGCGTCTGGCCGATGCGGATGGACGCCGTATCGAGGCCGTTTGCCTTCTTCAGCGCCTCGACGGACACGCCGTTGGTGCGCGCGATCTTGGCGAGCGAATCGCCCGGCTGAACCTGGTAGCCGCCCTTGCCCTTGCCTTCGCCGGCATCGGCGAAGTTGGAGTTCGTCTGCCCGCTTTCGGCCTTCACCTTCTCGCGGGTCGACGTGCCGGGCAGGATGGCGACGTTCTGCTCGCCCTTGCGCTCGGGCGCCGGCAGCTTGCCGTCGACCTTCAGCGTGTGGTCCGTCGAGGCCTTGGCGGCGCTTGCGGTGGTGCTGAAGGTGGGGATGACGATCTTCTGGCCAGGCTCGGCATCGGACGAGCGCTTCAGCCCGTTGGCGGCGAGGATTTCCTTCTCCGGCACGCCGTAGCGCTTGGAGAGCGTCTTCACGCTCTCGCCCTGGCGCAGCATGACGACCGGCGCGTTCTGCGTCGACCAGCCGGCCTTGCTGCGGACGGTGGCGGTGGTGAGCGAATCGGCATCGGCCGGAACGGTCTTCGCCTTGCGCGGAAGCTCCTGCTCGAGCGCGGCGGTGCGCTCGGCCGAACGGCTTGCGCCGGCGGTCGGGTCGGCAAGCTCGCCGCGCTGGACGCTCATCGGCGTCGTTGCGAAGCGCGTGCCGGAACCGGCGGTGGTCGAGGTGTCGATCGGGTCGTAGGATACCGAGCCCTGATCGGGGAACGGCTGGTTCATCGCCTGCTCGCGCGAGCCCATCATCTGGCCGGTGGCGGCGTATTGCCCGCCGTTGCCGACGGTGCTGCGCGGAACCGGCTCCCGCCCGAAGAGCGTGCGGCGCGGAACCGAACTGGTCGTGATGTTATCCTGATCGGAGCTGGAGAAGAGGCCGCCGAATCGAGAGACATCCGAGCTGCACCCCGTCGCGACGCTTGCCAGCAGGGCGGCCGCTACAAGGCGGGTCGCGGTCCTACCAAAACTCGGCGAAACACTCTTACGCATGAGACTCTACCCAATCGGTACGCTACTTGATGAGGACCGATTAAAGCGCGTTAGAGTTACTGCCCGGTTAAAACCGGACATTCGCCGTGGTTTTTTGATGAATTGATAACCATGGTGCGCCCGCACCGTGGCGAAATCGGGGTGTCGCGGCTCAGAAGCTCGCCGTGTACATGCTGTCGGCGCGCGAGATGCGGCCGCTGACGCGGGCGGCATTCTCGAAGTCGCCCTGGCTCGGCCGGAAGATTGCCGAGATGGGCGTTGCGCGCCGCACCGTGGCCGCCGCACCGTCGGCGGCATTCTCCAGCGAGGCGTCGGGCGCCGTCATGTCGAGGGCGCTTTCGTTGTAGGCGATGGCGCGCAGGGCCGAGACCGCCCGCTCGCGCGTGCCGGCATAGCGGGCGCTGCGCTGGTCCTGCGCCGGCATGCTGTCGTAATATTCGACATAGGCGCGCAGATAGGCTTTCCGGTCGCCCTCGTCGAGGAAATGGCCGTAGGCGGCGTATTCGCGCTTTTCGAGGTCGTCCGTGTCGAGATTGTTGCGCTCGGCTTCCGTCAGCGCCGGCTGACCGCTCGCCGTCTCTTCCCTGGCGACGCTGAGGACCAGAAGCGCATCGACCGACAGGCCGACATGGGCGGACGGATCGTAGCTGCCGCCGGCAAGCTGCGCGCCGGAAACGGCTTCGGTGCTCTCCTCGGCAGCCTTCCCCGCAGCCTTCGTCGCCAGGTAGGCGAGGCTGTCGCTGGTGGAACTGCTGGGGATGCGGTTCGAGACGTACATTTCCTTCTCCGTCGGAACGGCCGCATCCATTAGAAATGCGGCGTCCTCAGTGGAAACTCCTGCTTCGCTACCGGCCTACGCCCCGAAACTTGTGCGAAGCTTGCGCTGGTTAACAAATGATTAACGCGCTGTATTTGCATTGCTAATTCACGCGCCGCGTGCAGCGGGACGCCTGGAGGCGCAGCATTTTCCGGACAAAACGCAAGAAAGACTCAGCCCGCGGATGCCCGCTTCGGCGCTAAGCAACCGGAAGAGGAAGGATCAGAGCGCCTGCGCGACCTGCGGGACGATGGGAAGGTAAGGCACCGCGAACAGGTCCTCGCGGTCGAAGCGGCTGCCGGTCTTCGTGAGCTTCAGCATGCGGCATTCCGTTTCGCCGACCATGACGGGAGCAATCAGCATGCCGCCGGAAACGAGTTGTTCGGCGAAGAAGCGCGGCAGGGCGGGAAAGGCGGCGGTGACGAGGATGCGGTCGAAGGTCCCCTCGCCCGGCATGCCGTTGCTGCCATCGGCCTGCCGCACGATAACATTGCGGATGCCGGCCTTCTCGATCGACTGCTGCGCATTGGAAACGAGCGTGCGGTAGCGGTCGACGGTCAAAACGCGCTCCGTCATGCGCCCCATCACGGCGGCGGTGAAGCCGCTGCCGGTGCCGACCTCCAGCACGCGCTGGCCGGTCTTGAGGTTCAGCATGTTGAGGAGCCGCACGGCAAGGTCGATGCCTTCGATGAAGGAGCCGCAATCGAGCGGCAGCAGGCGGCTGGAATAGGCGTCGCCCGCGAACTGCGGCGGCACGAAGAGCGTGCGCGGCGTCTGCTCCACGGCGGTGAGGAGGTCGAGATTGTTGATGCCTTCGCCGCGAAGGCGCAGCGCCAGCGCGGCAAAGCCTTCCTTCTCGATCACCCGACCCGTGCTCAATCGCTGCCCTCGCCGGCAAGGGCGCGCTGCACGCGGTCGAGCACCGTATAGTCGGTGAGGTCGAGCTTCAGCGGCGTCACGGAGATCTTGTGGTTCTTCAGCGCATGTATATCCGTGCCGGCGCGGAAATCGCCCTTCCGCTCGCCGAAGCGCAGCCAGTAATAGGGGAAGCCGCGGCCGTCGGTGCGCTCGTCGACCGTCAGGCCGAAATCGAGCTTGCCCTGCGCGGTCACCTCGACGCCCTTGAGATCAGAAGGCGCGCAGTTGGGAAAATTGAGGTTGAAGAAGGTCCAGTCCGGCAGCTCGACATCCATCAACTGACGGATGAGCTTCGGCGCGAAGGCCTCGGCCACCTCCCACGGCACGACGCGGCCGCCGGCATGGTTGTAGGCCTGGCTCAGCGCCATGGACTTGATGCCCTGCAGCGTACCCTCGATGGCGCCGGCGATGGTGCCCGAATAGGTGACGTCGTCGGCCATGTTGGCGCCGGCATTGACGCCGGAAAGAACGAGGTCCGGCTTCTCGTCGAGCACTTCGCGCACGCCCATGATCACGCAGTCGGTTGGCGTGCCCCGCAGTGCATAGCGCTTGTCGTCGATCTTCCGGAGGCGCAGCGGCTCGGAAAGCGTCAGCGAATGGGCAAGGCCGCTCTGATCCGTTTCCGGCGCCACGACCCAAACGTCGTCCGTCAGTTCGCGGGCGATGCGTTCGAGGGCCGCAAGGCCCTCGGCGTGGATGCCGTCGTCATTGGTGAGCAGGATGCGCATACCGTCGTCCGCCTCAGGCCGCTTTCTCGATCTTCTTCAGGCCGCCCATATAGGGCAGCAGCGCGTCCGGCACGGTGATCGAGCCGTCCTCGTTGAGGTAGTTCTCCATGACGGCGATCAGCGCGCGGCCGACGGCGGTGCCCGAGCCGTTCAGCGTGTGCACGAAGCGCGTCGCCTTGTCGTCCTTGCCGCGGTAGCGCGCGTTCATGCGGCGCCCCTGGAAATCGCCGCAGACCGAGCAGGACGAGATCTCGCGATAAGTGTCCTGCCCCGGCAGCCAGACCTCGATATCGTAAGTCTTGCGCGCGCCAAAACCCATGTCGCCGGTGCACAGCGTCATGACGCGGTAATGCAGGCCGAGGCGCTTCAGCACCTCTTCCGCGCAGGCCGTCATGCGCTCCAGCTCGTCGATGGAGCTGTCGGCATCGGTGATCGAGACGAGCTCGCATTTAAGGAACTGGTGCTGGCGCAGCATGCCGCGCGTGTCGCGCCCGGCCGAGCCCGCTTCCGAGCGGAAGCACGGCGTCAGCGCGGTAAAGCGCAGCGGCAGCTTCTCCTGGTCGAGGATTTCCTCGCGCACGAGGTTGGTGAGCGAGACTTCCGCGGTCGGAATCAGCCAGCGGCCATCCGTGGTGCGGAAGAGGTCTTCGGCGAATTTCGGCAACTGCCCGGTGCCGAACATGGCGTCGTCGCGCACGAGAAGGGGCGCATGGACTTCCGTATAGCCGTGGTGCCCGGTGTGCGTATCGATCATGAACTGGCCGATGGCGCGCTCAAGGCGGGCAAGCTGGCCCTTGAGTACCGTGAAGCGCGAGCCGGCGATCTTGGCGGCGGCTTCGAAATCCATCCAGCCCAGCGCTTCGCCGATCTCGTAGTGCTCCAGCGCCTTGTGGTTCCAGCCGGGCTTCGTACCCCAGGCGTGCTTGACCACGTTGCCTGTCTCGTCGCTGCCGACCGGCACGTCGTCGAGCGGGATGTTCGGGATGCGCGAAAGGGCGTCGTTGAGTTCGGCCGTGACCTGGCGCTCCTCCTCCTCGGCGGCGGGGAGCTGGTCCTTGATGGCGGAGACTTCCGCCTTCAGTTTCTCGGCAAGCTCGGCGTTCCTGGCGGCCATCGCCGCGCCGATCTCCTTGGAGGCGGCGTTGCGGCGCGACTGCATGTCCTGCGCCGTCTGGATGACGGCGCGACGCTTCTCGTCGAGGTCGATCAGCGTTCTTGCAAGGGGGCTTGCGCCGCGCTTTGCCAGTGCGGCGTCAAGGGCGTCGGCGTTTTCGCGGATCCATTTGATATCAAGCATCGTCGTTCCAGGCGTTCCGTGGATGGAGCCCATCCCGCCCGGCAGCGACCCGCCGGCAAGGCCTCAATCGGCCTCGCCCTGCGTTGCAACCACCTCGTTTTCCGCGTCCTGCGCGTCCGAGGGGTTCGCCCGCTGCCGTTCGATGAGTCGGGCCGTATAGATGGAAATCTCGTAGAGAAGGATGGCCGGCAGTGCAAGACCGATCTGGGAAACCGGATCGGGCGGCGTCAGAACGGCGGCCACCACGAAGGAGATGACGATCGCGTATTTGCGTTTTTTGGCCAGCGCCTTGGCATCGATGAAGCCGGCCCGCACGAGAAGCGAGGAGATGACCGGAAGCTGGAAGACGAGGCCGAAGGCGAAGATCAGCGACATGATGAGGCTGAGATATTCGGAGACCTTTGGCAGGAGCTGGATGGAGACCTGCCCCTCGCCGCCGCCCTGCTCCATGGCCAGGAAGAACCACATGACCATGGGCGTGAAGAAGAAATAGACGAGCGCCGCGCCGATCAGGAACAGGATGGGCGAAGCGATGAGGAACGGCAGGAAGGCCGCGCGCTCGTTCTTGTAGAGGCCGGGCGCGACGAACTTGTAGATCTGCTGGGCGATGACCGGAAAGGCGATGACCAGCGCGCCGAACATGGCGACCTTGATCTGCGTGAAGAAGAACTCCTGCGGCGCCGTGTAGATGAGCTCGACATTGCGGTGCGAAAGCCCCGCCCACTCGACGGCCCACTTGAACGGCAGGACGAGCAGGTTGAAGAGCTGCTTGGCGAAATAGAAGCAGACGAGGAAGGCGACGAAGAACGCGCCCACCGCCCACAGGAGCCGCTGGCGCAGCTCGATCAGGTGCTCGATGAGCGGCTGGGGCTTGTCTTCGATATCGCCGCTCATGCGTCGCCTTTCCTGGTCTTCGTCGTCGCGGCCTTGGTGGAGGCGGCCTTTCTGGCGACCGGCCTGGCAGCGGCCTTCTTGCCCGTTTCGGCTTTCGTTGCCGCCGCCTTCGTCGCCTTGCCGGCCTTGGCGGCCGTTTCAGCGGGCTTCTTCGCCGCGGTCTTGCGGGTCGGGCCCTTCTTCAGGGGCGCTGCGGCGACCGGCTCGGTGGAGGCCGGCACCTGCGCTTCGGATGGAACGGCGGCAGGCGCCTGCGAAACGCTTTCGGCCGGCGTGGACGCGGCGGTCTTCGCCGACCCCGGCTTGCGCTCCAGGTCGGCCTTGATCTCGTTGCCCATCTGGCGCAGCGGATTGACCGCGTCGCGGATCGAGTTCAGCGGGTTGAGCTTCTGGGCCTCGC
>Ga0206119_100134_pt1 | contig 56759 bp, 52 predicted proteins | sample 3A50Ametagenome_FD_148608 | JGI IMG/M metagenome (GOLD analysis project Ga0206119, IMG submission 148608) | Enriched microbial communities from leaf-cutter ant dump, University of Wisconsin, Madison, United States - 3A50A | ecosystem: Environmental > Terrestrial > Nest > Insects nest > Nest dump...
AAAGCGTCGGCCAGTTGAGCGATGATCCCCTCATCAGCCTGCCCGCAGCGGCGCGCTGATCAGCCCGGCAATGCCGGACAGCACGGCGACCAATGCCGCCAGCTACACCACCCGATGGGACACCATCATCGGTGAACAAGCTGGCGTATGGTCGGACTTTATCCTACCTTGCAGGTGAAAGGAGTCTGACCATGAACAACGCCGAGAAGGTCAGCGTTACAATGGCTCGCGAGCAAATGCAGGCAATACGCGAGAGCGTCGAGGCCGGCGAATTCGCCACCACTAGCGAGGCTATGCGTGACGCGGTACGAGTATGGCAGCGACAACGCCTTGAGGACGCGCAGCGCCTCGAAGCCATGCGCGCCCGCATCCATCGCTCCATTGACGATCCGCGTCCCAGCCTGAGCTTGGAAGAAGCGGAAGCGGAATTGGCGCGCTTCATCGAGACCGAGGCCAAGGGATCGAATGCAGCGCCTTAAGGTCACGTTGCGTCCCGAAGCAATCGCTGATCTCAAAGCAATTTATCGTTCCATCGCTCAAGCCAGCCAGAGCCATGCTCTCGCTTCCGGGTTCATCGATCGAATCGTCGCCAGGTGCCGAAGAATTGGTGACGTGCCGTATGGTGGCAGACCGAGGGATGACCTGGAATCCGGATTGCGGCTTGTGCCTTTTGAACGCAGCGCTGTAGTCGCTTACCGCGTTGGTAAAGTCGTCGAAATTGTCAACGTATTCTACGGCGGCCGCGACTATGAGGCCTTATACCGCGGTGGAGAGAACACGAAAGAGTAGCGCCGGCACTGAATATCCCGTCGAGGTACGACTGTGGTAAACGCCAGAATCTTCAACGAAAAAAGCCGGGCAATGCCCGGCTTTTCCATATGCTTTAGCGTCAGCTAAAACAATCAGCCGACGATTTCTGTATCCGAGAACCAGTAGCGGATTTCCTGGGCGGCGGTTTCGGGGGCGTCGGAGCCGTGCACCGAATTCTCGCCGATCGACAGCGCATGGGCCTTGCGGATGGTGCCCTCATCGGCGTTGGCCGGGTTGGTGGCGCCCATCACTTCGCGGTTCTTAGCGATGGCGTTTTCGCCTTCCAGAACCTGCACGACCGTCGGGCCGGACGACATGAACGCGCACAGTTCGTCGAAGAAGGGGCGTTCCTTGTGGACGGCGTAAAAACCCTCGGCCTCGCGGCGGCTCATCCACACGCGCTTGGAAGCGACGACGCGCAGGCCGGCCTCCTCCAGCATCTTGGTGATCGCGCCGGTCAGGTTGCGCTTGGTCGCGTCGGGCTTGATCATGGAAAAGGTGCGTTCGGTCGCCATGTGTCGTCCTTGTTGGATGAAATGAAAGTGGCGGCTCTATACAGGCCCCCTCCGCCATTGCCAAGGGGAGGCGGGTTTTGATCGGCCGGCACGTCGTTGCGTTGAGATTGCAGTGGTTCCCCGGCGTGCCGCCTGGCTGCGGATGCAGGCGGGCAGTCCTTTGATGTCGCCCACCCCCAACCCTAACCCCTCCCCGCGAGGGGGAGAGGGACTTGGCGGCGCTGCTATCCATCTACCTCGGCGATTTTCTGGACCGGCGGCGACGGCGTCTCCCTCCCCCTTGCGGGGAGGGGACAGGGGTGGGGGTGCTGGACGCCGGATCGTTACCGGAACGGGGTCGGCTCTTTACGCCGCTGCCGCAAAACTCCGCCCAACGCCGTCATAAAGGTCCAGGCATCGCTCGAACCATGCCTGCACGGGATCCGACGCTTCCAGGAATTCGTAGGTCGAGGTCACGCGCACCCATTGCAGCGCACCGAAGACGATATGATCGCAGAACAGCGGCGATAGCCCGCCTACGAAGGGCTGCTGGCCCAGCGTCTCGCGCAGCGGGTCCAGCCTTTTGCGGAAGGCGGCGAGGTGCGCGTCGCGCTCCTCGCCTACCTGCTCCAGCGTCCTGCCGTAGCGTTTCTCGCGGCTGTCGCGGAAATAGACCTGGTTGGCCTCGTCCTGTCGGTGGTGGATTTCGAGCAGCGCCGCCGATCCGAGGAAGGGGTGAAGCTGTGTCTGCGACCAGCGTTCGATGAACCGCGCCATCGCCTTGCCGCCATCGCCGGCGAACAGGGTTGGCCGGTCCGGATAGGTTTCCTCCAGATAGAGCGCGATGGCGAAGGAGTCTGCGACGACCCTGTCGCCGTCGCGGATCACCGGGATCGTCTTCGAGACACCGCCCTCGACCTCCGGCACCTCGACGAAGCGGGTGGGAACGGCGCGGAAATCGAGCCCCTTGTGGGCCAGCGCCATGCGGGTCTTCCAGCAATGCGGGCTGAACGGCGCGGCTTCGTCCTCGCCGACGAGGTCGTAAAGCAGAATGGTCATTGGCGGTGACGTCCCTTGAGGCTAGGTATTGCGCGCGCACCGGGCACACGCATGGGAAAATTCGATGAAGCAGCATTTCATGATGTTCGCGGCCTACAATCAATGGGCCAACAACCGCATCTACGATGCCGCGCTCGAACTGACCGATGAGGAATTCAACCGGCCGGTTGGCGCCGTCTTCGGCTCGCTGATGGGAACGCTCAACCACCTGCTGGTCACCGACCGCATCTGGATGAAGCGATTCACCGGCGAGGGCGACGCGCCGGCCGCGCTCGACGCCGTCATCCACAAGGGGCTGGGGGCGCTGCGCGTATCGCGCGAAACGGAAGACCGGCGCATCATCGACTGGCTGGGAAGCCTGAGCGAGAAGGAATTGGCCGGGCGCTTCACCTATATGACGGTGACCGACATACGTACCGTGTCGCAGCGCCTGGCGCCGGCGCTGGCCCATCTTTTCAATCATCAGACCCATCACAGAGGCCAGGCGCACATGATCCTGACCGTGCTTGGCCAGCCGTCCGTGCCGCTGGACCTGATCTACTTCCAGCGTACCGAGGAAGGGCGGGCGTTCGCGTGACGACCCGCAGGGTCGCCGGCGGGCCGCGCCCGACGAAAACATTCCGCGAGGCTTCGCCCGCCTGCCGCTTGCCTTCGCCGACGCGCTCGCCGATAACCCGCGCACCATGCTGATCATCGACGACCTTTCGCTGCGCATCGCCGGGCGCTTGCTTCTCGACCATGCCTCGCTCACCCTGCCGGCCGGCACCAAGGCCGGTCTCGTTGGCCGCAACGGCACCGGCAAGACGACGCTGTTTCGCGCCATCACGGGCGACATGGCCTCCGAGACCGGCTCCGTTTCGTTTCCGAAGAACACGCGCATCGGCCAGGTGGCGCAGGAGGCGCCGGGCACCGAGGAGCCGCTGATCGAGATCGTGCTGAAAGCGGACAAGGAGAGGGCGGCGCTGCTTGAGGAAGAAAAAACGGCGACCGATCCGCACCGCATCGCCGAGATTCACATGCGGCTGGCCGACATCGACGCGCATTCGGCGGAATCGCGCGCGGCGACCATCCTGGCCGGCCTCGGCTTCGACGACGAGGCGCAACGGCGCCCGGCCTCTTCGTTCTCCGGCGGCTGGCGCATGCGCGTGGCGCTGGCGGCGGTGCTGTTTTCGCAGCCGGACCTTTTGCTGCTCGACGAGCCGACCAACTATCTCGACCTCGAAGGCACGCTGTGGCTGGAGAACTACGTCGCGAAGTATCCGCACACGGTCCTGCTGATCAGCCACGACCGCGACCTGCTCAACCGCGCCGTCAACTCGATCGTCCATCTCGACCAGAAGAAACTGACCTTCTGGCGCGGCGGCTACGACCAGTTCGAGCGCCAGCTTTCCGAGCAGCGGGAGTTGCAGGAGAAGGGCCGCGTCAAGCAGGAGGCGGCGCGCAAGCACCTGCAATCCTTCGTCGACCGTTTTCGCGCCAAGGCATCGAAGGCGCGCCAGGCGCAGTCGCGCATCAAGGCGCTGGAGAAGATGAAGCCGATCGCGGCGCTGGTGGACGACACGGTGCGGCCGTTCTCCTTCCCGGAGCCGGTCAAGACCGTGGCCTCGCCGATCGTGGCGCTGTCGGGCGTGGACGTCGGCTACGAGCCAGGCAAGCCGATCCTGAAGAAGCTCACCCTGCGCATCGACAATGACGACCGCATCGCGCTGCTGGGCGCCAACGGCAACGGCAAGTCCACCTTCGCCAAGCTCTTGGCCGGCCGCCTCAAGGGCGAGAGCGGCACGATGACGGTGGCGCCGGGGCTCAAGGTAGCGATCTTCGCGCAGCACCAGCTCGACGATCTGCGGCCGGAAGAAAATGCTTACGAGCATGTGCGCCGGCTGATGCCGGACGCGCCCGAGGCGAAGGTGCGGGCCAAGGTCGCCAATTTCGGCCTGGCAACCGAGAAGATGAACACGCCGGCAAAGGATCTGTCGGGCGGCGAGAAGGCCCGGCTGCTGATGGGGCTCGCCGCCTTCGACGGCCCGAACCTGTTCATCCTCGACGAGCCGACGAACCATCTGGACATCGATTCGCGCGAAGCGCTGGTGCATGCGCTGAACGAGTTCCCCGGCGCGGTCATCCTCATCAGCCACGACCGGCACCTGCTGGAAGCCACCGCCGACCGGCTCTGGCTGGTCAAGGACGGCACGGTCAATCCCTATGACGGCGACCTCGACGACTACAAGACGCTGGTGACCGGCGTTTCCACCAATTCCCGGGAGAAGCGGGAGGCGGACAAGGCCTCCAGGGCCGATCGGCGCCGCGAGGCCGCCGCTCGCCGCGCCGCGTTCGAGCCTCTGGCGAAGGAGATTCGCGCCACCGAAGGACTGATGGACCGCCTGCGCAAGCGCATCGATACGATCGAGGACGAACTGGCCAATCCGGCGCTCTACGAGAAGGACCCGGTCAAGGCGACGCGGCTCGCCAAGGAACGCTCCGAACTATCGGCCCAGCTCGCCCGCAACGAGGAGAAATGGCTGGAGATGAGCGCGGAATACGAGGAAGGCATCGCCGAGTAGAGTGGCCTTCTGGCTCTACTCAGCCCTTTTAAAACCGGCTAGTTTGCCCACATGAACCAACATACGCCGATCAAGCCCGCCAAAGCCGGTATCAGCATCGGCCATTCGGCCTGTCCGCATGACTGTCCGTCCACCTGCGCGCTCGACGTCGAACTGCTCGGGCCGGACCGCATCGGCCGCGTGCACGGGGCCAAGGACAATTCCTATACGGCCGGCGTCGTCTGCGCCAAGGTCGCCCGCTACGCCGACCGCATCCATCATCCAGACCGGCTCCTGAAGCCGCTGGTGCGTGCCGGTTCGAAAGGCGAGGGGGCCTGGAAGGAAGCCAGCTGGGAGGCCGCGCTCGACCTTGTGGCCGAGAAATTCGATGCGGCCGAGGCGAAATACGGTTCGGAGACGGTCTGGCCCTATTTCTATGCCGGCACGATGGGGCTGGTGCAGCGCGACGGCATCGAGCGGCTGCGCCACGCCAAGAAATATTCCGGCTTCTTCGGCTCGATCTGCACCAATCTGGCGTGGACGGGCTATGTGATGGGCACCGGCTCGCTGCGCGGCGCCGACCCGCGCGAGATGGCGAAATCCGACTGCGTGGTCATCTGGGGCACCAACGCCGTCGTCACACAGGTCAACGTGATGACCCACGCCATCCGCGCCCGCAAGGAACGCGGTGCGAAGATCGTGGTGATCGACATCTACGAGAACGCCACGGTGAAGCAGGCCGACATCGGACTAGTACTGAAGCCCGGCACTGACGGCGCGCTCGCCTGTGCGGTCATGCACGTCCTGTTCCGCGACGGGCTTGCGGACCGGCCCTACCTGGAGAAATACACGGACGACCCGAAAGGGCTGGAAGCGCATCTGGCCGACAGGACGCCGGAATGGGCGGCCGCCATCACCGGCCTTTCCGTTACGGAGATCGAAGCCTTCGCGCGGCTGGTCGGCACCACGAAGAAAACCTTCTTCCGGCTTGGCTACGGTTTCTCGCGCCAGCGCAACGGGCCGGTCAACATGCACGCCGCGCTCTCGATCGCGGCTGTCACTGGCTGCTGGCAGTATGAGGGCGGCGGTGCGTTCAACTCCAATTCCGGTATTCTCAAACTCGATACCGGGACGCTGGAGGGCAGCCGCCTGCGTGATCCGACGATCCGCTATCTCGACCACTCGCGCATCGGCCCGGTGCTGATGGGGCATGAGGATGCGCTGTTCGGCGGCCCGCCGGTGACGGCGTTGCTGATCCAGAACACTAACCCCGCCAATGTCGCGCCCGAGCAGCGCCTGGTGAAGCAGGGCTTTTTGCGCGACGACCTGTTCACCTGCGTCCACGAGCAGTTCATGACCGATACGGCCAGGCTCGCCGACGTCGTGCTTCCGGCGACGATGTTCCTGGAGCACGACGACATCTACAAGGGCGGCGGCAACCAGCACATCACGCTGGGGCCGAAGGTGATCGAGCCGCCGGCCGGCCCGCGCACCAACCACTACGTCATCGAGGAACTGGGAAAGCGGCTGGGCGTGGCGGACATGCCGGGATTCGGCATGAGCGAGCGCGAGCATATCGACCTGATGCTGGCGAAACGCGGCCTGAGCTTCGAGACGCTCAAGGCGCAGCGCTGGGTCGATCTCCAGCCCGATTTCGAGACCGCGCATTTCCTGAAGGGCTTCGGCCATCCCGACGGAAAATTTCGGTTTCGGCCGGAATGGGCAGGAGGCTTCGCGCCGAACCGGCCGCCGAAGGTGATGGGCGTGGCGTTCGGTCCCTACGGCCGGCTGCCGCAGTTTCCCGACCATATCGACCTGATCGAGATGGCGGACGAAAAGCATCCGTTCCGGCTCGCAACGTCGCCCGCGCGCAATTTCCTGAATTCGTCCTTCACCGAGACGCCGGTCTCGAAGGAGAAGGAAAGCCGGCCGCAACTGCTGATCCATCCGGACGATGCGGCAGCACTCGGATTGGCCGACGGCGACCGCGTGGAAATCGGCAACACACGCGGCGAGGTGGTTCTCCACGCAAAGGTCTTCGGCGGGCTGAAGCGGGGCGTCGTGATCGCCGAGGGCATCTGGCCGAACAGCGCCCATGAGCGCGGAGAGGGCATCAACGTGCTGACCGGCGCCGACGCGCCCGCGCCCTATGGCGGCGCGGCGGTGCATGACAACAAGGTCTGGGTTCGCGCAGCCCGATAAGGACTACCGGCCTTCTCCGCTCTCGGCGAACTGGAACCTCAAATTGATCGCCGGAAGCGGTGCCGGCGAGGCAGCCGCATAGGTGAACAGCCCGACGCCTCCCGGCGAGCGGAGCGCCAGCAGGCCGGGCTGCCGGCCGATGGTTGCGGACATGACGGCCAGCGCCCGGCTGTCGGCAAGGACCTGATCGGCCTGACTGCCCGAACCCGGCACGACCTCGACCTGTGCCGTCTCGAGCCTCACATCGGGGTATCCCCGGCAACGCTGCGCCGTCCTGGCCGCGCCACTCAGGCACGGCAGTTCCGTCGACAAGGTGCCCGCGAGCGCGGCGACAAGCACGTCTCCCTGCGGAGAAAGCCCTGGCTGCGAAGCTGCGAATGCGTCCACCTCGGTTATCGTCAGCCGGCCTTCTGCGACATTGCTGTCGACATGGTACCCCCGGGCTTCCAATGCCCGCGACAACCGGTCGAGAAGCATACGGGTTGCGAGTTCCACCTGACGTCTTGGATCCAAGGGAAGATCATTCGCCGGCATCGCCTTGCTGGCCGGCGCGTTGCTCTGGGCTTTCTGGGCGGTGACGAAATCGTCGCGCGAGACAAGGTTCGCCGAGACGAGCAGAACGATGAGGATGAACACGACCCCCGCCAGCATGTCGACCATCGGGACGAAATAGCTGTGGGACTGCTGCGGCTCCATCGAACCCATGTCGGAAGGGCCGGACATGTCAGGAGACCGCCACGGCTTTCTGCGATCCGGCCGCCGGTTCCGCCGTGGCTGCGGACAGCGGCGGCACAATCTCCGCCGGCAGAGGCTCGCCGGTGCCGCGCAGCGGGATCATTTCCTCGATCAGGATCTGCAACTCCGCGAGGCGCGCCTGGATCTGGTCGAGGATGATCCTCTGCGCGCCGCCCATCAGCATCGAGATGCCGATGCCGGTGATGGAGGTGAGGAACTTGAAGGTCGCCGCATGCAGCAGCATCGTCAGCGCCGCGCGCGCGTCGGCAAGATCCGCCGAGAGCATGGAGCGGCTGGCGAAGTAGAGGCCGGCGACGAGGCCGAGAAAAGTGAAGATCAGGCCGAGGCCGACGAAATCATTCGGCAGGCCGAGGAAGAACCGCAGCCGCACGCCTCCGTGCTCAAGGGCCGCCATATTGAGATAGTGCGCCGGCGGGCGCGAGGCCGTGACGCGGCCGCGATCGTCCTGCGACAGCGTCGCGCGGAACAGTTTCCAGCTTCGCGCCACGATGGGATGGCCGGCCATCACCGTATCGACGGCTGCGAGCTGGCGCGCCGCGTCCTCGCGCCGGGAGACGATCCTGCGCAGTGCTTCGGCAACGCCGTCCAGATCCCTCAGCATCGGCAAGATGCGGCCGAGATAGGTGTAGAGGAAAAGAACAATCGCCAGCAGCACCATCGCCACGCACAGCCCGAGCGCGGTGGACGGCGAGTTGAACAGGTTGAGATAGAGGTTCGCCAGCGGGATGAGCAGCGCCTTGAACCCGCTCGCGGTGGAGTGGGACGCGCCGGGGGCGTGGGCCAACTGGCCGATTATCCAGGCCGTGCCAACGAGCAGCGCGAACAGCGTCAGGTTTCTTCGCATGCGCTATCCTTGATATGCGGGTTGGCCCGGCCCGTCTTCACGAACTCCGCGCGGGCGTGCCCCTTAGGCCTCCAAATGCGGCACAAACGTGTCTGACGCTACAGTGGCCGGGTACGAAACGGGCATACCAGATGACATTTGGGTGAACATGTCCGGCTGAGGCGGGACAGTGCGCCCTGTGGAACGGTCAGGGCGTGATACGCGCCAGTCGTTCGAGGTCGATTTCGTCGCGAACCGGGCGAGGAGACGCAATGACGAGGCCGCCATTGTCGGTCTCGTCGACGATGCCCGGGAAGGCCGCCCGTCCGCTTTCCATGCGCACCTTGCCTTCGGCGAGCAGCGACAGCGCGAGCGGATAGATCCGGTGCTCGGCCTTCAGCACGCGCGCGGAAAGCGCGGCCTCGTCGTCGTCCGTCATGACGGGCACGGCCGCCTGGGCGATGATCGGCCCGTCATCCACGTCCGCCGTCACGAAATGAACGGTGCAGCCGTGAATGCGCAGCCCGGCCTCCAGCGCGCGGCGGTGGGTGTCCAACCCCTTGAACGACGGCAGCAGGGCAGGGTGGATGTTGATCATCCGGCCCTGCCACTTCCCCACCAGCGGGGTGCCGAGCCTGCGCATGTAACCGGCCAGCGCCACCAGCTCGGCGCCGAATTCGCCAAACGCCTGGTCGATGGCCGCATCGTGCGCCTCGCGATCGGCGAAGTCCTTGCGCGCCACCACCTTGACCGGGATGCCGCGCGCAATGGCGATGCCGAGGCCGGGTGCGTCCGCCTTGTCGGAGACGACGCCGGCGATCTCTGCCGGATAGTCGGGGTCTGCGGCCGCGTCGATCAGCGCGGTCATATTGGAGCCGCGTCCCGAAATCAGCACCGCCGTGCGCTTGCGGGTCATAGGCTGATCGCTCCCTGATAGATCACGCCGGCCTCCCGCCTCGGCACGATCCGGCCGACCGGCGTCACGGTCTCGCCGGCTTCCTGCAGGACAGCGGCCACCTGTGCGGCCTGCCCTGACGCCACCACGATAACCATGCCGATGCCGCAATTGAAGGTGCGCATCATTTCCGCGGCCTCGACGCCGCCGGCCTTCGCCAGCCATGAAAAGACCGCAGGCACGTCGATCGATTCGAGATCAAGCTCGGCCGAGAAGTCCTTCGGCAGTACGCGTGGGATGTTGTCGGGAAAGCCGCCGCCGGTGATGTGGGCGAGGGCCTTGATGCCATGCGTGCCGCGCACCGCCTTGAGAACGGATTTCACATAGATGCGCGTCGGCTCCAGCAGCGCCTCGGCAAGCGTGACGTCCTTCGCGAAGGGGGCGGGCGCATCCCACGCCAGACCGCTCGCGGCCACGATGCGGCGCACCAGCGAGAACCCGTTCGAATGCACGCCCGAGGACGCCAGCCCAAGCAGAACGTCGCCCTCGACGATGTCGTCCGTCGGCAGAAGCTGGCCGCGCTCGGCCGCACCCACCGCGAAGCCGGCGAGATCGTAGTCCTTGTCCTGATACATGCCAGGCATTTCGGCCGTCTCGCCGCCGATCAGCGCACAGCCCGCCTGCCGGCAGCCTGCGGCGATGCCGGACACGATCGCCGCGCCCTGCTCGGGATCGAGCTTTCCCGTCGCGAAATAGTCGAGGAAGAACAGCGGCTCGGCACCCTGGACGACCAGGTCGTTCACGCACATGGCGACGAGATCGACGCCGATCGTGTCGTGCTTGCCGGCCTCTATGGCGATGCGCAGCTTGGTGCCGACACCATCATTGGCCGCGACGAGGACCGGGTCGGAGAAACCGGCTGCCCTGAGGTCGAAAAGCCCGCCGAACCCGCCGATCTCACCATCGGCGCCGGGCCTGCGCGTGGCGCGGACCAGCGGCTTGATCTTCTCGACCATGAGGTTGCCGGCATCGATATCGACGCCTGCGTCGGCGTAGGTGAGGCCGTTGCTGCGTTCGCTCATGGCGTTGTTCCTGGGCGGGCTCCTGCTTGCCTTGCCGGCTCTTCGCACGAACGGGACGGACTGCGCAAGCAAACCCGTCGCGCGTTCATCCTTATGCGCGGCAAAACCGTGGATAGCGCGGACGGTGGCGGCGATCCATTGCGCTTTTCGCGGGCTTCGCCCATGGTTCGGGCAGGACAAATGGAATGGCCGCCTCTTGGTGACGATCCCCAACCTGATCACCATATTGCGTTTCCTGCTGGTGCCGGCCGTCGTGCTGGCCATGCTCCAATCCCATTGGGACTGGGCCTTCCTCGGCTTCGTCGTCGCCGGCATTTCGGACGGCGTCGACGGCTTCATCGCCCGACAGTTCGACCAGCGCTCGCGCCTGGGCGCCTATCTCGACCCGATGGCGGACAAGCTTCTTCTGGTTTCGGTCTTCGTCGTGCTGGGCATCATCGGGCAATTGCCGCTTTGGCTGGTCGTCGCCGTGGTGTCGCGCGACGCGCTCATCATCTGCGCCGTCGTGCTGTCGACGGTGATGGGGCATCCGGTCGAGATGAAGCCGCTGATGGTCTCCAAGGCCAACACCGCGATCCAGATCGTGCTGGCGGCCGAAGTGCTCGCCGAACTGACCTTCGATCTCGACCTCGCCACGGTCCGGCACGGGCTTGTGTTGCTTTCGGGCCTCTTGACCGTCGCTTCGGCTGCAGCCTATCTCGTTTCCTGGTTGAGGCATATGAGCGGCTATGGCGAAGGCACCCCCCCTCAGGCATGACGAGGAGGTCGACGAGGCCGCCGCTTCGGCGGCGTTCCGCCGGCAGATCCTGTTCTGGCTTGTCTGCGTCATCGTCCTGGCCGTCTTTTTCTACCTGTTCAGCGACATCCTGCTGCCGTTCCTGGCCGGTATCGTGCTCGCCTATTTCCTCGATCCCGTTGCCGATCGCCTCGAGCGGATCGGCCTCTCGCGCGTCATGGCGACGGTCGTCATCCTGTTCGCCTTCGTCGTCGTCGTGGTCCTGGGTTTCGTCATCCTGGTTCCGCTTCTGGCGACCCAGATGTCGGATTTCGCCGGCAAGCTGCCGGATTATCTGACGCGCCTGCAATCGCTCATCACCAGCTTCGATCCGCAATGGCTGGAGCAGCGCTTCGGCGTCGACGCGAACAATCTGCGCGAGGGTCTGAGTTCCCTCGTCTCGTCCGGCTTCGGACTGCTGACCACCGTTTTCCAGTCTCTATGGAGTTCCGGCGTCGCGCTGGTGTCGGTCGCCAGCCTGCTGGTGGTGACGCCGGTGGTCGCCTTCTACATGCTGCTCGACTGGGACCGGATGGTCGCGGTGGTCGATAGCTGGGTGCCGCGCGACCACGTCCATACCGTCCGGCAGATCGCCACGGACATCAACCATGCCACGGCCGGCTTCGTGCGCGGGCAGGGCACGCTGTGCCTCATCCTTGGCGCAATGTACGCCGTCGGGCTGACGCTGACCGGGCTGAATTTCGGCATCCTGATCGGGCTGTTCGCCGGGCTGATCAGTTTCATCCCCTATGTCGGCTCGCTCACCGGGCTGGTGCTGGCGCTGGGCGTCGCCTTCGTCCAGTTCTGGCCCGACTGGATCATGATCGTCGCTGTGGCTTGCGTGTTCTTCGTCGGCCAGTTCATCGAAGGCAACATCCTGTCGCCCAAGCTGGTGGGCAAGAGCGTCGGCCTTCACCCGGTCTGGCTTATGTTCGCGCTGTTCGCCTTCGGCGCGCTGTTCGGCTTCGCCGGCCTGCTGATCGCGGTTCCCGCCGCCGCCGCCATCGCCGTGCTGGTGCGGTTCGCCATCGCCCGCTACCTCGAATCGCCGCTCTACAAGGGCCATGACGCCGAGCCGGCGGCCACGCCGGAGGAACGGCGCGGCCGGACGCGGAAGACCGGACGATGACGGTGGCCCACAAGCCCCGGCAGCTTCCGCTCGATTTGGGGCACGGGACCGGCTATTCGCGCGACGACCTTGTGGTCTCGCCCGCGAACAGCGAAGCGGTCGCCCTGATCGACCGCTGGCCGGACTGGCCGGCGCCCGTGGTCGTTCTGGCCGGACCGCCTGGCGCGGGCAAGACGCATCTCGCAACGATCTGGCGCGACATGGCGGGCGCGGTTTCGCTCCCTGCCGGTGCGATCGGCAACGCCCCGCCGACGCCGGCCGGCCACGCCGTTCTGGTCGACGACATGGACGCCGGTCCGGTCGACGAGCCGGCCCTGTTCCATCTGATGAACGCGACGCGCGCCGCCGATGCGCGTCTGCTCCTGACCGCCCGCCGCTTCCCGCTGGCCTGGGGTCTGACGCTGCCGGATCTCGTATCGCGGCTGAAGGCGGCGGCGACGGTCGAAATCCGCGAGCCCGACGACCTTCTGCTGGCCGGCGTCATGACCAAGCTGTTCGCGGACCGTCAGGTCGAGGTGGAGCCGCATGTGGTGCAGTATCTGGTGCGTCGCATCGAGCGGTCGCTGTCCACCGTCATGCGCGTGGTGGAAAAGCTCGATCGTGCCGCGCTGGAGCAGAAAAGCCGCATCACCCGCGCCCTGGCCGCCGAGATCGTCAGCGCGATGGACGAAGGGCAGCGGGAATTCGACCTGTAGGCGATCGGCAAGGCAATGGCTTGAAGGATGGTCGGAGTGGAGAGATTCGAACTCCCGACCCTCTGGTCCCAAACCAGATGCGCTACCAGGCTGCGCTACACTCCGACGCGATGTGTTGCTAGTGGTTCGGCGCCGGCAAGGCAAGCGCAAAAAGCCCGTTCGCCCTGTCTTGTCTTGCTCTTGCCGGCCACGCACAGTAATCACGGGAACAGCACAGGTCGGCAAGGCCGCAGCCAGATGAGGTTTCGATGTCAGCGCGCATTTTCAGCCCCTCCAAGACCGCCATGCAGTCCGGCAAGGCGAAGACCGGCTATTGGGTGCTCGAGTTCGACCCTGAACTGCCGCGCAAGATCGACCCGCTGATGGGCTACACGACCTCCGGCGACATGAAGAGCCAGATCCGCCTTTCTTTTGAAAGCGAGGAAGAAGCGATCGCCTACGCCGAGAAGCACGCCATCGCCTATCGGCTGGAAGAGCCGAAGGAAGCGAAGCGCCGGACGATTTCCTATGCGGACAATTTCCGCTATGACCGCCGCACGCCCTGGACCCATTAGGGGAACCTATTACGCCAGGGCGGCATGGCGTGCGGTCCCGTAGCTCAGCCGGATAGAGCACCGGCCTTCTAAGCCGATGGTCGCAGGTTCGAATCCTGCCGGGATCGCCAACAATTCAACGGGTTAGCCCGGTCTCCGAAGGTGAAAGTTTTAACGCCCCGGAAAGACGGGGCTCCAACTTTTCACGAGCATTCGTCCGAGACCGCGTTCAACCCATCGGAGGGATTCTCAGGCTGACGCGGCTGCCTTGAGACCTTCCAGAAGATCCGCCTTGAGGTCTTCGACGGTTTCGAGGCCGATCTGCAGGCGGATCAGCGGGCCGGCATACGGCCCCTTGGCCACGGTCCGGTCACCGAGGAACACCGCCACGGCGAGGCTCTCGTAGCCGCCCCAGGAATAGCCGAGGCCGAACAGTTTCAGCGCGTCGAGGAAGGCGTGCTGCTCTTTTTGGCCTCCGCCGGCGAGCACGATGGAGAAGACGCCGCTGGAACCCGAGAAATCGCGCTTCCAGAGCGCGTGGTCCGGGTGGCTGGGCAGCGCCGGGTGCAGCACCTGCGCGACGCCGGGCTGCCCTTCCAGCCAGCCGGCGATGTCGAGCGCGCTCTTGCGGTGATGCTCCAGCCTGACCCCCATGGTGCGCAGGCCGCGCAGCACCTGGTAGACGTCGTCCGGACCGGAGCAGCAGCCGAGGGTGACAAAGCCCTCGTGGAGCTGCTTCCAGTGCGTCTCGTTCGCCGACACGGTGCCGAGCAGGACGTCGGAATGGCCGGCGGGATACTTGGTCGCCGCATGGATCGAGATATCGACCCCGTGATCGAGCGGCTTGAAATAGAGCGGCGTCGCCCAGGTGTTGTCCATCATGACGACGGCGCCGCGTTCACGAGCCGCCTTGGCGATGGCTGGAATATCCTGCAGCTCGAACGTGTTCGAGGCGGGCGACTCGGTGAAGACGATTCGCGTGTTAGGCTTCATCAGCGCCGCGATGCCGGCGCCGATCCGGGGGTCGTAATACTCGACCTCGACACCGAGGCGCGTCAGCATCGTATCGGCGAAATGCCGCGTCGGATGGTAGACCGAATCGACGATCAGCACATGGTCGCCGGCCGCTGCAAAGGCGAGCAGGGGAATGGTGACCGCCGCCAGCCCGGAGGGGACGACGATGGTGCCGGCCGAGCCTTCGAGCGCGTCGATCGCTGAGGCGAGCGCGTCGGTGGTCGGCGTTCCGCGGGTGCCGTAGGTGTATTTCTGCGCCCGGGACGCCATCGCCCCGGCGTTCGGATAGAGCACTGTCGACGCGTGCACGACGGGTGGATTGACGAAACCGTGGAAGTCGCGCGGGTCGTTGCCGCCGTGGGCGAGGCGCGTGTCGACGCCCCAATTCGCGTCATTCTTTGCCATTTCGTCTCCTCGGTGTGTTCTTCAGGCAATAAATCGCCGCCCGGCGGCGTGCAACCTTGCAAGTCCCGCCACGCGCGACGACAGGCTGGGCCAAGCGGCGCAGGCGCGCATCTGCCGGTACGGAGACAGGCGCCGACCCGAATTGTGGCTTCGGCGGGGAGGTTTGCCGTCTTTCGGTCATTTTTCTTGACCTCACCTGAATAATCGCCTTCGATACCGATTGTGAATGGGAGGCAGCTTCGGGCGTCCGTCAGGGCGCCGCGCTTCGGAAGTGGGCCGATGGACGTGCTGCGTTTCACACGGGAAAAACAACAGGCTCTGCCTGAACAACAGAAAAAGGGTTTGTGGGTATGAAACACATTGCAATCGGTATTCTCGGAGCGGCGGCCGTCGGTTTCATGGCCTCGTCGGCTTCCGCCGACACGCTGAGCGACGTGAAGGCGAAGGGCTATGTCCAGTGCGGCGTGAATACCGGCCTTGCCGGCTTTTCCGCGCCGAACGACAAGGGTGAATGGACCGGCATCGACGTCGATTTCTGCCGCGCGGTCGCCGCGGCCGTGTTCGGCGACGGCACCAAGGTGAAGTTCACAGGCCTCTCCGCCAAGGATCGCTTCACCGCGCTCCAGTCGGGCGAGATCGACATCCTGTCGCGCAACACGACCTGGACGATCAACCGCGACACCGCGCTCGGCCTCAACTTCGCCGGCGTCACCTACTATGACGGCCAGGGCTTCATGATCAATTCGAAGAAGCTGCCCGGCGTCAATTCGGCCCTGCAGCTTTCCGGCGCCGCGATCTGCGTGCAGTCCGGCACGACCACCGAACTCAACCTCGCCGACTACTTCAAGGCGAACAAGATGGAGTACAATCCGGTCGTCTTCGAGAAGTTCGAGGAAGCCAACGCCGCCTACGATTCGGGCCGCTGCGACGCCTACACGACCGACCAGTCCGGTCTCTACGCCGTGCGCCTGCAGATGGCCTCGCCGGATGACCACGTCGTTCTGCCGGAGATCATCTCCAAGGAGCCGCTCGGCCCATCCGTGCGCCAGGGCGACGACAAGTGGTTCGACATCGTCAAGTGGACCTACTACGCGCTGCTCGACGCCGAGGAAGCCGGCGTGACGCAGGCCAACGTCGACGAGATGAAGAACTCCGACAACCCCGACATCAAGCGCCTGCTCGGCACCGAAGCCGAGACCAAGATCGGCACCGATCTCGGCGTCTCGAACGACTGGGTCGTCAACATCGTCAAGGCCACCGGCAATTACGGCGAGATTTTCGAGCGTAACGTCGGCCAGGGTAGCCCGCTGAAGATCGCGCGCGGCATCAACGCCCTGTGGACCAAGGGCGGCCTGCAATACGGCATGCCGATCCGCTGACCATCGAACCGGGCCGGAGGAATGATCCTCCGGCCCTTTTTGCCTCCGCGATTCAACAATAACATCAGGTCGCAGGGGCGCGTCATGGGAAGGGGAACCCTGTGGCACAAGACATCATCCGCGAAGAGCCCGCCCGGGCGTCGCTGATCTACGATCCGAAAGTTCGCGGAATCTTCTTTCAGGTGGTTCTCATGGCGGCCCTGGCGCTGGGCCTCTGGTGGATCGTCGGCAATACGATCGAGAACCTGCACCGCTCCCACATCGCCACCGGCTTCGGCTTCCTGAAGGGCCGCGCCGGCTTCGACATCTCCAATACGCTGATCGACTACAGTTCCGACTCCTCGTACGGGGACGCGCTGGTCGTCGGCGTTCTCAACACGATTGTCGTCGCGGTCGCCGGCATCATAACGGCGACGATCGTCGGTTTCCTGGTCGGCATCGGGCGGCTGTCGAAGAACTGGCTGATCCGCAAGCTGGCGACCGTCTACATCGAGATTTTCCGCAACATTCCGCCGCTGCTGGTGATCCTGTTCTGGTATCAGGGCGTGCTGGCGCTGCTGCCGAACGTGCGTGACAGCTATTCGCTGCCGTTCGGCTCCTATCTCAACAATCGCGGCTTTTATTTTCCGCGCTTCGTCTGGGGCGAGGGTTCGTGGCTGGTGCTGGCGGGCCTGGTGCTCGGGGTCGCGCTTTCCTGGTATGTCGCGCGCCGGGCGCGCGCCAGGCAGATGGCGACAGGACAGCAGTTCCCGGTGTTCTGGACATCGGTCGCGCTGATCGTCGGATTGCCTCTGCTCGCCTTCATGCTGACCGGCTTCCCGCTGAGCTTCGACCTGCCGAAGAAGGGAACCTTCAATCTGACCGGCGGGCTGAACGTCAAGCCGGAGTTCCTGTCGCTTTATCTGGCCCTGTCGTTCTACACGGCGTCCTTCATCGCCGAGATCGTGCGCGCCGGCATCATCGGCGTTCCGAAAGGGCAGACGGAGGCGTATTCGGCGCTCGGGCTCCGTTCCGGTCTCGGGTTGCGGCTGGTCATCATCCCGCAGGCCATGCGCATCATCATCCCGCCGCTGACCAGCCAGTATCTCAACCTGACCAAGAACTCGTCGCTCGCGGTGGCGATAGGCTATCCGGACCTCTACGCCATCGGCGGAACGATCCTGAACCAGACGGGACAAGCAATCGAAGTCGTCGTCGTCTTCATGGTCGTCTATCTCGGCATCAGTATCCTGACGTCGCTGTTGATGAACTGGTTCAACACCAAGATGGCGTTGAAGGAGCGATAGGCCATGCAGGAACATGATATGGCCTGGGTACGGACCGAAATGGCGCTGGCCGAGGCGGCGCCGCGCTCGCAGGTGGGGCCGGGCGCATGGATGCGCAGGAACCTGTTCGCGACGCCCGTGGATTCGGTCCTCACCATCTTTGCCCTGCTTTTGATCGCATGGGCGCTGCCGCAGATCCTGAACTGGCTGTTCTTCGGCGCGGTATGGACCGGCGCGGACCGCACCGCCTGCCTGACCACGGAACAGGGCGGCCAGTTGCCGGCCGGCTGGTCGGGCGCCTGCTGGCCCTTCGTCAGCGGCCGCTTCGGGCAGTTCATGTTCGGGCGCTATCCCGTGGACCAGCGCTGGCGGGTCATCCTGACGGGGTTGATCTTCATCGCCCTGCTGGCGCCGCTGCTCATTCCGCGCGCGCCGTTCAAGCGGCTGAACGCGATCCTTTTCTTCGCGGTCTTCCCGTTCGTGGCTTTCTTCCTGCTGGTGGGCGGCTGGTTCGGGTTGCGGTTCGTCGAGACGCCTCTGTGGGGCGGCTTGATGGTGACGCTCGTCATCTCCTATGTCGGCATCGTCGTCTCGCTGCCGCTGGGCATCCTGCTGGCGCTCGGGCGCCGTTCGAAGATGCCGATCGTCAAGCTGCTCTCGGTGATCTTCATCGAGGCGGTGCGCGGCGTGCCTTTGGTGACGGTGCTGTTCATGGCGAGCTTCATGCTGCCGCTGTTCGTGCCGCCCGGCATGAGCTTCAACAAGCTCCTGAGGGCGCTGATCGGCGTGGCGCTGTTCGCCTCCGCCTACATGGCCGAGGTTGTTCGCGGTGGCCTGCAGGCCATTCCGAAGGGGCAGTACGAGGGCGCGGACTCGCTCGGGCTGACCTACTGGCAGAAGATGGGCTTCATCGTCATGCCGCAGGCGCTCAAGCTGGTCATTCCCGGCATCGTCAACACCTTCATCGGCATGTTCAAGGACACCACGCTGGTGCTGATCATCTCGATGTTCGATCTTCTGGGTGTCGTGAAGCAGAACATCTCCGGCGACCCGACATGGGCAACGCCGCAGACGGCCAAGACCGGCTATGTCTTCGCCGCCGCCATCTTCTGGGTGTTCTGTTTCAGTATGTCACGATACTCGCAATACATGGAGCGCCGGCTCGACACCGGCCACAAGCGCTAGAAAAGGAACCGCCAGATGGCCATAGAAAACGCAGTCAAGGCCGACGAAATCGCGGTCGACCGGAACAGGATGCACATCTCCGACACCGACGTGGCGGTCGAGATCATCGGCATGCACAAATGGTACGGCGAGTTCCATGTGCTGAAGGACATCAATCTCAAGGTGATGCGCGGCGAGCGCATCGTCATCTGCGGGCCGTCGGGTTCGGGCAAGTCGACCATGATCCGCTGCATCAACCGCCTGGAAGAGCACCAGAAGGGCAAGATCATCGTCGACGGCAAGGAACTGACCAACGACCTCAAGAAGATCGATGAGGTGCGCCGCGAGGTCGGCATGGTGTTCCAGCACTTCAACCTGTTCCCGCATCTGACGATCCTGGAGAACTGCACGCTAGCGCCGATCTGGGTGCGCAAGATCCCCAAGAAGCAGGCGGAAGAGACCGCCATGCACTTCCTCGAGCGCGTCAAGATCCCCGAGCAGGCGAACAAATATCCCGGCCAGCTTTCCGGCGGCCAGCAGCAGCGCGTGGCGATCGCCCGCTCGCTGTGCATGAACCCGCGCATCATGCTGTTCGACGAGCCGACCTCGGCGCTCGATCCCGAGATGATCAAGGAAGTGCTGGAGACGATGGTGGGGCTGGCCGAGGAAGGCATGACCATGCTGTGCGTCACCCACGAGATGGGTTTTGCCCGCAAGGTCGCCAACCGCGTCATCTTCATGGACGCCGGCCAGATCGTCGAGCAGAACACGCCGGCCGAGTTCTTCGACCATCCGCGCCACGAACGCACCAAGCTGTTCCTGTCACAGATACTGCATTGACGAGAGCGGCAGTCGGAATTCGGCAGTCGATAAGCCGGAGAGGCCGACTGCCTATTGCCGACTGCCGACTGCCTCGTACTCATAGAGCCAGTCTAGATCGGCCGCGAGTTTCTGAGGCGATCGGTGGCTGAGCAGGAAGTTGCGCGCCAGCGCGACCGGACCGGCCGCGTGCCAGGCGAGATGGTTCAGCGCACCGCGCCGGGCGACCTTCGCCACGCGCGGCCTGCGCAGCCGTTCCCACCGTTGCAGGCGGTCGGGAATCTCCGAGGCCATGATACGGCCGTTGGACACGATGCAATCGGCCAATGTCGCCGCGTCCTCGATCGCCATCGCCGCGCCCTGGGCGGCGAAGGGCGTCATGGCGTGGGCGGCGTCCCCGACGAGGACGAGACCGTCGGGACGGAACCATCGGCTGGCGGCGTCGACGGTGTGCAACGGCCAGGCCGTCCAGGGGCCGGCCTGCTTCACGATGTCGAGCAGCATACTGTCCGCGCCTTGCAGATGAACCAGGAGTTCGGCTGAATCCGCCCTGGCTGCCCAGTCGCGCGCGCCGCTGTTCCCCTTGGCTCTGTCTCTGTTTGCCTCGCCCCCTTTGGCAATCTCTCCCTTGGTGAAGGCGACGAGATTGACGGCAGCGCCCGCCCTGACCGGATAGGCGACGAGATGGAATGCCAGGTTCAGGAACGTCGTGACGCAGTCACTGGAGGTGAGGGCGTCGAAAGCGAACCCCGCGGTGCTTGCCCGCTCGATCGTCGTACGCCAGGCGATCTCGCCCACGGACCGGCTTTCGGCTCCGCTGCACCAGGACCGCAGGCGCGACCACACCCCGTCCGCGCCGACGATCAGGGCACCACGCTCGTGCCGCACGCCTTCCGCGGTCGTCATGGTGATCGCCGGCCCGTCCGGACCGACCTGAAAATCGGTGACGGCGGCGGAGGTCACGATTTCGATGCCCGGAGTCTCCGCGACCGCCGCCAGCAGCGCCCTTTGCAGATCGGCGCGGTGAACGACGAGATAGGGCGCCTTCCAGCGGTCCTCTGCGATTTCGCCGAGGGGGATGCGGGCGAGAAGCCGCAGGCTCACAGCATCCTTGAGAAGCACGGCCGCCGGCTGGACGGCATGGGGCAGGATCCGGCCCAGAACGCCCAGCCGCCAAAGAATCCGGGTTGCGTTGGGGGAAAGCTGCAGCCCCGCGCCGACCTCTTCCAGCCGCGCGGCCTGCTCGAAAACACGCACCCGCTGGCCCTTTGATGCAAAAGCCAGCGCCGTCGTCAGCCCGGCAATGCCCGCGCCGGCGACGATGACGGCCGGCGGTCCCGCATCAGCCATCGCGAAGCGGGGTCAGGCGGCGGCCTGGTCGGCGTAGGTGCAGCCGGGAGGGTTGGTCTCGCCCGCCTTCAGCGAAGGCGAATAGCGATAGAGCGTCGAGCAATAGGAACACACTGCCTCGTCCTCGTCGCCCATGTCGATGAAGATGTGCGGATGATCGAAGGGCGGATTGGCGCCCACGCACATGAACTCCCTGACGCCGATCTCGATCATCCGGTGTCCGGCATCGTTCTGGAAATGAGGAATGGAACCGCCGGCCATCGCCGTCTCCCGTCTCCAACGCTTCGATAGGGTGCGTTTGTAGCATAATCGCCCACTTTGCAAGGCGGCTGAAATGAAACTGTTGCAAAAGCCTGTCAGTGGATAAATTGAGCCGGGTAAGCGGCGCAATCTGTATAGAGAGCGGATCATGAACGAATTGAAGCCGGTCCAGGCCGAATTTACCCTCCAGGAAGCCGCGGGTGCAGACGGCGGCAATCCGGACCGGTTCGTCAATCGCGAATTCTCGTGGCTCCAGTTCAACCGGCGTGTTCTGGAGGAGGCGCAGAACGAACGCCATCCTCTGCTCGAACGGATCCGCTTCCTGTCCATTTCGGCGGCCAATCTCGACGAGTTCTTCATGGTCCGGGTCGCCGGCTTGGCGGGGCAGGTGCGGCAGGGAATCGTGCTCAAGAGCCCTGACGGCCGCACGCCCGATCAGCAGCTCGAACAGTTGCTGCGCGAGGTCGAACGGCTTCAGGAAGACCAGCAGAAGAGCCTGTCGTCGCTGATGAAGCTGCTGGATGCCGAGGGCATCGAAAGCATCGGCGGCGGCGATCTGACCAAGGACGAGAAAGGCTGGCTGGAAGATCACTTCCAGGACCAGGTGTTTCCGGTGCTCACGCCGCTGTCGATCGACCCGGCGCACCCGTTCCCGTTCATTCCGAACCTGGGCTTTTCGATCGCCCTGCAACTGCGCCACCGCAAGAACGGCGAGCAGATGAGCGCGCTGCTGCGCCTGCCGCCGGCGCTCAGGCGCTTCATCCGCCTGCCGGACCGCAAGGGGCGCGTGCGCTTCATTCCGCTGGAAGAAACCGTCGGCCTCTATATCGGCAAGCTGTTCCCCGGCTATGAAGTGCGGGGCTCGGGCACGTTCCGCATCATCCGCGACAGCGACATCGAGGTGGAGGAGGAATCGGAGGACCTCGTGCGGCTGTTCGAGACGGCGCTGAAACGCCGCCGCCGCGGTTCGGTGATCCGCATCGAGTTCGATGCCGGCATGCCGGAGGAACTGCGGGAGTTCGTCGCGGGCGAACTCGGCGTCGGCGGCAGCCGCGTCAGCGTGCTGAACGGGCCGTTGGCGCTGAGCCAGATTTCGGAGATCGTCTCGGTGGCGCGCGACGACCTGAAATTCCCGCCTTATAATCCGCGTTTTCCTGAGCGCATCCGCGAGCACGGCGGCGACTGCTTCGCCGCCATCCGCGAGAAGGACATCGTCGTCCACCATCCTTACGAGTCCTTCGACGTGGTGGTGCAGTTCCTGCGCCAGGCGGCGATGGACCCTGAAGTCGTGGCGATCAAGCAGACGCTCTACCGCACTTCCAACGACAGCCCGATCGTGCGCGCGCTGATCGACGCCGCCGAGGCCGGCAAGTCGGTCACGGCGCTGGTCGAGCTGAAGGCCCGCTTCGACGAGGAAGCGAATATCCGCTGGGCGCGCGACCTGGAACGCGCCGGCGTGCAGGTGGTGTTCGGCTTCCTGGAGTTGAAGACCCACGCCAAGATGTCGCTGGTCGTCCGCCGCGAGGACAACCGGCTGCGCAACTACGTGCATCTCGGTACCGGCAACTATCACCCGATCACCGCGCGCATCTATACGGACCTGTCCTTCTTCACCACCGACCCGCACATCGCCCGCGACGTTGCCCAGATCTTCAATTTCATCACCGGCTACGCCGAGCCGACCGGGGAAATGTGCATCGCGCTTTCGCCCTACACGCTGCGCAGCCGCATTCTCGGCCACATCGGCGATGAGATCGAGCATGCCCGCAACGGCCATCCGGCGCGCATCTGGATGAAGATGAACGCGCTGGTCGATCCCATCATCATCGACGCCCTCTACGATGCGAGCCGCGCAGGCGTCGAGATCGACCTTGTGGTGCGCGGCATCTGTTGCCTCAGGCCACAGGTGCCGGGCCTGTCGGAAAACATAAGGGTGAAGTCGATCGTCGGCCGCTTCCTGGAGCACAGCCGCATCTACTGCTTCGGCAATGGCCACGGCCTGCCGTCCGACGACGCGATCGTCTATATCAGTTCGGCCGACCTGATGCCGCGCAACCTCGACCGGCGCGTGGAGACGATGGTGCCGATCACCAACCCGACCGTGCACGAGCAGGTGCTCGGCCAGATCATGCTCGGCAACATCATGGACAATCAGCAAAGTTTCGAGGTACTGGCTGACGGCACCTCGCGGCGCATGGGGCCGGACGAGGGCGAGGAAGCCTTCAACGCGCAGGAATATTTCATGACCAATCCGAGCCTGTCGGGACGGGGTGACGCGTTGAAATCGCATGCGCCCAAGCGCATCGCCCAGTTCAAGCGTCGCAAGAAGTCCGAGACCCCCGCCTGATGCTGGCCGGCTCGCAGGGCCGCCTGCAGGACAGGCGGCCGCTTTCGATCATCGACATCGGGTCGAACTCCATCCGCCTGGTCATCTACGAAGGTCTGGCGCGCTCGCCGACGATCCTGTTCAACGAGAAGATGCTGGCCGGTCTCGGCCGCGGCATCGTTTCGACGGGCAGGCTCGATCCAGAAGCCGTGACGCGCTCGATGGACGAGTTCAGGCGCTTCCGCAGCCTGTCGGAGCAGGCAAGGGCGTCCGAAATGTACGTTCTTGCCACCGCAGCCGCACGCGAGGCGGAGAACGGCCCCGATTTCATCCACAGAGCCGAGCAAGTTCTCGGTACCGAGATCAAGGTGCTTTCCGGCAAAGAGGAGGCCCGCTATTCCGCGCTTGGCGTCATCTCCGGTTTTCATCCCGCCAACGGCATCGCCGGCGATCTCGGCGGCGGCAGCCTGGAACTGGTCGATGTCGACGGCGAGACGATCGGCGAGGGCATCACGCTGCCCCTCGGCGGACTCAGATTGCAGGACATGGCGAAGGGCTCCCTGGCCGAAGCCGCTCGCATCGCCAAGGATGCGCTGGCCTGCGCGTCGCTTCTGAAGGGTGGCTGGAACAGACCCTTCTATGCGGTCGGTGGCACCTGGCGAAACGTCGCGCGCCTGCACATGGAGATGACGAACTATCCGCTGGGGGTCATGCATGACTACCAGATCGGCATCGATGAGGCCGAAACCTTCCTGAAGCGGATCGCCAGGGGCGAGGTCGAGAAGGTCAAGGGAATCGAGGGCGTCTCCAAGAACCGCCGTTCGCTGCTGCCCTGGGGCGCGGTGGTCCTCCTGGAGATCATCGCGGCCATGCAGCCGTCGAAGATCGTCGTTTCGGCGCTCGGCGTGCGCGAAGGATTTCTCTATTCGCTGCTCGACGAAGAGGCGCGCAGGATCGACCCGCTCATGTCGGCAGCCGAGGAACTGGCGCGGCTGCGCTCCCGCTCCTTCGACCATGCGCGGGAACTGGTCGAGTGGACCGGCAAGGCCTTTGCGGCCTTCGGCATCGAGGAGACGGCGGACGAGGCCCGGTATCGGCAGGCCGCCTGCCTGCTGGCGGACATCGGCTGGCGCGCCCATCCCGAATACCGGGGCACGCAATCGCTCAACATCATCGCGCATGCGTCGTTCATTGGGGTCGACCATCCCGGCCGCGCCTATCTGGCCCTGACGAACTTGTTCCGGCACGAGGGCGTGTTCAACGAAGCCTCTCCCGAGATCAGGGGGCTGGCGACGCCGCGTTATCTGGAACGGGCAAGGGCGCTGGCGGCGATGATGCGCGTCGTCTACCTGCTGACAGCCGCCATGCCCGGCGTGATGCCGCGCCTGCGCTGGGAAGAGCGCGGCGACGGCGCGCTGGCGCTGGTCATTCCGTCCGACCTCGCCGGTCTCTACGGCGAGCGGCCGGCAGGGCGGCTGGCCCAGCTTGCGAAAGTGTCCGGCCGCAAGCTGTTCCTGTCCGTCGAAGGCGGGCCGAGCGTTTCGGCGAAATGAGAGAAGGCGCGGAGCGATCCGAGCCTACCTCGTCAATTCTTGCCCCATGGCGACGGCGTCGATCAGCCCTTGCGGCCGTCGATCGAATAGGCGCCGGCACCCAGAACGGCGAGCAGCAGGAGTCCACCGGTGATGCCGAGGTTCTTCTGCAGCATCAGCGCGTTGCCGGCCTGCGAGAAGTCGAGGTGGGCAACCGCCGTGGCCGCGAGCGTGAATACCGCGAGCACGATGGCTGCGATGCGCGTCTGGAAGCCGACCAGCACGGAGATACCACCGAGCAGTTCCACCAGACCGACGATCACCGTCGTGACCGTCGGCATGGGAAGGCCGATCGAGCCGAACCAGCCGGCGGTGGCTGAAATGGCGGTCAGCTTGCCGAAGCCGGCAAGGATGAAGAGGATCGAGATGAGGATACGGGCGACGAGGATCACCGGCGAGTTGCCGGAAGCGGCGGCCGTGGACGTGGCGGAAATGTTCGACATGAGCTTGGTCTCCGGAAGGTGATTATGTGATCTTCCAGTAGACCAAGCTGATTGTTCACCATAGATACTGTTTCGGCGACGCATTGTTCACTAATGCGCCAGGCATGGTGCCGTCAGCCCGGATGCGTCATGTCCTCAGGTCGCACCAGCCGGTCGAAATCCTCTTCGCTGACATAGCCGCCGCCGACGGCCTCCTCGCGCAACGTGGTGCCGTTCTTGTGCGCCGTCTTGGCGATCTTGGCGGCGTTGTCGTAGCCGATCGTCGGCGCCAGCGCCGTCACCAGCATAAGGGAGCGATTCAGGGCGGCCTCGATATTGTCTTCCCGCGCGACGATGCCGATCACGCAATTGTCTGTGAAGGATGCCGAGGCGTCGGCGAGCAGCTTCACCGACTGCAGGAAATTGTAGGCCATGACGGGGTTGTAAACGTTCAGCTCGAAATGACCCTGGCTGCCGGCGAAGGTCAGCGCGGCGTTGTTGCCGAACACCTGGACGCACACCTGCGTCATCGCCTCGCACTGGGTCGGGTTGACCTTGCCCGGCATGATCGACGAGCCGGGTTCGTTTTCCGGCAGCGCCAGTTCGCCGAGGCCCGAGCGCGGGCCGGAGCCGAGGAAGCGGATGTCGTTGGCGATCTTGAAGAGCGCGGCCGCCGTCGCGTTGATGGCGCCGTGCGAGAACACCATCGAATCGTGCGCCGCCAGCGCTTCGAACTTGTTGGGTGCCGAGGTGAAGGCGATGCCGGTGATCGACGCGATATGCTCGGCCACCTTCTCGGCGAAACCGACAGGCGCATTGAGGCCGGTGCCGACCGCCGTGCCGCCCTGCGCCAGTTCCTGCAATCCGGGCAGAGTCAGTTCGATGCGCTTGATCGAGGAGGCAACCTGCGCGGCGTAGCCGGAGAATTCCTGGCCGAGGGTGAGGGGGGTGGCGTCCTGCGTGTGGGTGCGGCCGATCTTGACGATATGGTCGAAGGCCTTGGCCTTGTCGTCCAGCGCCTTGTGCAGGTGCTTCAGCGCCGGCAGCAGGTCGTGCACGATGCGCTCGGCGCAGGCGATGTGCATGGCCGTCGGATAGGTATCGTTCGACGACTGGCTCATGTTGACGTGGTCGTTGGGATGGACCGGCTTCTTCGATCCCATCACGCCGCCGAGGATTTCGATCGCCCGGTTGGAGATCACCTCGTTGGCGTTCATGTTGGACTGCGTGCCGGAGCCCGTCTGCCAGACGACGAGCGGGAAATGGTCATCCAGCTTGCCGTCGATAACTTCCTGTGCGGCCTGGACGACGGCTTTGCCGAGCGCCGGATCGAGCCTGCCCAGCTCCATGTTGGTCTCGGCTGCCGCGCGTTTGACGATGCCGAGCGCCCGCACGATGGAAGCGGGCTGCTTTTCCCAGCCGATCTTGAAATTGCCGAGCGAGCGCTGCGCCTGCGCGCCCCAGTAGCGATCCGAAGGCACTTCGATCGGGCCGAACGTATCGGTTTCGGTTCTGGTGGTCTTCTCGCTCACGGCCATGGCTCCAAGTCTTTGATCGGCCACGGCCTATCGCGTTGCACAAAAGGCTTCAAGCGAAGATTGTGGGGACGGGCGGTGCAAATCGATTCAGGTCCAGGCGGCTGATGGCCGCGCCGCGCGCCGTGCATCGTCCACGTTGGGCGGGACGCTCACAACGGAATGTTGTCGTGCTTCTTCCAGGGGTTCGACAGGTCCTTGTTGCGCAGCATCCTGAGCGCCCGCGCCACGCGGCGGCGGGTCGAATGCGGCATGATCACCTCGTCGACATAGCCCCGCTCGGCGGCGACGAAGGGCGACAGGAACCGATCCTCGTAGCGCGCGGTATGCCCAGCGATCTTTTCCGCATCGCCGATGTCCTTGCGGTAGATGATCTCGACCGCGCCCTTGGCGCCCATCACCGCGATCTGCGCCGTCGGCCAGGCGTAGTTCATGTCGCCGCGCAGGTGTTTTGACGCCATCACGTCATAGGCGCCGCCGAAGGCTTTCCGCGTGATGACGGTCACCTTCGGCACCGTCGCCTCGGCATAGGCGAACAGCAGCTTGGCGCCGTGCTTGATGAGGCCGCCATATTCCTGAGCGGTGCCCGGCAGGAAGCCCGGAACGTCCACGAACGTCACCAGCGGGATGTTGAAGCAGTCGCAGAAGCGCACGAAGCGCGCCGCCTTGCGGCTGGCGTCGGAATCCAGAACGCCCGCCAGCACCATCGGCTGGTTGGCGACGAAGCCGACGGTGCGACCTTCGACGCGGCCGAGCCCGGTGACGATGTTCTTCGCGAAGGAAGACTGGATCTCGAAGAAATCCGCCTCGTCGCAGATTTTGAGGATCAACTCCTTGATATCGTAAGGCTTATTGGCGTTTTCGGGGACCAGCCGGTCGAGCGACAGATCGTGCTCCGTCACGGATTGATAGCACTCGATTTCGGGAAGGTCGGCCGTGTTGGAAGCCGGCAGCAGGTCGACCAGCCGCCGCATCTGCAACAGCGCCTCGACATCGTTGTCATAGGCGCCGTCGGCGATCGAGGATTTCGTCGTGTGGACCGACGCGCCGCCGAGTTCTTCCGCGGTCACCGTCTCGTTGGTGACGGTTTTCACCACGTCCGGCCCGGTGACGAACATGTAGGAGGTGTCGCGCACCATGAAGATGAAATCGGTCATGGCCGGCGAATAGACGTCGCCGCCCGCGCACGGCCCCATGATCAGCGAAATCTGCGGGATGACGCCCGACGCCAGCACGTTGCGCTGGAAGATCTCGGCATAGCCGCCGAGCGCCGCTACGCCTTCCTGGATGCGCGCGCCGCCGGCATCGTAGAGGCCGATGATCGGCGCGCGGTTGCGCAGCGCCATATCCTGCACCTTCATCACCTTTTCGGCATGCGCTTCCGAGAGCGAGCCGCCGAACACGGTGAAATCCTTGGCGAAGAGATAGACCGGGCGCCCGTTCACCGTGCCCCAGCCGGTGACGACGCCATCGCCGGCGAACTTGGTCTTTTCCATCCCGAAATCGGTCGAGCGATGCTCGACGAACATGTCGAATTCCTCGAAGGAACCCTCGTCGAGGAATATCTCGATGCGCTCGCGCGCCGTCAGCTTGCCTTTCCTGTGCTGTGCCTCGACGCGCGCCGGCCCGCCGCCGGCCCGGGCGATTTCACGGCGGCGTTCGAGTTCCTGCAGCACGTTTTTCATGTGGGCTCCTCCGGGCGGGTTCCGTTGTCGTATCCACACGCTGCCGGCGACGCAAGCAGCACCAAAGTCGTCAATCCCGCTTCATGGCGAACTGCGAGCGCTCGAACACAAGAACGATCGCAAGGCCGATCAGCAGCGGGATGATCAGGAAAAGCAGCCGGTACACCAGAAGCGCGGCAAGTACGCTTGCCGGATCCATGTCCGAGAGCCCCGCAAGGAAAACCACTTCGAGCACGCCGAGTCCGCCGGGCGCATGGGAGAGTTGAGCGAGCGAGAACGAGACCAGGAAGACGCCGAGCACAACGAGATAGCCCGGATTTCCCGCCTCCGGCAGGGCGAAGTAGATGATGCCGGCCGTGGCGAGGATCTCCATCGGGCCGATGACGAACTGCCGCGCCACGATCGGCAGGCGCGGATAATGCACCTGCAAGGCGCCGAGCCTGAACGGCCGCAGGTGCAGCCAGCTTCCGAACACATAGGCGCAGATGATCGCAAGCAGGGCGATGCCGGTGCCGGTCGAGAACTGGGCGTAGCCGATATCGGAAAACCGGCCGAGGATTTCCGGCATCAGCACGAGCACGACGCCGCCGACCAGCATCGCCGACAGCGTGAAGGTGATCGAGCAGACCGCCACGAGCACGCCGATTTCCTGGCCGGTCAGGCCGCGCGTGCTGTAGGCGCGGTAGCGCACGACGGCGCCCGACAATACCGACCCGCCAATGTTGTGCGACAACGCATAGGTGGTGAAGGAGCAAAGCGTCACGAAAATCCAGGAGACCCGCTTGCCGATGTGGAGCAGCGCGATGTGATCGTATCCGGCAAGCGCCGCATAGGCGGCGAGCGCACATAGTGCCGATGCTGCCCAGTGTCGTCCGGGAATCGCGGCAAGACCGTCCCATACATCGTCGAGGGAGACGCCGCGCAATTCGCCATAGAGCAGCCAGAGCGAGAAGGCGACCGCTGAAAGTCCCACGACAGGCCAGAAATACCGTCCGACCTTTTTCATCCACCCGTTGCCGTCATGACCCGCCTTCACCCTGTTCGCGTGGCGCACTGCGCCGTGCTTCCTGCCCCGGCTTCAGACATGCCTCATCGATGCCGGCTGTTCAACCTTTGCCGGCGTCATTGTTCGCGCTCTCAGCTTTGCGCTTGGTGATCGGGCATCGTCCTGCTAATCTTGGCACAACTCGAGAACAGATGTGCCTGCTGCGTCCTGTATCGGTTCGCGCGGCGCCGGAAGGATAGACTGTGGAAGGCCGCAACACCGGCGCCGGCGCGCCGGAGGCGGGCGTGGCCGGGGACCTTCCGGCATCGCGGGTTTCATTTGCCCCGCGGCCGGCAGCCACGTTCAGCCGCCAGCACGATTCTGCCCCCGATCGCGGGGATGCCGCTCATCAGCCCGGAAAGGGCAAGAAGCGCCGCAAGCGTCGTCGCGGGCGTAAGGTTTTCGCGCGCGACGATCATGGCCTGGCAACAGTCAGGGCCGATGGCGAGCCGGCCTCGGCTGCTGCAACCGCGCCCGTTCCTGCGCCCGCGGCGCGGCGGGAAGGGGCAATCCACGGATCAAGCCGCCCGACCGGGCGCGACTTGCCGGTCTTCGCGGCCCTCGACCTCGGCACCAACAATTGCCGCCTGCTGGTGGCCATACCGCAGCGCCACGGCCAGTTTCGCGTCATCGATGCGTTCTCGCGCATCGTGCGGCTGGGCGAGGGACTGTCTTCATCCGGAAGCCTTTCCCAGCAGGCGATGGACCGCGCCGTCGAAGCGCTCAAGGTCTGCGCCGACAAGCTGCGCAACCGCAGCGTCCGCAGGGCGCGCCTGATCGCCACCGAAGCATGCCGCAGCGCGAGCAACGGGGCCGAGTTCCTCGATCGGGTCGAGCGCGAGGCCGGGCTGAAGCTTGAGATCATCGACCGGCAGACCGAGGCGCGGCTGGCGGTCTCCGGTTGCGGGTCGCTGGTCGAGCGCAACACCCGCGGCGTCGTCCTGTTCGACATCGGCGGCGGCTCGTCGGAAATCGCGCTGATCGACCTGACGGGGCACCGGTCGTCGCGGCTGGCCAACCATATCGTCTCCTGGACGTCGCTGCCGGTCGGCGTCGTGTCGCTGGCCGAGCGCTTCGGCGGCCGTACGGTGACGGAATCCGTGTTCCGGGCGATGGTCGACGACGTCCGCGTCAGGCTCGACGACTTCAAGGGTCGCACCAAGCTCGATCATCTGGTTGCCCGTCCGGGCTTCCACCTGCTCGGCACGTCCGGCACCGTCACCACGCTGGCTGGCGTTCACCTGGAACTTGAGCGCTACGACCGCCGCCGCGTCGACGGTCTGTGGATGGACAACGACAGCGTCGACCGCATGATCGGAAAGCTGCTCGGCTGGAATTTCGATCAGCGGGTCGCCAATCCCTGCATCGGCGCGGACCGCGCCGATCTCGTGCTCGCCGGCTGCGCCATTCTGGAGGCGATCCGGGCCGTTTGGCCTTCGGAGCGCCTGCGGGTGGCCGACCGTGGCCTGCGTGAAGGCATATTGAGCGAGTTGATGGCGCAGGAGGGCGTATGGCAGGAGCGCTGGCGGGGCGCACGTCCATGACGAAGAAACCGGAAAAACCCGGCGCCGGCCGCGTGCTCCGCACTCGCGTCAAGAAGAAGAGCGGGCTCAAGGAATCATCACGGCGCTGGCTGGAGCGGCACCTCAACGACCCCTATGTCCAGCGGTCCAAGGCGGAAGGTTTCCGTTCCCGGGCGGCCTACAAGCTGATCGAGATCGACGACCGGCATCATCTGCTGAAACCCGGCATGAAGGTCATCGACCTGGGTGCCGCGCCCGGCGGCTGGTGCCAGGTCGCCGCCGACCGCACGAAGTCCAGTGCCGAGCATCCGCATGTTGTTGGCATCGACTATCTCGAAATGGATCCTGTTCCGGGCGCCGTCATCCTGCAGATGGATTTTCTCGACCCGCAGGCGCCGGCGAAACTGACCGAGGCCCTCGGCGGAGAGCCCGACATCGTGCTTTCCGACATGGCGGCGCCCACCACCGGCCATCGGCGCACCGACCATCTGCGCACCATGCATCTGTGCGAGGTGGCGGCCGACTTCGCCATGTCCGTGCTGAAACCGGGCGGCCATTTCCTCGCAAAGACCTTCCAGGGCGGCACGGAAGCAACGCTTCTCGACGCGCTGAAGAAGAATTTCCGCTCCGTGCATCACGTCAAGCCGCCGGCCTCGCGCGACGCATCGGTCGAGCTCTACCTGTTGGCCAAGGATTTCAAGGGGCGGACGCCGTCAGCCGGCTGAAGGTTGAAGAAGCGGCGGCGCCTGCTACTCCGCCGGCGCCGAGGCGTCGGCCTTCCTTGCGACGCGCCCCTTGTAGCCGGATACGGCGTTGCCGGCGTCGGGGCTCAGCCTGAAGAACCAGAGCGAGGCGACGGTCGAGACCGCCGCCACGATGAAGAACGCGATGTGGAAATCGGCCAGCGTCAGCGCGCCGCCATGCAGGTTGAGCTGGAACTCCAGGATACCGCCGGCCAACGCCACGCCGAGCGCGATGTTGAGTTGCTGGGCGACGGCGGCGATGGGCGTCGCCTTGCTGGTGTCGGCTGCCGGGACTTCGGCATAGGCCAGCGCATTGATGCCGGTGAAGAACATCGAACGGATGAAACCGCCGGCGAAGATGATTGCGAGCATCAACCAATAGGGCGTCTGCGGCGTGAAGAAACCGTTGGCAGCGATAGTACCGGCCGCCACGAGGGAGCCGGTGATGAGCGCCCGGCGAAAGCCCAGCGCCCGAAACAGCCGGGCCGTCACGAATTTCATGCCGAGAGCGCCGAGCGCGGTGACGAAGGTGATCATGCCGGATTCGAAAGGCGTCAGCCCGAAGGCGAGCTGGAACATCAAGGGCAGCAGGAAGGGCACCGCGCCGATGCCGATGCGGAACAGCCCGCCGCCCAGCACCGAGGCGCGGAAGAGCTGGTTGCGGAAAAGATCGAGGGCCAGCAGCGGATGGCGCGCGCGGCGTGCGTGGTAGAGATAGAGCGCACCGCACACCAGCCCGACCGCGACGGTAACGATGCCGGTCATCGGCGGCAGCGCCGGCAGGCTGACGACGGAGAGGCCGAAGACGACGCCCGAGGCGGCGACGCCGCTCAGCACGAAACCGATGAAGTCGAGCGGCGGCGTCGGCTGGCGTTCCATTTCGGGCAGATATTTCGTCGCTAGGAAAATGCCGATGAAACCGATCGGCACGTTGATAAGAAATATCCAGTGCCAGGAGAAATAGGTGGTGATGAAGCCGCCGACCGGCGGCCCCACCAGTGGGCCGACGAGGGCAGGGATGCTGAGCCACGACATCGCGGCCACCAGATCACTCTTCGGCGTCGCCCGCACGAGAACGAGGCGGCCGACGGGCGTCATCATCGCCCCGCCGATACCCTGCAGGAAGCGGGCCAGCACGAAGGCGCCGAGCGAATTGGAAATGGCGCAGGCGACCGATCCCACCACGAAGACACCGATGGCCGCGCGAAAGATCTGCTTGGCGCCGAAACGGTCCGCCATCCAGCCGCTGATCGGAATGAAGATCGCGAGCGAGACTAGATAGGATGTCAGCGCCAGCTTCAGAGCGATCGGGCTGGTATGGATGTCGAGAGCGATCGCCGGCAGCGACGTCGCGATGACGGTCGAATCCATGTTCTCCATGAACAGGGCGACCGCCAGTATGAGTGGAATGAGCCGGTTCACAACCGTTTCCGATCTGGCAGGTTCGAGGCGGCGACCGGGGGCGGGCCGACCGGCAGGCCGTTATCACGCATCGAGGAGCATGTCGTGTTAATTCCTTGTCATATTTATGAGAGTCGCCTCAGGAATTGAAGCCCCGGACGGAAGAGAAGATGACGCCGGTTTCATGCGCAAAACCAGGCTTTGCGAAGAGCCGGCAAGACCGTCAGCGAAGAGCCTGGCGAAGGAAATCGAACAGGCCTTCATCCGCCATCTGCGAAACGTTGAAGCGCATGAAGTTCGGCGCCGATTGCGAGACGCTGAAGACGTTGCCGGGCGCAAGGACGAAGCCTTTCGCCATTGCTGCCCGTGCGAGATCCGCCGCATCGGCATCGTGCGGCAGCCGGCACCACAGGAACATGCCGGCCTGCGGCATCAGCCACGGCTCTATGCCGATCTGCCGCAAACGGGACGCGACGGTGGACATGGCGGCCGCCAGGCGGGTGCGCAATCCTTCCATGTGCTTGCGATAACCGCCGTCGCCGAGCACGTTGAGCACCAGATCGGCGTTCAGCCGGCCGCCGCCGAAGGCCGTCGCGATCTTGAGGTCGATCAGTTGCTCGATCCAGCCGGGCTTGCTGGCGATGAAGCCGCACCTGACCGATGCCGATATGGTCTTGGAGAAACTGCCGATCGTCACCACGCGCTCCAGCCCGTCGAAGGCGGCGAGCCGGGGAGCCGGACTGCGTTCGAAATCGGCGAAGAGATCGTCTTCGATGATCGTCAGGCCGGCGCGTTCGGCAAGTTTCAGCACCTTGTGCGCCGTCACCGGCGAAAGCGTCGCGCCCGTCGGATTGTGGATGGCCGAATTGGTGATGTAGAGGCGGGGACGGTGTTCCGTCAGCGCCTTCTCGAACAGGTCCACATCTGGGCCTGAAGGCGCGTAGGGGACTGACACCAGCTTGGCCCGGTGGGCGCGCAGCAAGGCTTGGAAATTGAAGTAGCACGGGTCGTCGACGAGGACGGCATCGCCGGGCTCCAGCAACAGGCGGCAAAGCAGGTCCATGGCCTGCGTACCGGATTCCGTCAGCATGATCTGGTCAGGCGGGCAGTCGATCGCCCGGTCGGCCAGGCGCTTGGCCAGAAGTTGCCGCAAGGGCGGAGAGCCGAGAGGCGAAGCGTATTCGGCCAGCGAGACCGCCGGCGCGCGCGCCAGCGCCCGCAATCCCTTCCTGATGCCGTCGTTCGGCAGCCAGTCCGGCGGCAGCCATCCGCAGCCCGGCTTGGATACGCCCTCGGCCGATTCGAGCGACTGCCGCGACACCCAGAATGGATCGACGGCGCGGTCCAGCCTCGGCCCGCTGGCCGAAGGCGAGAACGGCGCGCCTTGCTGCGCCACGTAGAAGCCCGACCCCGGACGGGAATGGACGAGACCTTCGGCCGCCAGCCGGTCATAGGCCTCCACGACGGTCGAGACCGAGACGCCGAGCGAGGCGGCGAGGGCGCGCAGCGACGGCAGCTTCGCCCCTGGCGCGAGGCTGCGCCCGGCGATACGTCGCCTGATGGTGGCCATCACCATTTCCGTTCGCGTCGCGGTCATCAGGCCTTGCTCCGCCGTACCGGGAATTCGAGCAATACAGTTTGTCATAACTGTATCGTACTGTTGCTGGCAATGGCAGCGCCGATCATCGACAAGCCACATCTTGTCGAAGGAGTGCAGCATGGACAGGACAGCGGCGGGATGGGTCAACGGCCTCGTCGGCGTGGTCATTTTCAGCGGCTCGCTGCCGGCCACGCGGGTCGCCGTATCGCAGTTCGACCCCGTTTTCCTGACCGTGGCGCGCGCGGCGATCGCCGGCGTCCTTGCCGCCGGACTGCTCGTCCTTTTCCGTGAGAGGAGGCCCGCACGGGTCGATCTTTTTTCACTGGCGATCGTCGCCGCCGGCGTCGTAATCGGCTTTCCGCTTCTGACGGCCCTGGCGCTGCGCCACGTGACCGCCGCGCACTCGATCGTCTTCATCGGCCTGCTGCCGCTTGCCACGGCGATCTTCGGCGTGGTGCGGGCAGGCGAACGCCCCAAGCCGCTGTTCTGGCTGTTCTCGCTGGCGGGCAGTGCCTGCGTGGTCGGGTTCGCACTGGCGCAGGGCTTCGCCGCCTCGGCGACCGGCGATGCCCTCATGCTGGCGGCAGTCCTGGCCTGCGGCCTCGGCTATGCGGAAGGCGCGCGGCTGTCGCGACAACTCGGCGGATGGCAGGTGATCTGCTGGGCGCTGGTCCTGTCCTTGCCCGTGATGCTCGCCTTGATGCTCCTGACGGCTCCGCAAACGCTTTCCGGGATCGGACCGGCCGCGTGGGTCGGCCTGGCTTACGTCTCGCTGTTCAGCATGTTGATCGGCTTCGTCTTCTGGTATCGAGGACTGGCCCAGGGCGGCATCGCCGCGGTCGGCCAGTTGCAGCTTCTGCAGCCGTTTTTCGGTCTCGCGATCGCGGCCGCGCTGCTGCACGAGACGGTGACGCCAGCCATGCTCGCCGTCACGCTGGGCGTCGTCGCCTGCGTGGCCGGCGCGCGGAAGTTCGCGCGCTGAGCGAAACATGGCTGCCCTGCCGTCAGCGCACTTCCCTTCACCCGTTGTCCGTGTTACCAGCCAGCGCCAATCCTGAAAGGGAAATCCACGAGTCGGCGCTGGCCAGCGGGTCGCAGCGCCTTTCCTGCATTCTGGGGACTGGCCATGGCAAAAATCATCGAAACCGCAACCGGCGTTATGGCGCTTACCTTCGACGACGTGCTCCTGCAGCCCGGCCATTCCGAGGTCATGCCCGGCGGCACCGACATCAGCACGCGCATCGCCGGCGACATCGATCTCAACGTGCCGATCCTGTCGGCGGCGATGGACACGGTCACCGAAGCGAGGCTCGCCATCGCGATGGCGCAGGCCGGCGGCATCGGCGTGATCCACCGCAACTTCACGCCGGCCGAGCAGGCCGAGCAGGTGCGGCAGGTCAAGAAATTCGAGTCCGGCATGGTCGTCAATCCGGTCACCATCGGCCCTGACGCCACGCTGGCCGACGCGCTGGCGCTGATGAAGGCGCACGGCATCTCCGGCATTCCGGTTGTCGAGAACGGCGGGACCGGCGGCCAGAAGGTCGGCCGCCTCGTCGGCATCCTCACCAACCGCGACGTGCGCTTCGCCTCCAACCCGGACCAGAAGGTCTACGAGTTGATGACGCGCGAGAACCTCATCACCGTCAAGGAGACCGTCGACCAGAACGAGGCCAAGCGCCTTCTTCACCAGCACCGGATCGAGAAACTGCTGGTGGTGGACAAGAAGGGCAATTGCGTCGGCCTCATCACCGTCAAGGATATCGAGAAGTCGCAGCTCAATCCGCACGCGACCAAGGACGCGCAGGGCCGGCTGCGCGCCGCCGCCGCGACCAGCGTGGGCGACGACGGCTTCGAGCGCGCCGAGCGGCTGATCGACGCCGGTGTCGATCTCCTGGTCATCGACACCGCGCACGGCCATTCGCAGCGTGTTCTCGATGCGGTTACCCGTGCCAAGAAGCTTTCCAACTCGGTACGCATCCTCGCCGGCAACGTCGCGACCAGCGACGGCACCCAGGCGCTGATCGATGCCGGCGCAGACGCCGTCAAGGTCGGCATCGGTCCCGGCTCGATCTGCACCACCCGTATCGTCGCCGGTGTCGGCGTGCCGCAGCTCTCAGCCATCATGTCGGCGGTCGAGACGGGGAAGAAGGCGGGCGTCTCGATCATCGCCGACGGCGGCATCAAATATTCGGGCGATCTCGCCAAGGCGCTCGCGGCGGGCGCGGACGCGGCCATGATCGGCTCGCTGCTGGCCGGCACGGACGAAAGCCCGGGCGAGGTCTATCTGCACCAGGGCCGCTCCTTCAAGGCCTATCGCGGCATGGGCTCGGTGGGCGCGATGGCGCGCGGCTCGGCGGACCGCTATTTCCAGGCGGAAGTGCGCGACACGTTGAAGCTGGTGCCGGAAGGCATCGAGGGGCAGGTGCCCTACAAGGGGCCGGTGGCCGGCGTCCTGCACCAGCTCGCCGGCGGGCTGAAAGCGGCGATGGGCTATGTAGGCGGCCGCACCCTGGAGGATTTCCGCGAGCGTGCCACCTTCGTGCGCATCTCCAACGCCGGCCTGCGTGAAAGCCACGCGCATGACGTGACGATCACGCGCGAGAGCCCGAACTACCACGGCGGCGCGTAAAACCGGACGCACCCGGCACCGGACGGCGCTGGCGCATTACAGCGCCGGGTATGCCGTTGTGGCTAGAGATCGAACACCACGATCCTGCGCTTGTCGAATTTGATGCCGAGTTCACCACGCACCAGTCGCAGCGCGACATCGCCGAAGACCGCCTTTCGCCATCCATGAAGCGCCGGCACGTCGGCTTTCTCCCCTTCGGCGGCGATGCGGTCGATGTCGTCGGAGGACGCCAGCACTTTCGGCGCGACGCCTTCCTTCTCGGCCACGATCCGCAAAAGCACCTTGAGCAGTTCGGCGGCAGCGCCCGATCCCTCCGGCGGCTGGAAATGCTTCGGCGGTTTCGGCATATCTTCCCTGGGCACCGACAGCGCCTCATTCACCGCCGCCAGCAGGGCGGAAGCCGTGGCCGACCGTTCCCAGCCCTTCGGCGTCGTGCGCAACCGTCCCAGCGCTTCCGCGTCGCGCGGCTGCTGCTGGGCGATTTCATAGATGGCGTCGTCCTTGATGACGCGCCCGCGCGGCACGTCCCGTTCGCGCGCCTCGCGCTCGCGCCATGCCGCGACGGCCTGCACCACGGCAAGCTCCTGCGGCTTGCGAAGTCGCATCTTGAGCCGCTTCCAGGCATCTTCCGGGTCGGGATCGTAGGTCGAGCGCGAGGTGAGGACTTCCATCTCCTCGTTGAGCCAATGGGCGCGGCCTTCGCGCTCCAGTTCGGCCTTAAGATGCAGATAGACGTCGATGAGATGCGTCACGTCGGCCAGCGCATAGTCGAGTTGCTTGTTCGACAGCGGCCTGTGGCGCCAGTCGGTGAAACGCGAGGATTTGTCCAGCTGCGTGCCGGTGACCTTCTGGACGAGCTGGTCGTAGGAGACGCTGTCGCCAAAGCCGCAGACCATCGCCGCCACCTGTGTGTCGAATAGCGGATGCGGCACGAGGTTGCCGAGGTGGACGACGATCTCGACGTCCTGGCGCGCGGCGTGAAAGACCTTCACCACCTTCTCGTTGCCCATCAGGCGGAAGAACGGCGCCAGATCGATGCCCGGCGCCAGCGGATCGATCAGCGCCGTCGCGCCGGGCGCCGCCATCTGGATCAGGCACAGCACCGGCCAGAATGTGGTCTCGCGGATGAATTCGGTGTCGACAGTGACGAAATCGGACTTTTCGAAGGTTGCGATCGCTGCTTCGAGTTCCTGCTGGGTGGCGATGACGTGCATCAAACTGCTTTTTTGATTATGAAAACATCCTTTCCATTCCAGCCGGAAAGCCTTTCGTCAAGGCGAAGCGCTTTGCGTTCGGCCCGGACATCCCTTAAATTGTAGGAAAAGCACGAGGTGAACGATGGCGACGCTGACGGTTTCGCTGCCGGACGAGATGACCGAATTCGTCGAGGCGCAGGTGGGCGAGGATTTCGCCGACACGAGCGCCTATCTGGCCGATCTCGTTCGGCGGGATCAGGAGAAACGGATCGACGAGCTAAGGCACATCGTCGAAGACTCGCTGGCCAGCGGGGTGAGTACGCGAACCACCAAGGAAATTTTTCAGGAAGCTGTATCGATCGCGAAGGCGCGCGGTACCTATCGTGACTGAATATCGGCTGTCGGGCCGGGCAGATCGGGATTTGTTACATATCTACCTTTATGGTGTTGAGCAATTCGGTGCCCGGCAGGCGGAACGCTACAGATTGGATTTGGAAGATTGTTTCTCGATGCTGGTAACGTATCCGCGCATGGGGCGACAGGCTCCCATGCTTGGAGATGGCGTGCGCAGACATGAGCACGGCAGTCATGTCGTTCTCTACAAGGAGGATCGAGATCATATCCTGATCCTCGCCGTGGTGCATGGCAGCAGCATGCACGGGTTGGAACTCTGAGCTGACCGTCCCTTCTTCTTGACAAAGCGGGCCTCCCATGCGCTTTTCCGGCCGATTTCGCGGCCGGATTCCTCCATACGGCCGAACAAACCCGATCGGATACCATCGACCATGCATCGCTACCGCAGCCACACCTGCGCTCAACTGAGGAAGGCCGATGTCGGCCAGATCGTCCGCCTGTCCGGCTGGGTCCATCGCGTGCGCGACCACGGCGGCCTCCTGTTCATCGACCTGCGCGACCACTACGGCATCACGCAGATCGTCGCTGATCCGGACTCGCCGTGCTTCGCGATTGCCGAGACCGTGCGCGGCGAGTGGGTGATCCGCGTCGACGGCCAGGTCAAGGCGCGCACCGCCGAGACCGTCAACGCCAAGATGCCGACCGGCGAGGTCGAGATCTACGCGCGGGAGATCGAAGTGCTGTCGGCGGCGAAGGAACTGCCGCTGCCGGTGTTCGGCGAGCCGGAATATCCGGAGGACATCCGCCTCAAGTATCGCTTCCTCGACCTGCGCCGCGAGACGCTCCACAAAAACATCGTGCAGCGCACGCGAATCATCGCCGAGATGCGCCGGCGCATGGGCGAGGCCGGCTTCACCGAATTCTCGACGCCGATCCTGACGGCGTCGTCGCCGGAAGGCGCGCGCGACTTCCTGGTTCCCTCGCGCATCCATCCGGGCACCTTCTACGCGTTGCCGCAGGCGCCGCAGCAATACAAGCAGCTCATCATGGTGTCGGGCTTCGACCGCTATTTCCAGATCGCGCCGTGCTTCCGCGACGAAGACCCGCGCGCCGACCGGCTGCCCGGCGAATTCTACCAGCTCGACCTCGAAATGAGCTTCGTGGAGCAGGACGATGTGCTGGCGACCATGGAACCGGTGATGCGCGGCGTGTTTGAAACCTTCGCCGACGGCAAGCCGGTGACGAAAGAGTTCCCCCGCATCGCCTATGACGAGGCCATGCGCAAATACGGCACAGACAAGCCGGACCTGCGCAACCCCATCGTCATGGAAGAGGTGTCGGAGCATTTCCGTGGCTCCGGCTTCAAGGTGTTCGCCAACATCCTGGCCAACGACGCCAAGGCCGAGGTCTGGGCTATTCCGGCGAAGACCGGCGGCAGCCGCGCCTTCTGCGACCGTATGAATAGCTGGGCGCAAGGCGAGGGTCAGCCGGGCCTCGGCTATATCTTCTGGCGCAAGGAAGGCGACAAGCTGGAAGGCGCCGGCCCCATCGCCAAGAACATCGGCGAGGAACGCACCGAGGCGGTCCGCCAGCAGCTTGGCCTGGCAGACGGCGATGCGGCTTTCTTCGTCGCCGGCGACCCGAAGAAGTTTGCGAAATTCGCCGGCGATGCGCGCACGCGCGCCGGCGAGGAACTGAACCTTGTCGACCGCGACCGTTTCGAACTGTGCTGGATCGTCGATTTCCCGTTCTACGAATGGAACGAGGACGAGAAGCGCGTCGATTTCGGCCACAACCCGTTCTCGATGCCGCAGGGCGGTCTCGAGGCGCTGAACGGGCAGGATCCGCTGTCGATCAAGGCGTTCCAGTACGATATGGTCTGCAACGGTTTCGAGATCGCTTCCGGCGGCATCCGCAACCATCTGCCGGAAGCAATGGTCAAGGCGTTCGAGATCGTCGGGCTGGACCGTGAGACGGTCGAGGAGCGCTTCGGCGGCCTGTATCGCGCCTTCCAGTACGGCGCCCCGCCGCATGGCGGCATGGCGGCGGGCGTGGACCGCGTGGTGATGCTGCTCGTCGGCGCCAAGAACCTGCGCGAGATCACCATGTTCCCGATGAACCAGCAGGCCTACGACCTGTTGATGAACGCGCCTTCGGAAGCGACGCCGCAGCAGTTGCGCGAACTGTCGCTGCGCGTGGCGGCGGCGAAGAAGGAAGGCTGACGGCGCCGACGAGCGGCGGCGACAAGTCGCCGCTCAGTGGCTCTGGTGCCGTTTCGGCGCGTAGCGGCCGTCGGACCGCTTGTCGAATAGCTCGCGGATCTGCGGGTGTCTGACCGGCTCCCCGGAATCATCCTCGAGCAGGTTCTGTTCCGAGACATAGGCGATGTATTCGGTTTCGGAGTTTTCGGCGAGCAGGTGATAGAACGGCTGGTCCTTGCGCGGCCTGACTTCCGCGGGTATCGACTCGTACCATTCCTCGCTGTTGGCGAATTGCGGGTCGACGTCGAAGATGACGCCACGGAACGGAAACAGCCGGTGGCGGACCACCTGTCCGATCGAGAATTTGGCTGTCTTCATTCTGTCTTACCACTCAAAAACACCTTTCCTTATGTGGCGCAGAGACGATTTCGATTCAATCCCGTTGCCCGTGAGGGTGCGGGTATCGCCCGATCGACCTGTCAGTGCCATCGTGCGTCAGGAGAGGCCGCATGAGTGACGTCATTGGTCTCGTGCTGCCGTTCTTCGGGCTGATCTTCATCGGCTTCGTCGTCGCCCGCATCACGCGCGAGCCGCTGGAAGCGCTCGGCTGGATGAACACCTTCATCGTCTACGTCGCGCTGCCGGCGCTGTTCTTCCAGTTGCTGGCGAAGACGCCCTTCGAGAAGCTGACGGAGTGGGGCTTCATCCTCGGCTCGGTCGCCTCCACCTACATCGTCTTTACGATCATGTTCGCCGGCTCGCTGCTGTTTTCCGGCGGCGGCATCGCCGAGGCGACGATCAAGGCGCTGTCGGCAGCTTACGGCAATATCGGCTATATGGGACCGGGCCTGGCCCTGCTCGCCTTCGGAGAGGAAGCGGCGGTGCCGGTGGCGCTGATCTTCTGCTTCGAGAACATCGTCCACTTCGCCGTCGCGCCGATGATGATGGCGCTGGCGGGCGACGACGACAGCACGGCAGCGCAACTCGTGACCGGCGTGATCCGCCGCATCGTTCTGCATCCCTTCATCATAGCCACCGCGTTCGGCGTCGCCGCGGCCTATGTCGGTTTCCGGCCGCCTTTGCCTGTCGAGCGGCTGTTGAGCTACCTGTCGGCGGCGGCGGCACCCTGCGCGCTGTTCGCGATGGGCGTCACGCTGGCGCTGCGCCCGCTCAAGCGCGTGCCAGTGGAGATGGCCCCGATCGCCATCCTCAAGCTCGTGATCCACCCGCTGCTTTGCTACGTGGTGTTGTCCTGGATCGGCGATTTCTCGCCGGTCTGGACCTTTTCGGCGGTCCTGCTGGCCGCCCTGCCCACGGCGACCAACGTGTTCGTCATCGCCCAGCAATACAATGTCTGGGTACAGCGGGCCTCGGCCAGCATCCTGATCACGACCTGTCTTTCCGTCGCGACCGTCACGGCCTGGCTCATCGCCATCCAGAGCGGCGTGCTACCGGCGGACCTGTTTCCCTAGATCGCCGGCGAGGGCGGCGAAGCCGCTTCCCGGCCGCAACCCCTCGCGCATGAAGAACGCCCGCAAGGGCGAGAACGCGCCGAGCATCCCGAGCCCCGCGCTGCGCGCCATCTGGGCCGGAAGCATGTCGGAAAGCAGCGAACGGTTGAGCAGGTTGACCGCGCTGCTGCGGGCGAGAATATCCGGCCTGCGCTTGAAATCATAGGCGGCAAGCACCTGTGCCCCTCCCGGATCGCTCCTGCTTTTCGATGCCACCTCAATGAGGTCGCCGATATCCCTGATGCCGAGGTTCAAGCCTTGAGCGCCGATCGGCGGGAAGACATGCGCCGCTTCTCCGACAAGGGCGACCCGGTTGCGGGCGAAGCGCAGGCTGGAAACGGCCGCCAGCGGATAGATCTGCCGCCCGGCTTCAACGGCCACGCGACCGAGCATGGACTGCATCCGGTCCTCGATGCGGGCCGACAGCGCGGCGTCGTCCAGCGCCGCCAGTTGCTCGGCCGTTTCGGGCCTGACGACCCAGACGAGGCTCGATCGATGCCCGCCCGGCAACGGCACCTGCGTGAAAGGGCCGGTTTGGGTATGGAACTCGGTCGAGGTGAAGGCATGGTCGCTGTGGTGGCCGAAATTCACCACCAGGGCGGATTGCGGGTAGGCGTGCGTCCTTGCGCGCAACCCCGCCGCGTGGCGCGCCGGCGAGGCGCGGCCGTCGGCGGCCACGACCAGCGAAGCGTCGACCGTCGAGCCGTCCGCCAGTGTGGCGACGGCCTTGTCCATGCCGAGATCCCAACCGGACACCAGTGTGCGGCGCCAGTCGATCCCGTCGCGATCCTTTACCGCCGAAAGCAGGGCGGGCAGGAGGACGGCGTTCGGGACGTTGAGGCCGAACCGGTCTTCTCCGATTTCGCTGGCGCGGAAGGTGACGGTGGGGCTGCGGACGAGGCGGCCGGTCGCGTCGATGATGCGCATGACCTTCAGCGGCGCGGAATCAGGACGGATACGATCGTGAGCCCCCAGCCGGTCGAGCATGGCCAGCGCCGGGTTCATCAGCGCGGTGGTGCGGTTGTCCTTTCCCGACGGCTCGGGGCCGACGAGGGCGACCTCGAAACCTTCACGGGCGAAGCCGAGCGCGGCAATCAGCCCGGCAGGTCCGCTGCCCGCAACCAGTATTTTCCCTGACGGTCCTGGAATGTCCAAAAGCTCACATCCGCATCACGTTCGGCTGCCGGTGGCCCGCCGGTATTCCTCCGAGGTATAGTAAGGGACGATCGCCCGATCAACGTGACCATTCGCCCGTCGCTGCTGCGGAAGGAATGCGGGTCATGGGGACAAACAGGTGGACGGCCCATGTCCGGCGGCGCAACCGGAGCGATAGCGCTTGTATGGGCGCATACGCTGCGGGTAGTGTCCCTCGGAGTTTCGGGGGAGTGCGCATGTTGAATCCGGTTTGGGCGAAGGCGGGCGGACCTTTGCTTTCGGGCGGCAGTATCGGCTCGCCCGGTTACCCGCCGCCGCGCGGGTGGTGTGCCGGACCGGCAGCATGGAGCCGGCTTGGGTCATGAGCAGGAGCACGATGCCCAGACCGAAAGCGCGCGCGGCCGCGAAGAAGATCACCAGCCGCATTCCACGGCCGAAGAAGAAGGTGACGTGGCCGCAGGCGCGCGCCTTCTCCGTCCATCTTCTCACCGCTTCCGGATCGTTTCTCGCCTTCCTGTCGCTCGTCGCCGCCAGCGAGGAGCGATGGACGGCGATGTTCTGGTGGCTCGGTCTGGCGCTGCTGGTCGATGGCATCGACGGCCCGGTCGCGCGCAAGCTGGAGGTGAAGGAGATCCTGCCGACCTGGTCGGGCGAACTGCTCGACAACATCATCGACTACGTCACCTATGTGATGATCCCGGCCTTCGCGCTCTACCAGCGCGGCTTCATGGGCGAGAAACTGTCGTTTCTGTCCGCCGCCATCATCGTCGTGTCCAGCGCCATCTACTATGCCGACACGGGCATGAAGACGAAGGAGAACTTCTTCAAGGGCTTCCCGGTGGTCTGGAATATGGTGGTCTTCGCGCTGTTCGTCATAGAGCCCGGCGAATGGGTGTCGTTCGCTATCGTTGTCGTTTGCGGCATCCTGACCTTCCTGCCGATCAACTTCCTCCACCCGGTACGCGTGGTGCGGCTGAGGCCGATCAACCTCGGCATGACGCTGCTGTGGTGCGCGTTCGGCGCCCTGGCGCTGGCACAGTCGGCACTTGCCCAGTTCTACGATCAGATCGGCGTGCTGGGAGAGCAGGTCGGCGTCTTCACCAAGATCGGCATCACGGTCACCGGCATCTATCTCTTCTGCATCGGCGGCGTATTGCAATTGTTCCCGAAGCTTGGCGCGAAGGAGGCCTGACCATGTCGAAAGCGATCCGCATCCATTCCAACGGCGGCCCCGAGGTGATGGTCTGGGAAGACGCGGACCCCGGCAGGCCGGGGCCGGGCCAGGTCCTCATCCGTCACACCGCCGTCGGCCTCAACTTCATCGACGTCTACTACCGCACCGGTCTCTATCCGGCACCGGGCGGCCTGCCGCTGATCCCCGGCAGCGAGGGCGCAGGCGTCGTGGAAGAAGTGGGTGAGGGCGTCTCCGACCTGAAGGCGGGCGACCGCGTCGCCTATGCGGTCGGCACCGGTGCCTATGCCGAGCGGCGCGTCATCCCGGCCGACCGGCTTGTGAAGGTACCCGACACTATTTCCGACGAGCAGGCGGCGGCCATGATGCTGAAGGGCATGACGGCCGAATATCTTTTGCGCCGCACCTACAAGGTGAAAGCGGGCGACACGATCCTCTTCCACGCGGCGGCCGGCGGCGTCGGCCTGATCGCAGGCCAGTGGGCCAAGCATCTCGGCGCAGTCACCATCGGCACGGCAGGTTCCGCCGACAAGGTCGAACTCGCCAGGGCGCACGGCTACGATCACGTCATCAACTATCGCGAGCAGGATTTCGTCGCCGAGGTGAATGCGATCACCAAAGGCGGCAAATGCGAGGTCGTCTACGATTCCGTCGGCAAGGACACGTTCGAGGGCTCGCTCGACTGCCTGAAGCCACTCGGCCTGCTGGCGCTGTTCGGCCAGTCTTCCGGGCCGGTGCCGCCGTTCAATCTCGGCGTCCTGTCGCAGAAGGGATCGCTCTACATCACCCGTCCGACCCTGTTCGTCTACGTGGCGAAACGCGAGGATCTCGAAGCCTCCGCCAATGCGCTGTTCGACGTCGTCGGCAAGGGCATCGTCGACATCAGGATCAACCAGCGCTACTCCCTGAAGGACGCCGCGCAGGCGCATGCCGATCTCGAAGCACGCCGCACCACTGGCACCACCATTCTCGTACCGTAGATTTCGTGAGCAGGCAGGCTCACATGAAGCGAGATCGGCGATCCTCATTCACGTCATTCCAGGGCCGCGTAGCGGAACCCGGAATCCAGTCCACCGGCCTTGCTCATACTGGCACAAAGTTGGACTTGCTCGTCCGAACCCAACTCACCGACGTTCCGCTCTGGATTCCGGGTTCCGCTACGCGGCCCCGGAAGGACGGCTTCCATACGCGCACGTTCAATCACCAATTGCTCATACGATCTAGGCGCGGTAGGCGTGTTTTGGCACTTGAGTTTCCGCTGAAATTCTTGAAGCTCTTTCAAGCGGACCGCAGCTATCGAGGGCAAGCTTGCGCCGCCTACCATGATCGCGGGAACAGAAAACACGTCTGGGAAACAGACCGGGAGATGAAGTGGGTGAAGAACGCACGCACGGGAACCTTTTAGAGGTTCGCGGCCTGACCAAGATTTTCGGGACGCTCAAGGCGTGCGATCATGTCGACCTGACCGTCGCCAAGGGCGAAATCCATGCGCTGCTCGGCGAGAACGGGGCAGGCAAGTCGACGCTGGTGAAGATGCTGTTCGGGTCGCTGGAGCCGAATTCCGGCGCCATCGTCTGGGACGGCCGCCCGGTCCGCATCACCAGCCCAGGCTTTGCCAAGAAGCTCGGCATCGGCATGGTTTTCCAGCATTTTTCGCTGTTCGAGGCGCTGACTGCGGCCGAGAACATCGCGCTGTCGCTGGATGACGGCTCGCCGATCAGCCAGATCGCCGCCAAGGCGAGGGCGCTTTCCTACAGCTACGGCCTGCCGCTCGATCCGCAGTCGCTTGTCGGCGACCTATCGGTCGGCGAGCGCCAGCGCATCGAGATCATCCGCTGCCTGCTGCAGTCGCCGCAACTCGTCATCCTGGACGAGCCGACCTCGGTGCTGACACCGCAGGAAGCCGACAAGCTGTTCGAAACGCTCGAACGGCTGCGAGCGGAGGGCAAGTCGATCCTCTACATCTCGCACCGGCTGGAAGAGGTGAAGCGCATCTGCGACCGCGCCACCGTGCTGCGCCACGGCAAGGTCGTCGGCCACTGCAACCCGCGCGAGGAAACGGCGGCGTCGCTGGCCCGCATGATGGTAGGCAACGAGGTGAAGGCGGTGGTGCGAGCGCCGGTCGAAGGCATCGACACGGCGGCGGCGCTGCTCGAAATCCGCAATCTCAGCCGCAAGCCGGCGACCCCCTTTTCCATTCCGCTGCGCGACATAAGCCTTTCGGTGCGCGCCGGCGAGGTGATCGGCATAGCCGGTGTCGCGGGCAACGGGCAGGGCGAGTTCTTCGAGTCCGTCTCGGGAGAGGTCCGGCAGGCGGATGCTGCTGCGGTCAGGATCCGCGGCAAGGATGCCGGCGCGCTCGGCGTCACCGGCCGCCGCTTGCTGGGCGCCGCCTTCGTGCCCGAGGAACGGCTGGGCCACGGCGCGGCACCAGCCATGAAGCTGTCGGAAAACCTGCTTCTGTCGCGCCATGCCACTGACAGGAAGGCGTTCCTCGGCACCGCGGGCACGGTCAGGACGGGCGCGGTGCAGAGCGCGTCGCAGCGCGTCATCGAGGCGATGGACGTGCGCAAGAGCGCGCCCGACCCGGAAGCGGCCGCGCTTTCCGGCGGCAATCTGCAGAAATTCATCGTCGGGCGCGAACTGGACCGCAAGCCGGCGCTCATGGTCGTCAACCAGCCGACCTGGGGCGTCGATGCAGGCGCGGCGGCGCATATCCGCCAGGCGCTGATCGAACTCGCCCGTTCCGGCTCGGCCGTTCTTGTCATCAGCCAGGACCTCGACGAGCTGTTCGAGATTTCCGATGCGATCGCCGTCATGCACAATGGCGAGCTTTCGCAGCCGATCCCGATCGCGGACGCCACATTCGAACGGATCGGCCTGCTGATGGGCGGCGCCGAGCCCGGCCATGCCGCCCACGAGACGGAGGGCGCATGATGCGTCTTGAACTGGTCAAGCGGCCGCAACGCTCCGCGCTGTTCTCCATCCTGTCGCCCTTCATCGCCTTCCTGCTGACGATGGTCGCCGGGGCGATAATGTTCGCCCTGATCGGCGTGAATCCGTTGGCGGCCTTCAGGGTCTATTTCGTCGAGCCGCTCAGCCAGGTCTGGCAGTTGCACGAGCTGGCCATCAAGGCGGCCCCCCTGATCCTCATCGGCGTCGGGCTCTCGGTCTGCTACCGGGCTAACGTCTGGAACATCGGCGCGGAGGGCCAGTTCATCCTCGGCGGCATCGCCGGCTCCATCATTCCGGTGCTGTTCCCGAACTTCGAGAGCCCGATCGTGCTGCCGCTGATGCTGTTGATGGGGATGGTTGGCGGCGCCGCCTACGCGGCGATCCCCGCGCTGCTGAAGGTCCGCTTCAACACCAACGAGATCCTGACCAGCCTGATGCTGGTCTACATCGCGCAGCTCTTCCTCGACTGGCTGGTGCGCGGCCCGTGGAAGGACCCAAAGGGCTTCAACTTCCCGCAGACGGTGCAGTTCAACGATTCCGCGATCCTGCCGGCGATCTGGCCGCAATCGGGTGACGCACATTGGGGCTTCGTCTTCGCGCTCGTGGCCGCGGTCGCGCTGTGGCTGGTGATGGGCCGCACGATCGCCGGCTTCGAGATCCGCGTGCTGGGCTCGGCGCCGAGGGCAGGGCGGTTCGCCGGCTTCAGCCTCAACCGGATGATCGTCTCCGTGTTCTGCCTGTCGGGCGCGCTCGCAGGGCTTGCCGGCATCTCCGTCGTGTCCGGCGAGATCAATCAGCTCCAGCCCGTCATCTCGCCCGGCTACGGATTCACGGCCATTATCGTGGCGTTTCTCGGCCGGCTCAATCCGCTCGGCATCGTCGCCGCCGGCATCGTGCTGGCGCTGACCTATCTCGGCGGCGAGGCGGCGCAAACCGCGCTCGGCGTTTCCGACAAGGTGGCACGTGTGTTCCAAGGCATGCTGCTGTTCTTCGTCCTCGGCTGCGATACGCTCATCAATTATCGCATAAGGCTGGCAGGAAGGGGCGCCGCCGCGTCGGCGAAGGACGCCGCGCCTTTGGCCGAACCGGAGGAGGCGCACTGATGGACATCACCGTCAACATCCTTCTCACCATCGCCACAGCGGCGACGCCGCTGCTCGTCGCAGCGATCGGCGAACTGGTCGTGGAGCGTTCCGGCGTGCTCAATCTCGGCGTCGAGGGGATGATGATCATGGGCGCCGTTGCCGGCTTCGGCGCAGGCTATCTCACCGGATCGCCGTGGCTCGGCCTGCTGGCCGCGATCGTCGTCGGCGCGCTGTTCTCGCTGCTGTTCGCCTTCATGACGCTGACGCTCGCCACCAATCAGGTCGCCACCGGCCTGTCGCTGACGCTGCTCGGGCTCGGCGTGTCGGGCATGCTGGGAACCGGCTTCGTCGGTTTGCCGGGACAGCGCCTGCCCAACCTGTATATACCCGGTCTCAGCGACCTGCCGGTCGTCGGCAAGCTGCTGTTCGGGCAGGACCCGGTGTTCTACATCTCCATCCTGCTGACGCTGGGCGTCGCCTGGTTCCTGTTCAGGACACGCACGGGGCTGACGCTGCGCTCCATCGGCGACAGCCACGGCTCGGCGCATGCGCTGGGCATCCACGTCATCCGCTACCGCTATCTCGCCGTCCTCTTCGGCGGCGGCTGTGCGGGGCTGGCCGGCGGGCAGCTTTCCCTTGTCTATACGCCGCAATGGGTGGAGAACATGTCGGCCGGGCGCGGCTGGATCGCGCTTGCGCTGGTGGTGTTCGCCTCGTGGCGGCCGCTGCGCGCGCTGGCGGGCGCCTACATCTTCGGCCTGATCTGGATCGGCCAGCTTCACGTGCAGGCGATCGACCTGCAGCAGTTCACCGGCGCGCCGTGGCTGCTCTACAAGACCATTGAGCTGTTGAAATCGCTGCCCTCCCAATACCTTGCGATGCTGCCCTATCTGGCAACGGTGGTGGTTCTTGTTCTAATCTCCCGCAACAAGCGTCTGACGATGATGAACACGCCGGCTTCCCTCGGGCAGCCATTCGTGCCCGATCGCTGACGGCAACGATAACAAAAACAGGAAGCTCAGGCTCAACTCCAAGAGGTAACACGATGAAAAGATTGTTTATTGCCTTGATGACCACGGCGGCTGCACTCTCGATGGCGGTGACGGCGGAGGCACAGGAAAAACTGAAGGCCTGCTGGGTCTATGTCGGCCCGATCGGTGATTTCGGCTATTCCTACCAGCACGACCAGGGCCGTCTCGAGGTCGAGAAGGAACTCGGCGACAAGGTCGAGACCGCCTATCTGGAGAACATCTCGGAGGGTCCCGACGCGGAACGCGCCTTCGAGCGCCTGGCGCGCGAGGGCTGCAAGGTCATCTTCGGCACGTCCTTCGGCTTCATGGATTCCGAGCTGAAGGTCGCCAAGAAGTTCCCGGACATCAAGTTCGAACACGCCACGGGCTACAAGACCCTGGACAATATGGGCGTCTACAACGCCCGCTTCTACGAAGGCCGCTACGTGATGGGGCAGATCGCGGCCAAGATGTCCAAGAAGGGCGTGGCCGGCTACATCGTCTCCTTCCCGATCCCGGAAGTGGTGATGGGCATCAACGCCTTCCTGCTCGGCGCACAGTCGATCAATCCGGACTTCAAGCTGAAGATCGTGTGGGTGAACTCCTGGTTCGATCCCGGCAAGGAAGCCGACGCCGCCAAGGCGCTGTTCGACCAGGGCGCCGACATCATCACCCAGCACACCGACTCGACGGCTGCCCTGCAGGTCGCCGAGGAGCGCGGTCTGCTCGGCTTCGGCCAGTCGTCCGACATGATCAAGTTCGCGCCCAAGGCCCAGTTGACCTCCAACACCGACAACTGGGGTCCGTACTATGTCCAGCGCCTGAAGGCGGTTCTGGACGGAACCTGGAAGTCCGACAATGTCTGGCTGGGCATCAAGGACGACGCGGTCAAGCTGGCTCCCTTCACCAACATGCCCGACGACGTGAAGAAGATGGCCGAAGACACCGAAAAGAAGATCGCCGGCGGCTGGAATCCCTTCACCGGGCCGATCGCCAAGCAGGACGGCACGCCCTGGCTGAAAGACGGCGAAGTGGCCGACGACGGCACGCTTCTGGGCATGAACTTCTACGTCAAGGGCGTGGACGACAAGCTGCCGCAATAAGCGGTCGAACTGCCGTACAAAGCGAAAAGGGCGCCGTGAGGTGCCCTTTTTTTCGGCGGGGTTTGCCTTGCCGAACCTTTTCCGGCCACGAATTTTCCGCAGGGTTCCGATTTGGGTGGTGCAGTATCACAGTTTGCCGGGCTTGCAGTCAGATGCCGTCTCGGTGGCCGCATAAGCTCCGCAGGCGTTTTTCCCGATGCCGCTGCCCGGATCAACTCACCGCATTGTTGACGTGCGGCCAGACTTCCATCCAGCCGCGCCAGACCATGTCCAGCGCGACGTAGAGGATGATGAGCAGGCCGATATAGGCGATCCAGCGGTGGCGATGCAGCAGCCTGGCGATGAAGGAGGCGGCCAGCCCCATGAGGGCGATCGACAGGATGAGGCCGGTCACCAGCACGGCGAAATGATCGCGCGCGGCACCCGCTACGGCCAGCACATTGTCCAGCGACATGGAGACGTCGGCGATGACGATCTGCGTGGCCGCCTGCGCAAGCGTCTTCCGGGTCCGGCCGGCGACGGTTCCGTCACGGTCGATATCGACGTTGGAAAGCGCCTCCGCCGCCTCGTTCTCGTCGTCATGCGAAGTGCGCAACTCGCGCCACATCTTCCAGCAGACCCACAAGAGCAGGATGCCGCCCGCCAGCAGCAGCCCGACGATGGCCAGCAGTTTCACGGTGACGGCGGCGAAAAGGATTCTGAGCACGGTTGCCGCAAGCACGCCGATGAGGATCGCCTTCTTGCGCTGTTCGGCGGGAAGGCCGGCTGCGGCGAGGCCGATGACGATGGCATTGTCGCCGGCCAGCACCAGGTCGATGGCCACCACCTGCAGGAGAGCGGTTATTCCGGCGGCACTGAATATGTCCATCGACCCGTCGCCTCTCGTCTCGGATAGCCTGTCGGTGGGCTATCGCGTCTTTTCGTCCCCCGTCAAGCGGCGGATGGGCAATCTACGGCAATGAAGGTGTTGACGAGGGTAAGTGCAGGACGGCGGTTGGACGGATAAATGGCAATCCGGCGACGACCACGCGCTCATGAGCGCCGGTCATGCTCAATCATACAGATTGTATCTGGTCCACTCGTCCTTGGGGATTTCGGCGCCGATCTTGTATTTGAAGTCCAGCACTTCCATGTGGTCGGGCGCCGTCTCGCACTTGAATTTCAGCCGATACCACTCGCCTTTGCTTCGGAACGCCGCGCCCGGACTGCGGATGGAATCGGTGGTCATCTGCGGCGTGGCGAAAGCATAGGCCACGACCCGGTCGGCCCTGTACTGACGGTTATCTTGCGTGATGCGGTCCAGCACCTCTGCGTCGCAACGCTGTTCCAACCGCGTCTGCGGATCAAGCTTGAGAAGGCCGGCCCGCAGCGCGTTATCCATCGCATCGGCGTGGCCGGTGATCGCAAGGATAGCCAGAGCGGCACAGAAAGACTGGAGAATACGAGAAGACATGGGAATCAATTTGCAGTTTCGATTGTTGATCCTCGTGACGGCGAATCGGTGATCAATACACCGGAAGTCAGCAGATAATCCAACAAGCCGCCCGTGACATTTCAATTCGTCGTGTTTCATTTCCGGCGCATCGTCGGCAGGCGCTACGCATCAGGAGCGCCTGTCACCCCGGTCGGGCATGACCGATGCAATCGCTTCCCTGTCTCGAGCCGTCGCCGGATTATAGACGATCATGCTCAGGTCGGGACGACCATCGATCGAGAACGCCGAATATTCGAAGGCCAGGGGGCCGATCACGGGGTGACGTATATGCTTGACGATCTCGCCGGGCGGACCGGAAATCCCGTGGTCGCTCCACATCGCGCTGAACTCCGGACTGAGGCGGCAAAGCTCGGCGACGAAAGGTTCGATCTCCGAGCCGGCGCCGGCACGCGCGGAATCGACGCGGAACGCGCCCAGCGCGAAGCGCGCGACTTCTTCCCAGTCGTATTGCGCGGCTTTTGCGCGAGGATCCAGGAAGATGTAGCGCAGGATGTTGCGCTCCTGCGGCGGCAACGCCCCGTAGTCGATCAGCATGACGGTCGACGCCCGGTTCCAGGCCACGACGTCCCAGGTGGCTGTCCGGATCAGGGCAGGGGTCGGGTCGAGCGCATCGAGCACCCGTTGCAGCCGGGGCGTTACGCCGTCGTTCTTCCGGTAGCGCGCCTCCGGCGGCCTGCCGAGGCCGAGCAGGAACAGATGCTCGCGCTCGATATCCGTCAGCATCAGTGCGCGCGCGATGCGGTCGAGCACGTCGGCAGAGGGCGCGCCGCCGCGCCCCTGTTCGAGCCATGTGTACCATGTCGGGCTGATGTTCGCCCGCTGAGCCACCTCCTCGCGTCGCAGCCCGGCCGTGCGGCGACGCTCGGCCGAAAAGCCGAAGGCAGCCGGGTCCAGCCTCATGCGCCTGTCGCGCAGATAGGAGGCCAGCGTATTTCGTGCGTTGGAAACATCGCTCATCCGGTTAACAATCTTACTATGATAAAGTCACGCATTTACCAGGATACGCCGGGCGTACATCTCTGTCTCCATCAAAAACAGGAGACTTGCCCATGCGCGTTTTCGTCACCGGCGCCACCGGAAACATCGGATCGAAGGTCGTGAGAGAACTTATCTCGGCCGGCCATCAGGTGATCGGCCTGTGCCGATCCGACGCCAAGGCGCCCGCGCTCGCCGCAATGGGAGCGGAAGTGTACCGCGGATCGATCGCCGAGCCGGAAAGCCTGAAGGAAGGCGCGGCGCGCTCCGACGGAGTCATCCACCTTGCCTTCAATCACGATTTTTCCCGCTTCGCGCAGAACTGCGAGGACGACAGGCTCGTCGTCAAGGCGCTCGGCGACGTGCTTGCCGGTTCGGATCGGCCGTTGATCATGACCTCCGGAACCCCCATCGCCAACACGGTGCCGGGCGAGCCGGCCAGGGAAGGCAACGCGACGGTCGGCTCCGAGACCCATCCGCGCGCCGCCTCGGAGGAGGCGGCGGCAGCCGCCGCTTCGCAGGGCGTCAACGTGTCGGTCGTGCGGCTTCCGCAAGTTCATGATCGCATTACGCAAGGCCTCATCACGCCCGCTATCCGGATGTTCCGCGACATGGGCATGTGCGCCTATGTCGGAGACGGGTCGAATCGCTGGCCGGCCGCCCATGCCCTCGACGTCGCGCGCCTCTATCGCCTTGCGGTCGAGCGGGCAGAACCCGATGCCAAATATCATGCGGTGGCGGAGGAGGGCGTTCCGATGCGCGACATCGCGACGGCGATCGGCGAGCGCCTGAACCTCCCGGTCAGGTCGATACCTGAGGACGAAACCGAGGCGGTGTTCGGCTGGCTGGCCCTGTTTGCCGGCCATGACATGCCGGCCTCGAGCGAGCGGACGCGCGCCGGGCTGAACTGGAATCCGACGGGGCCGGATCTGCTCTCCGATCTCGCGCAACTGAATATCTCAAGCGAGGGGCAAGTTTGATCGAAACGGCGGGAGCAGGCGCTTGCGCCTGCGCTTCAAATCATGGAAGAGGCGCGCGAGCATCTGCGTTCTGGAGAAACACGGAATGAAGCGAATTCTGCCGGCGGCAGCCTGCATTCTTGCCGCCGCCTTGGCCGGTTGCGCAACCACGCCGGTCGATTACGCCGCCTCGCTCTCGACGCAGGATCCGAAATGGCAATCGCCGCAATGCCAGCAGGCTCGCAGCGACGCGCAGGCCTACGATGCCCGCGAGAAAGAGCATCCAAGTTGGGGGACGGGAATCTTTCTGGGACCGTACGGCCTCGGGATCGTCTCGGCCATCAAGGAGCACGAGCAGAAGCAGCGAAGGGCGTTTGCCCGCGAGGTCCACATGAATTGCTCGAGCCTGCCCTTGCCGAAAGAATTGCAGGCGGACACGTCCTCGCAGGGCGGCCCCGCGAAATACCCTTAGGCCATAGGTGCCTTGACTGGCGGAGGGAGTGGGATTCGAACCCACGGTGACATCGCTGCCACGCCGGTTTTCAAGACCGGCGTATATGAGTGACCATCGGAATACCTAACGGATTGATATTCCTTGGCAATCTGGCGTTTCTCTCTGTGCCAAAAAGGCCGTTTGCTACGCACTTTGCTACGATTGGTGGCGGAGCGGGTGGGATTCGAACCCACGGTGACATTGCTGCCACGCTGGTTTTCAAGACCAGAGCCTTAAACCACTCGGCCACCGCTCCCGCGCGCGCTTATAGCTGCCTGTAGCGCAGCGTCAACTTGCTCGGCGGCATCCGCCTGCATTCCCGGCATGACATGGCTGTAGAGGTCAAGCGTGATGCCGATCGTGGAATGCCCGAGCCGTTCGCTTGCGACCTTGGGATGAACGCCGGCCGCAAGCATCTGCGATGCATGGGTATGGCGTAGGTCATGGAAGCGGATGCGAGGCAGGGAAGTCTTTCCGAGGATACGCACCCACTCATGGGTCAGCGAGTTCGGCTGTATCGGATTGCCATCATACTGGGCGACGACAAAGCTGTTCTCATCCGGCCGGATACCGAGACGAAGCTGTTCCTCCGCTTGCCGTGCCCGGTGTGCCTTCAACTCGGCAACGATGGTCGACGACAGCGACACGGTGCGAGCCCGACCAGATTTCGGCTCTTTATACCGAACACCGTCCCGCGTCTGTTCTGCGCTCTCCACAATGGACAACTGGCGGCGGTTGTCACCAAGCTCGACCCGGCCCCAGCGAAGCGCCAGGATTTCGCCCCTGCGCAGTCCGCACATGACGGCAAGCAGCGTGGGGATGAATATGCGCGTCGGGCGGACAGCCTCCAGAAGCTCGGCCGTCTGCGCGGCGTCATAGGCCAGCATCTTCGATCGCTCGACTTTCGGCGGCGTGGTGGCATGTGCAGGGTTCTTTGACAGCCGCTCCCACGTCACAGCCTGCCGGAGAGCCTTGATAAGCACTCGGCGGGCATGATTGTGATTTTTCGTGGAATGAGGACCCTGTTTGAGGGGTGATTTTCGTCCAAACGGGACCCCTTAACGTGGGGTCATCAAGATGCCTCCGGTTTGATCGGAGGCATTTGTGTTTTGGATGTTGGTTGT